>OHAU01001589.1_pt1 | contig 25467 bp, 23 predicted proteins | sample 1577181 | NCBI WGS metagenome assembly OHAU01 (sample SAMEA3541472, study PRJEB24748) | human gut metagenome | biome: human gut; feature: human-associated habitat; material: faeces | place: China | collected 2012 | reverse complement strand
GCATAGAAATCAAAAAAACAAAAACTATAAAGAAAGACCCGACAATCGGAAGGACAATTTTTATATCAAATTTCACAAAAAATGATGCTACAATTGAAAATATTAGTCCTATAATTATAGCTGCCATAAATAAAATTAAGGCAAAGGCATATCTTCCCTTCACAACTTTATCTCCCTTTATGCCAAAAATTTTGTAAAGTGAATCTATACCAGCTTCGTCTCCCACAAGAAAAGGATAAGAGGAATACATCATGGCAAACAATAGGGGCATTGAGATTGCTATTAGTGGATTTTTCGTCATAAAAAAGTAAACTAAATAGAGTATAAGCATTATTAAAAGATTTTTTATTGTGAAATAGGGCTTAATTGAAATATAATCCAGCCTCATAATTTTTTTAATGTCCTTCATTTCTTCCTCCCATATAAAACTAAAATTTTATTTATATCTGGATTTTCAAGAATTAATTCATCTGGAACTTTTTCTATATCTATATTTTTTACAAGGGCTTCAAAGGAAGTGTCTGAAGATTTTATTCCAAGAAGATCAAAATCTTTTAAAAGTTCTCTATCTTCTTCCCCTCCCTTTAAAACCAAATATTTTTCCAGAAAATCTTCTTTACTAGAATTTTCGACAATCTTTCCTTGGTCGATAAAAATTATATAATCGGCAATCCTGTCCAAGTCTTCAGTGATATGTGTGGAAAAAAGCACTGTGTTATTTTCATCTTCTACAAAGTCTTTTAAAATATCTGTGAGTTCATCTCTCATACTTGGGTCAAGTCCACTTGTTGGCTCATCTAAAATCAAGAGATTTGCCTGGTGAGAAAGGGCTATAGAAAACATAAGCTTTATTTTCATTCCACGAGAAAGCTCTTTAACTTTTTTATTTTTTTCAATGCCAAAATTTTTGATATATGAAAAAAATTTATCTTCCTGCCAATTTTCATAGCCACACTTCATTGCCTCATTGACCATGGAAATTTTCCAGTCTTTTGACAAGAAGGAATCGTCCATAATTATCCCCACATCTTGAAGATAATTTAAATTCCTTGCATCTTCTCCGTCCACAAATACTTCTCCATCATAATTTATTAAGGACAAGAGAGATTTTATAGTTGTTGTCTTTCCCATTCCATTTTTTCCAATAAATCCAGTGATATATCCCTTTTTTATTTCAAAGGAATTTTTTCCCAAGACAAAATTGTCATAGGTCTTTTTCAAATTTTTAACTTCAATTTTATTCGTCATAGTCCAAACCCTCCTTGTATAAAAATTCAAATAATTCCAAAATTGTTTCTTTGTCTAAATCTAAATCGGCTGATAATTTTATGGCTTCTTGCAAGTGATTTTCCAATTCCTTTTGTAATTCTTCTCTCTTGACCTCTGAGTCCTTACTGGCCACAAAGGTTCCAAGTCCCTGCCTAGACTCAACAAATCCTTCTTCTTCTAGTTCGTCGTAGGCCTTTTTTACTGTCAAGATGCTTACCTTTAAGTCCTTGGAAAGAGTCCTTACAGAAGGAAGCTGTTCTCCTTCTCCAACCTTGTTTTTTAAAATGTTTTCTTTTATAGCATTCTTTATCTGTTCATAAAGAGGAATTGAGGATCCATTTATTAAAATAATTTTCATTTTGCCTCCTTGTTACATAACACTATATAACAGTCTATAACACTTGTCAATTATTTTAATTTTTTATAAATATTTTTGATATAATAGGGAAAAGGAGGGACTCTTGATGGCTAAGAAGGACTTAAGAAATAAAAAGAATGTGGCTTTTATAATTTTTGCAATCTTAATAATAATTTCCACTTGCTTTTATCATTTAAAGCTAAGAAAACCTGACGCCTATGTGACTATGGACCCTCTCACAGTGCAGTTTCACTTCACTGGCTACGATGGATCTGGCAAGGCTGAGATAAAGATCCTTGAATATCCAAAAATTTTAAGCTTAAAAAATGAGAAGGACAGGGAAGATATAGAAAAGATTCTTCACAATCCAAGTATTGAGTGGAGCAAAAATGAAAATTTGAGAAACGGTGAGGAAATTTTTTATTATCTTAGATATCCTCATACAGGAAAGTATAATATTAAATTTGATAGAGAATATGGAAGTACTGGGACAAGGGTCCAAGACCTAATTCCCAAAAACTGATTTTAATTTTTGGAGAAGACTTTGAAAAAGAAAAAGAAAATTATGATAATTATTTTACTACTTGTTATTATTCCAATTATATACAGCTTAAGTACTAAAAATCCACCTGGCACCAACCTGTCATCTGACTTTAAGGATGCCGACTGCGAATTTTTATATGACTTGACCTACTTAAAGGATGGAAAGAGACTTCACGAGAAGAGGATCTTTAAGCGAGAGATGGAACTTATTAAAAATGCCAAGGACTTTCTCATGGTGGACTTCTTCCTCTTTAACGACGAGTACCCTGACACAATGAATTTCCCAAATCAAGTGGAAGAGATGACGGACCTCTTAATTGCAAAGAAGAAAAAAAATCCTGACATGCCAATTTTATTTGTCACAGACCCAATCAATAATTTTTACGGGGCCTATGAAGAAGATAATTTGAAAAGGCTTCGTGAAAATGGAATTGAAGTAGTGGTCACTGACTTAAACAAGATGCGTGACTCCAACGCCCTTGTATCTGGAATTTACAGGGCATATCTCCAGTGGTTTGGGACATCTGGTTGCGGCTGGATCAAAAACTTTTTTGACAAGGATGCCGACAAGGTAAATATTAGGTCCATTTTAAAACTTGCCAACTTCAAGGGCAACCACAGGAAGGTTTTAATTTCAGAAAAGGAAGCCCTAGTTGCATCGGCAAACCCCCACGACCCATCAGCCCACCACTCCAACGTGGCAATGGTCTTTCGTGGCAAGTCTATGGAAGATTTAATTAAGTCTGAGTCCATATTTTTTGACAAGTTACCTGATGTAATTGAAAACTTTAAGGCAGAAGAAGTCACTTCTCCTTACAAGCTCAAGGTCATTACTGAAGGAAAAATTTATGATGAAATTTCAAAAAATATTAAGGAAAGTAAAAAGGGCGACGAGATAAATCTTGGAATTTTTTATCTTTCAGAGTTTAGGATTTTAAGAGAGCTTGGCGAGGCTTCAAAGCGTGGCGTAGATGTAAAAATAATTGCAGACCTCAACAAGGATGCCTTTGGTCTTGAGAAAAATGGATCACCCAATAGACCTGCCCTCAGTGAACTAAAGGAAGACTATCCAGACATAAATATTCGTTGGTACCAAACATCTGGCGAGCAGTTCCACACAAAATTTATTTACTTCGACTTCATGGACAAGAACCCCCTTGCCATACTTGGATCAGCCAACTACACAAGGAGAAACTTGGATAACTTTAACCTTGAGACAAACCTTGCAGTGGAGATGGAAAAAGATTCTCCTATGGCAAAAGAGATGAAGGACTACTACGCAAGAATTTGGAATAATAAGGGCGGAGATTACACTTTGCCTCTTGAGGACTTTTATGAAAAAGGATTCTTGTTGAGAATCCTCTGGAAAATCCAAGAAAAAACAGGCCTTTGTACCTGGTAAAATTTTAAGCATTAAAAAATCACGGTAAAAATATTTCTACCGTGATTTTTTTATTTGTCTATTATATACTTTATTTCTGAAATCAAGTCGTCATCTGATAAGAGAGTAGGGCTTTCTTGGTTGCCAAGCTTTCCATAGAAGGTATAGTGAAATTTATTGGTATCTCTATCTCTTTCTGAGTCGTACATATAAATTGTATCTTCCTCATCTTTATTGTGAAAATTGATTAATAAAGAATTATAACCTGGGATTGAAGCATAGGAATATTTCTGGTCCACTACTTTGCAGTTTCCCAAGAGATTTATTATTTCTCCTAACTTTTCTTCATTATCCTTAGATGAAAATATCTCTCTCGTAGTCATTTTTTCTTCATCTGCAATTACTTCCACGCTTAAAGACTCAAATTTATAAACTTCTCCAGTGGAAAATTTTATCTCATGACTTTCATCCTTCTTGCAAGATGTTAGAAAAATTAAGACCACAAACAAATAAAATATTTTTTTAAATTTCATAAAAACCTACTTTGACAACTTGTTTATAATTGTGTTTATCTCTTCGATTTTCTCGTCAATTTCTTCCTGGCTCTTGGAGTAGGAATCCTTGACGCACCCCCTTAGGTGGGCTGTCAGGACATCCTTGTTGATGTTTTTTAGGATGGAGATTGATGCCATGAGCTGGTTGGAAACGTCTAGGCAGTACCTGTCCTCTTCAACCATTTTTATCAAGCCATCAATTTGTCCCCTGACAGTCTTTAATTTCCTAAGTTGGACTTCCTTGTCTGCTCTCATTTTTCTATTTTTGCAGAAAAACCAGCATCTTCAACTGCCTTAACAAGGACTTCATCTGCAAGGTCCTTGTCAAGTTCTACCCTTGCCTTCTTGTCATCAAGGTTTACGTCTGCTTCTCTTACTCCATCAAGACCTTCAAGAGCTTTCCTTACTGATGCTACACAGTGCTTGCAAGACATTCCTTCAACATTTAAAATTTTTTCCATACTATCTTCTCCTTTATTTTTAATAATTTTATAACCTGCATCTTCAATGGCATTTTTTATTTCTTCTGAACTTAGACCTTGGTCTATAAATTCTACAGAAGAGTTTTCGTGGCTTGCTACTACATTCTTTGCCTTGCCAGTTTTTTCTAGGGCATCGGCAACCCTCTTCTCGCAGTGGCCACAAGTCATGCCTTCTACTTCTATTCTAGTAATTTTTTCACTTTTTTCCAAATCTTTTTGCTTATCTACATTTTCTTTTTCCCTTGAAGACTTTGATTCTTCCAAGGATCTTTTCACTCCCCTTGGTTTAAATCTTCTTAACCTCAAGGCGTTGTTGACAACAAAGACTGATGACATACTCATGGCAAAGGCAGCAAACATTGGGGAAAGTTTTATACCAAATGCTGGGAACAAAAGTCCTGCAGCAAGAGGAATTCCAATTGTGTTGTAGAAAAAGGCCCAGAATAAATTTTCCTTTATGTTTTTTATTGTCGCCTTGGAAAGTTCAAGAGCTGAAACAACATCTAAGAGGTCGGACCTCATAAGGACAACGTCAGATGATTCAATTGCCACATCTGTCCCATGACCTATTGCCATTCCTATGTCTGCCTTGGCAAGGGATGGGGCATCGTTGATTCCGTCACCAATCATTAGGACTTTCTTTCCAGATTTTTGGATTTTGTCGATTTCCTTGTTCTTATCTTGTGGAAGAAGACCTGCAAGTGTCTCGTCAACTCCAATTTCCTCAGCAATTGCTTCTGCAGTTTTTTCATTGTCTCCAGTTAGCATAATAATTTTCTTGCCCATGTCTCTTAGGAGCTTAATTGCATCCCTTGATGACTTCTTAGGCAAGTCCTTGACAGAAATTATCCCCATGACTTCATTTTCATTGGCAAAGTACATGGAAGTCTTGCCCTCTCCTGCAAGTTCTTCTGCCTTAGCCTTAAAGTCCCTTAAATCGATTTTTTCTTCAAGCATGTATTCAAGGTTTCCAGCAAGATACTTTTTACCAGCGACTTCTCCATTTAGGCCCCTGCCACTAACTGAATTGAAGTTAGTGATTTCCTCTAAGCCTATATTTTTTTCTTCAGCATAATTTAAAATTGCAGAAGCCAGTGGATGTTGAGAATTTTTTTCTAGGGACCCAGCAATTTTTAAGAATTCATCTTGGTCTAGGTCTGTCACAATATCTGTTAAGATTGGCTTGCCTTCTGTAATAGTACCAGTCTTATCCATTACAATGACATCGATCTTGTGGAGATTTTCTAGGACTTCTGCATTCTTAAAGAGAAGTCCAAAGTCGGCGGACTTGCCTGTTGCCACCATTATTGAAACTGGAGTTGCAAGTCCCAAGGCACAAGGACAAGAAATAACTAGGACAGAAATTGCAAAGTTAAGGGCATTTTCAAATCCGTAGCCAAGTGCCATCCAGATACCAAAAGTTGCAGCAGCTATAAGTAGGACTGCTGGCACAAAAACTCCTGCAATTTCATCTGCCAACTTGGCTATAGGAGCCTTGGACTGGTTGGCCTCGTCAACTAATTTTATAATTTGAGAAATTGTTGTGTCCTCTCCAACCTTTTCTGCTTGAAACTTAAAGGATCCCGTTGTGTTAATGGAAGCCGAGATTACCCTGTCGCCCACAGACTTTTGAACTGGGATTGACTCGCCAGTCACTGCCGATTCATCAAGAGATGATGCACCTTCAATAACCTTGCCGTCAACTGCCACAGACTCGCCAGGCCTTACTAGTAAAATATCTCCAACCCTTACATCTTCAATATTTTTTACGACTTCCTTGCCATCTTCTATAACTGTTGCCATCTTTGGGGCAAGGTCCATTAACTTTGCAAGAGATGACCTTGTCTTGTTCTTGGACTTTTCTTCCAAGTATTTCCCAACAGTTATAAGGGTCAAGATCATTGCTGATGACTCAAAGTAGAGATTGTCTTTGTAGGCATCTACCAGGTCCATATCTCCATGGCCAAAGCCATAAGCCATCATGTAAATGGCAAAGATTCCGTAGACAAGGGCTGCAAGTGACCCAATGGCAACAAGGCTGTCCATGTTAGGTGCCCTGTTCTTAAGCCCCTTGAAGCCAGAGATGTAAAAGTCTCTGTTGATGTAGACAACTGGAAGAGCCAAGAGAAATTGCGAAAAGGCAAAAATTACTGCCCCTTCTCTTCCATGAAAGACCCCTGGCGTTGGCAAGTGGACCATGTGACCCATGGCAATATACATGAGGATCAGCATAAAGATGCTAGAAGAGATTAGCCTGTTCTTAAGGGCTCTCTCCCTATCGTCCACTGGTTTATCTTGAGCCCTTGTTTTTTCTCCAGCTGGACTTGCCCCATAGCCAATTTTTTCCACAGCTCTTATAATTTCTTCATCATTTATTTTATTTTCATCAAAATTAACCTTCATTGAGTTGGTCATGAGGTTGACGTTGGCAGCGCTTACGCCATCAAGCTTTTCTACAGCCTTGGTTACATTGGCGACGCAAGCAGAACAAGTCATACCCCTGACATCAAATTTCTTTTCCATATTACCTCCCATACCCCCCTAGGGGTGTTCTCTATTTTTATCTTAACACTAAGAGAAATTTTTTACAAGTTTTTGATAAGACTTCTTAATATACTTAAAAATCGCATAATTTTTCTTGTTTTTATGCGTAAAAATTACTTTTACGGGATAAGATTTCTTGCAAATAAAAAAGGACAAGATATTAATCTTATCCTAAGTCTCTTATATAAATTATTTCTTTGTATAATAGGTTGCCTTTCCAATTCCATGTCTCTCAATTATATCTTTTTCTAATAATTCTTTTAGAGATTTTTCTACAGAGGACTTGCTAATTTCAGGAGCAAACTCCATGATTTCACTCTTGGTAAATTTTCCAATTTTTTTATCAATAGCATTTAAAACTTGATCAAGTGCTGATTGCTTTGTGTCGAAAATATTTACTCTGTCTTCAAAATCTCTATAGGCAGCAAGTATAATAGCCAAAATATATTTTATAAAATATGTTGGATCTTCACTATTATCATGCCAATTTACACCACTTTTTTCCAGGGCAATATAGTAATTTGTCTTAGTTTTTTCTATTTTTTCTTCAAGACTTATATATCTCCCTACAACATATCCTAATTTGTATAACAACAAAGTTGTTAAAAGCCTGGACATCCTTCCATTTCCATCGTTGAAGGGATGGATGCACAAGAAATCGTGGATGAAAATTGGCATAAGTATTAGGGGGCTTACTTCTCCCTTATCTATTTCTCTATTGTACTCTTGGCAAATTTTTTCAATTGCTTGTGGAGTTTCAAAAGGGTCAAGAGGCTTAAACCTAACTATAGTCTCCCCATCTTTTTTTGTTTCTGAAATATAATTTTGCGAATTTTTATATTTTCCACCAATTGATTTATTTGAAAATTTGTAGAGGTCTCTATGAAGTTGCAAAATTATTTTTGAATTTATTGGGATATAATCAAAAGATTCATGAATTGTAGAGAGAACTTCCTTGTAACCTAATATTTCTTCTTCATCTCTATTTTGGGGAGCAACTTTTTTCTTAACTAAGTCCTTTATTCTGGAATCAGTAGTTCTTATTCCCTCAATTTCATTAGAACTTTGGGTACTCTGTATAATAGCAAGTTCTACTAGATTATCGAGAACTGTCGGCTTCTGACTTAAGTATAATTCTTGTCTTCCCTTATACTCGCTAATTTGTGAAATATAATTTAAGATTTCAGCATCCCATTTTTTTTCTTTCAATAAACTATAATCAAATTTACGCATAAAAACCTCCCTATTCGCATAAATTATACCATGTTTTATGCGAAAAAAATATTTTTATGGGTAAATTTTTCTTCCTCGGAAGAATATCAAGGCAAAAGGAATAATATAAAGCCTTCATCGGAACAATAAAAAATGGTCTAGCCAAAGCTAAACCATTTTACTTATTATTTATAAATTTTAATTTTGATAAAATATTTTACACTCCCCAGTGCCACTCCTAATATTTTAATTATAATTTATAATTTATTTATAAATCCAAGACCTTACATCTTAAATAGAATTTCGTTTTCTATATAGATGTGTCTTCTCATGTCCTCGTCAAGTTCTCCCATAAGCTTGTTAAGCTCCTTGATTTCTGCTTCCTCTGCATTCATCTTATAGTCACGAGTTAGGTACTTGAGCCTGTCAAAGAGGCCAATAGTCTTTTCGTGTTCAGCAAGTAGGTTTTCAAAGTCAACCTTCTTGCCTGCAAGGGCATCTTTGAATTCATACTCTTCTTCGCTGGAAAAGTGTGAAACGAGTTCTGCCTTGATAAGAAGGAGGACTTCATATATTACAAAAAGTTGCTCTCCTCTTTCCCTGTAATATTTTTTAATTGCTCCCCTAAAGATTTCGTCAATTTTTTCTGTTGTAGCAAGTTCTTGTGGATGAATTTCTTCTACAATGTAGTTGATTATCTCTTCCTTATTCATCTTTCTAACCCTGTCCATATCCTTGAAGTCAGCTTGACCTTCAACTTTTTTGATAAATAGGTCGTAGTCTTCCCCTAGAGACTTTAGGGCATCTTCAAGGCTTTCCATAGCTATAAAGTCGTATTCTCCCCCAAGCTTTTGGATTTCCTTTAAGACTTTTGGGTTTTCCATTACTGCAGCTTCAACTGTCATATTTCGTTCTAACATAATTCCTCCTAATTATTTATAGAATTTAAAAATCCTCTTACTTCCTCTTCACTTGTCCTGTAATTTGTCACAAGTCTAATAATAGACTCCTTGGCATTTTCTATTTCAAAAATATTTTCTTCTTTAAACTTTTCAATTTCTTCTGGGCTAGATTTTATAAAAACTTGGTTGGATTCAGCAAAGACTGGGTCCCTTCCCAGGTCCTTTAGACCTTCAACAAGGATTCTTGACATGTCATAGGCCCTCTTGGCATTTTCATAATAAAGTCCATCTTGGAATAAAACCTTAAAGGACAAGCCAATTAAGAAAGACTTTGCCATCATGGCTCCCCTTTGTTTCAAGTAATACCTAAAATCTTTTTTCAAGTTTTCATCTAAAATCACTAGGGCTTCACCAAAGATTGCCCCGTTTTTTGTTCCACCAATGGAAAAGATGTGAGAATACTTGGCATAGTCAGATAGTTTGCTAGAATTTGCGGCCATGGCGTGGGCAATTCTTGCTCCGTCAATATAAAGATACAAATTTTTTTCCTGACAGACTTCATAAATTTCTTTGATTTCATCTATTGTATAAACTGTTCCCACTTCAGTAGTTTGAGAAATGTAGACAATTTTTATCTTTACGTCAATTTCTCCTGGCTGGTCCTCGATTAGTTCTCTAATTTCATCAGCCCTTAACTTGCCATCAGATGTCTCTAGAGTCACAACCTTGTGGCCTGTAGCTTCGATAGACCCAGTCTCGTGGTGGGTTATGTGGCCTGTTGATGCAGATAAAACTGCCTCATAGGGTCTAAGACCAAAGGTCGTCGCCAAAATATTTGTAGCTGTCCCTCCAGACACAAACTCAATGTCTGCTTCTCTTCCAATTTCTCTTAAAATTAAGTCTCTAGCTTCATTAGATATTTCATCAGTCCCATAGCCCGAAACTTTTTTATCAAAAATCCTCTCTATCTCTTGGTAGATTTCCTTGGATCCAAAATCACTGTAGTCATTTCTAAAATTATTCATAAGCCACCTCACCCTCTTCTTACCCCTTATTATATAATATATGTAATTTTTTACCAAATAGGGTACAATAGGAAATGAGGTGTTATAATGAAGAGTCACGGCGCAAATGTTTTTGAAATTGCGAAGGTCGAAGGCATAAAAATTGAAGACATTAGGGATTTTTCTTCTAATATAAATCCACTGGGACCATCTAAGAGGGCCCTTGAAAGTCTTAAAGAAAATTTAAATTTACTTTCAACTTATCCCGACGTAGACTACGTGGACTTAAGAAGAGCTATATCTTCTTACGCATCTTGTGATGATAAAAATATTGTACTGGGACTTGGGTCTACAGAGATTTTAAGGGATGCAATTCACTATTTTGCTCCAAAAACTTCTATGATCCTATCGCCTTGTTACTCTGAGTATGAGAGTGAATTAAGGAAAATTTCCTCCTACATAAGCGAATACAAGTTAGAAGAAAAAAATGATTTTAGAATAGATCTTGATGAACTTATAAAAACAATAAATCAAAAAAATATTGAGTTTTTAATTTTCGCTAATCCCAACAATCCTACGGGAACAATCTTAAAAAGATCTGAAATAGAAAGAATTTTGAAGGAAACTGAAGCCACAGTCTTGGTGGACGAAACTTATATTGAGTTCACAGACATGGAGACTTTTTCCTCATCATCTTTGACAAAGTCCTACGACAAGTTAATCGTCGTGAGGGGGACTTCTAAGTTCTTTGCCCTTCCTGGCATAAGACTTGGCTATGGACTCACATCAAATCATGGACTTTTGAAGTTTTTCAAGGACAAAGAAGTCCTCTGGCAAATAAATTCTGTGGCAGAAATCTGCGGCAAGGTCATGTTCTCTGATGAGGCCTACATGAGAGAAATCTATAACTTTATAAGGACTCGCAGGGAAGGTCTTTATAAAGAACTTGCAGATATTAAAGACCTAAGGGCCTTCGAGTCCTATGGCAACTTTGTTTTGGTAAAGATTTTAAAGGGACCTGACGCAAGGATCCTTCGTGATAAACTCATGAAAAAAGGCCTTGTAGTAAGAAACTGCGAAACTTTTAAAAATTTAGACAAATCATATTTTAGATTTTGCATCTTAGATGATGCTGCCAATGAAAGACTAATAGAAAACCTAAGGGAAATTTACCAAGAGGTGAAATAAATGAAAAAAATAAAAAATCTACTTTTAAGCCTTGGTCTTATACCACTTTTAATAAGTCCAGCCCTAGCAGCTGATGAGAAGCTTGCGCCTCAAGTGGTTGAGATAAAGGTGGAAGAAGTTAAGGCAAATGCAGAAGATAAAAATCCACAAAATACCTTAGACAAAAAAATTGAGGAGGCCCACGAGGTCAAATCAAAATCTGATTCCAAGAAAAATCCATCGCCTTCCTACTCATCTTGGGCTATAAGGGACCTTAGCGATGCCCAATTCATGGGAATCCTGCCTGCCAAGACCTTTTATGAAAGAAGGGACTTTAGAAAAGCTGTGGCTCTTGAAGATGCAAGAGAAACTTACAAGCTTTCTAAAGATAAACTTGAAAAAAGTGGACTAAAAACTGGTGGAGACTTTGCCTTCAAGGACCTAAGTCGCCTTGAAGTCTTAAATTCAATTTCAAAACTTTTAAATAAAAATGCCTTTGATATAAAGGACCTGAGAGATTCTAAAATATTCTTGGGCTCAGCTGACGAAAAATACTTAAAGGAAAAAATCCCCTTCCAGGAGATGATTTGCCTCTACAAGAGGGCTGTTAATAAGGTCCTCCAAGATGAGGGCAAGACTTCTAAGGGCTTCTTCTATGAGGTTAACAACAAGGGGAATAAAATTTACATGCTGGGGTCTATCCACGTGGGCAGAGACTGGCTCTATCCTATTGATGAGGAAATTTTAAATGCCCTAAAGTCTTCCGACAAGCTCTTTATGGAAATTGACACTACAAACAAAAAAGAAGCTAAGAAGATGGAAGAAAAACTCTATTACAAGGATGGAAAAAACCTAAAAGATGACCTAGGCGATGAACTCTACGCAAGAGTCCTAAGAATCTTCAAGGGCTTTGGCTTAACTGAAGACAAGCTAATTAAGCTTAAACCATGGGCAGTTTACAACACCCTATCTGTGGACCCAAGGCTTGATGCTCCTAAGGCTTCCTTTGGAGTTGAATCCTACTTTGTTGCCATGAGTCTCTTAAATAAAATTGAAATTGGAGAGCTTGAGTCCATGGAGTTTCAAGCAAATCTCCTTGCAAATTTTGACCAAGATGCCTATATAAAGATGATTGAATCTGTGACTAGTGAAATCGAAAAAAATGGCTACAAGAATATAAATGAGGGAGTGGACAAGATGCTCCTTGCGTGGTCAGCTGGCGACAGGGACAAGATGAAAAAAATCCTTTCAAGGCCTGGCGATGAAGCTTCAGAAAAGTTTAACGAGGCCCTCTTAAGTGAAAGGGACAAGAAGATGGCTCAAAAAATTGATGGTATGTTAAAGAAAGATGGCAAAAACACCTACTTCATCCTAGTTGGATCAGCTCACCTTGTACCAGAAAATTCTGTGACAGGAATTTTGAAAAATATGGGCTATGAAGTAATTGAAAAATAAAAAATTTCTAAAAAATAAGACGAGGTCATGAGACTTCGTCTTTTTATGTGAATTTAACCTAGATATTTCAAAGCATACCTTATAAAATACTCTACTCCTAGTGCTAGTGCATCTTCGTCGATATCAAATTTTTCATTATGTTGAGCTATCTTGCCTTTTTTTCCTGCACCTCCAAGAAGTAAAAAGCATCCAGGGATATTTAATAAGTATTTGGCAAAATCTTCGCCTCCCATAAGTTTTGGATAATCTTCAATAAAACCATCTTTAAATACTTCTTTTGCTACTTCTATTCCCATTTCAGTTGATTCTTTATCATTTACTGTGGCAGGTGTTCCATCGTGGTAGTCTAATTTTATTTCTGCCCTTGTTGTTAAGCTAACTCCTTCTAAAACTCTTTCCATTTCACTCTTATATTTAGATCTAAGTTCATTATTAAATGACCTTGTAGTCCCTTCAAGATGAGCAATTTCTGGAATTACATTCTTAGAATTTCCGGAGTTAAAAGCTGTAACACTTATGACCTGTGGCTCAAGTGGATCATTTTCTCTTGATACTATTGTTTGAAGCGCGTTTACAACCATAGATCCTGCTACAATAGGGTCAATTGATTTATGAGGGCTTGCTCCATGTCCACTTATTCCTTTAATAAAAATATCGAAGGTATCAGCTGATGCCATTATAGGTCCTTCATTTAAAGATGCTTTTCCTGATTCAATATCACCCCAAATGTGAAGTCCTATAATTCTATCAAGGTTTTTAATTTCAGGAATTTGTGATAAATATTTAGCTCCAGAATCTTGGATATATTCTTCAGCTGGCTGAAATATTACAAGTATTTCTCCATTAAGTTCTTCCTTTAAATCATTTAAAATTTTTGCTGCTCCTAATAAAATTGAAATATGAGCATCATGACCACACGCATGCATTACACCTTCGTTTTTGGATGCAAAATCAAGACCTGTTTCTTCTTTAACTGGTAGAGCATCAATATCTGCTCTTATTCCAAGTCTCTTTCCTTCTTTTTTACCTTTTATATGACCTATTACTCCTATATCTTTTACAACTTCGTAATCTATTCCCATTTCATCTAATTCTTTTTGAATTCTCTTTGAAGTATTTACTTCTTTCCAAGACAATTCTGGATTTTCATGAAAATATCGTCTTAAGTTTATAACATATTCTTTGTTTTCATTTATTTTATCTATTAAATTTCTCATAATTCACCTCTTAGAATGGTCCATAATTAATCTTTACTGCTACTATTAATGCTATAAATGAAACTACAAATAATATTAACATTAGCTTCCAAATGAATTTATACCATCTATTTAGAGGAATTTTTGCAATTGTTAAGAACATTAACAAAGTTCCACTTGTGAACCATAAACTATTTGTAAGACCATCACCAATTTGAAAAGCCAAAATCATTGTTTGTCTTGTCATTCCTACTAAATCAGCTAAAGGAATTAATATTGGCATAAGAGCTGTTGCTTTCGCAGAGCCTGATGTTATTAAACCATTAAATAGCGCAATAACAAATGTAACAGCTATTGGTGTAGATATAGTTCCTAATGCTCTAAGAGGTTTTGATACTGCATTAATTATTGGATCTATAACAGCACCTGTTGTAAGTACCCATTGAATACCTCTTGCCAAACCAATTACCAATGCAGGTCCTAGGCCATCTTTTGCACCAGAAATGAATCCATCAATAACTTCATTGATATTCATTCCATTAATAATACCACCCATTACTCCTGCAAAGAAAAAAGCTGCACCAAGATCATTCATTGTCCATCCTTTTGATGACACACCAACAATGGCAGCAACAAAAGTTGCCAAAAATACCAATAAAGAAAGTTTTTGTCTTCCATTCATTTTTTCACTTAATGTTTCTGAAAAGTCGATTCTAAATTGGGAGTCATCAATACCTTGCATAATTGAATATGACTTATCTTTTTTTACTTTTTTCGCATATCTTAATACATAAAATTGCATTATTATGTTAAATATTATTAGTAAAGTTAATCTAAATGCAAAACCTGAAAACATTGGAAGTTGAGCAACTTCATGTGAAATTCCAACTGTATAAACACTTGATGGAGAAACAGAAAAACTAATCATATCTACCATTGCAGATGCTGCTATTGCAGTCATAACATCATAACCCATTGCAAGGCACAACGAAATTATTATTGGTATAAATGGAACAATTTGTTCATTCCATCCTAAAAATCCACCCAAACAACCAAACATTATCATTATTAATGAAAGAATCTTTTCACTTCCAAATTTATCGGCCTTAGATAAAAGTGCTGAAACTAATTTATTAATTGCATCAGATCTCTTATATATTTCAATACAACCAGCAACCATCATTACTACAAACATCATTGATGCTGAAGCTGTTAAACCTTCTGGTATAGCCTGAAAAATAGCTTGTGGTTTTAGATAAACCTTAGGCGTACTGTGAAAAGAATCAGGTATAACACTTACAACTCCATTAATTTCTTCTCTAGTAAATTCTCCAGAAGGAATTATTAAAGTAAGAAAATAGCAAAAAACAACTACTAAAAATATTATTACAAAAGCATCAAATTTTATTTTTTTCTTTTCTTTTAATTTGTTCATTTTTTTCTCCTTTCAAATTATTTACCAATCATTTCTCTTAAAATTACTTCGTCCGTTTCTTTCATCCCCTCCATTGCTATATGTCCCACAGTTTTAATCATGTCATCTACATCGTCTTTTACAATACCATCACCAGATTTAAAAGAATTTCCATCTTTTGCTTGTTTATATGAAAATAATGCCATTTTCAGACTAGATGCAATTTTAATAGCACAAGATTCCTTAGCTCCATCACAAATAATTCCTGAGTTTGTAGCAAGTGCATTCTTTAAAATTTCTTTTATCAATTCCTTGTCTTCGCCCTTAATAAAAGCAATTCCACATACTGATGATGCTGCAGCTGGTATAACTCCACAATAAGCCGAAAGTTCGCCAATCCCTTCCTTGATATAAAGACCAATTAAGTTGGCAAAGATTAGGGCCCTGTAAAGCTTATCCTTTGGAATGTCGTGGTCTTTGGCATAAATAATTATTGGGACAGAAACTGTAATACCTTGATTTCCTGATCCAGAGTTTATGACAACAGGCTTTTCACAGCCAGACATACGGGCATCTGACCCTGCAGCTGCATAAGCTACAAGCTTTTCAGAATACTTGTCCCCTGCTTCTTCTAGGACCATCTTGCCAATATTTGCTCCCCAAGGATTTTCGATTCCCTCCTTGGCAATGGCGTAGTTGTACTCAATTTCCTTGTCCAAGACATCAATAATGTCATCATAATTTCCATTTTTTGCAAAGTCATAAATCTTGTCAAAAGATAGATCAACCTTACCCTCTACTTCCTCATGGTCTACCTTTTTTTCAAAAAGAATTTCATCGTTTAGACTTTCAAAAATAATATTTGTGTGGAAGTCCTTGATCACTACACGAGATTTCTTACTAGCTTTCTCCAAAACTACATCAATATATAGTCCTTTGATTTCATGTACAAGTTCTATATCCACAAGTCCTTTTTTTATCAAATCATCTAATATTTCTAGTTTACTTTTATCAACATCAGATAGGACTTCAAGTTCTTTTGTATAGTCTCCTAAAAAAGCTCCCGCTGCAAGAGAAATTTCTATTCCCTTTCTTCCATCGGTTCCTGGTACTTTTACGCTGTTTACATTTTTAATCATATTTCCCGATAATCTTGCCGTTATTTTTTCAGGATTTTCTCCCAAAATGGCTCGACCACGACTAGCTGCAAAAGCCAAGGCTATTGGTTCAGTACAACCAAAAGCGGGAACCATTTTCAGTTTAAGAAAATCATTATAATCCATAAAACCCCTCTTTCCTTTATTAGTTTATTACAGTGTATCAAATCGTTTTCACTAATTGAATTCGAACTATTTTTCTCTACACGAAATTTTTTTGTTTATTTTTTTCTTTTAAGTAGAATTTTAAGTGTATAAAAGGTATAATTTTCATAATAAATATATTTAAGGAATATTTTTATATATAATTGATTATTAAGAAAATTTTAAGGAGTAGATATAGTAATGGACATAAATATTGAGATAGGTAAAAAAATTAAATATTATAGAAAAATTAAGAAAATTACTTTAGAAGATCTCTCGAAAAAAATATATAAAAGTGTTTCCACTATTTCAAAATATGAAAATGGTCTTATAAAAATTGATGTCGAGAGTTTGTATTTAATTGCTCATGCTTTTGATATAAATATTAATAATTTACTTTATATAGAAGATGAATATATTTTAGATGATAGCAAAGATTTCTTACCTGCTTTCTTCAATAACACAGCTAAATTCTATTCATATTTTTACGATGGCAGAATTAATAAGGTTGTGAAAAGTAAACTTAATATTGTTTCAAAAATTAATAATAATACATATAAGGTTTTAATGTATATGAACTATACCGATAGCCAACATTATCAAATTTGTGAAAATACTTATACTGGTATAATTGAACATTTTGATGCAAAAAGTAATATTCTTCTTACAAATAAAGATACCCCTATGGAAAAAGCTACTATACAAATATTAGCTTCTTATCTAGATGAAGAAACAAAATGGGGACTTTGGAATGGTTTTTCTTCAAGACCCATGATGCCAGTATCTTTTAAAATGTTTTTTTCAAAAAGAGAACTAAAAATAAATAAAGAATTAGAAGATCACCTTAAAATGTCGCGTGAAGATATAAAGTTTTTGAAACTTTATAATATGTTATCTACTACTTAGAATATAGATAGTTATATTCATTTATAAATTTTTACCTATAATACTAAGAAATAGATTTTATAATTTTATTTGTGTATAATATCAATTAGGAAAACATTTTATACAAAGGAAATATCGCAGTGAAGAGAAATAAAAATAGCTTACTTGTTTTCATAATACTGGTAATTCTTATATATGGAATTCTACAAGTTTTTGGCATAACTTGCCCAATTAAATTTATAACTGGAGTGTCTTGCCCAGGTTGTGGGATGACTAGGGCCTATCTTAGTCTCCTAAGATTGGACTTCAAGTCTGCCTATTATTATCATCCCCTATTTGTTCTCCCAGCCCTTGGACTTATTATTTATATATTTAGGGACAAGTTCTCAAAAAAATTTTTAAGAGGACTAGAGATTTTCTTTGTTCTTGTGTTTTTAATTGTTTATGTTTTTAGGATGATGGACCCAAATGACACCATCGTTGTTTTTAGACCCTATGAATCCATCTTCTACAAGATTTTTAATTTTTTGAAAGAATTGATGAGGTGACTTATGTTTTGTATTAAGTGTGGCAACAGGCTGGACGAGAATATGAAGTTCTGCGACCAATGCGGTGCTCCTGTCCCAGTAGATCCCGACAAACTTGAGGCCAAAAAGGAAAATTTAAAGGAATTTAAGCCTCCAATAATTGATGAGGATCCCATGGACCTAGTGCCTGAGGAATTTGAAGAAAAGCCTTCTGAAAGTGAGAAAGTTAAAGAAGAAATTGCTGAAGAGATTAAGGAAGACTTGAGTCTTTCAAGAGAATCTCAAAAAGAAGATTTATTTAAGGAAGAAAAAGTAGAAAAAGTAGAAATAGTTGAAGCTCCAAAAATTTTAGATGGCCCTCTTGATGAGAGAGTAAAAGTTCCAGAGATCTTAGATAGAGAAGAGGACAAGAATCCTCCAAAGCTTGAAGTTCATAAGGAGATAATAAGACCAAGTGAAGATTTAAAAAAAGATCCTTCACAAAAACAAAGAGTAAAGGAAGAAAAAACTTATAAGGAAGACTTCACTTATAATAAAAAAGAAAATTATAAGCCAGAGGCAGGCTTAAGTCCTGTGAAAATAATTGCTCTAATCTTTATGATTGTAACAGGTATTGCCTCTGTAACAACAATCCTTGCTTTCTTTGGATTTTTCTTCTCATTTATAGGAGGTATTTTATAATGAGATTTCTAAATTTTTTATATTTTTTATTTGTTCTGCCCTTCCTAGGAGGTATGGCTATATCCTTGGTTTTTATGACCTTCTCCCTCTTTTCAATTTTTAAAAATTGGAACACTGGCAGGAACAAGGAATTATTTAACGGCCTTTTAATTTCAGGTATATTTTTATTAATTACAAATGTATTTTTATTCATAATTTCCAAGATTTTCTATTACGGTGGCTTCTATGGTAATTTTTACCTAGTTATTGTTGCACTTATAGTTATAGCCCTAATATATTTTATTGGAAACAGCAAGGAAAAAATTTATCCTGATAATTATTTTTCAAATATTTCTAATGTAGAATTTTTAAAAAGAGAACTCAACGACTCTATTAATGTTTTTATTTCAATATTTGATAAGAGCAAGAGTGATTTCCAAGAAAAATCTGAAGCCAAAAAGGCTCAAAAGTTTGAAAGTTATAAAAATCAAAATACTTATAACAACAATAATAGCAACTATAACAACAATTATAATAATTCAAACAACTATAATAATGCAGGCTCCTACAATGCTTACAATAATTATGGAGGAAATCTTGGTCCAGCTCCCTTTAGAGGCTATGTAAAAGACGACTGGTCTTTTCCATTATATGTACTACTATCCTTTATAACTTGTGGATTTTATCAATTGTATTTTGTCTACAAGATTTCAGATAGTTTAAATATAGTTTGTAATGGTGACGGAGAAGAAACAAGTGGCCTTATGAAATTCTTTTTCTTGGGAATAATAACTTGTAACATCTATTGTTTATTCTGGGATTTTAATGTAATGAATAGGATTCAATCCAATGCCCCAAGATACAATAGATACACCCAAGACAACGGATCTTCCTTCTTATTATGGCTTCTAATTGGATCAATCTTCTGCGGTTTAGGTTTCTTTGTTGCTTGGTATATTTTCATCAAAAATTTAAACCTAATTTGTAAGGCCTACAACATGGAATATGCTAATGCAAATTAATTTATAAGTTAATAAAAAATTAGACCTAGATTAAATTCTAGGTCTTTTTTTATGAGGCTAATAAATTTATAAAATAAATTAATTTTCTTCTTTTATTTTTTTGCCAAATTCATCTGCATAGAGGCAGGCTTCTATAAACTTATCTCTAGTCAAGGCTACACTAGACCTCTTCCATTCAAGGGTTTCTTCAATGTGGTCTCCCATAGTAAAAACATCTTCTCTCTTAAGACCCAAGTCTTCCAAGCACAATGCAAGGTCAAGTTTTTTGTTAAATCTAGCAATTTTTTCTAATTCTTCATAGTTTTTGTCGTAAGCATGGAGGACTAAGACCCCAAAGGAAACCAGGTAACCATGAAGGTATTCTCCTTCTCTTTCTATTAGGGTTGAGAGATTAAAAAATACATGAGCAAGAGAAGAATTATAATAATAATCTTCCCCATTAGTTAAGTTGGAAATATAGCCTGTGTTTATTAAAATTTCACTTGCAATAGATTCAACAGACCTTGAAACTTCCTTATTCCTAACATCCCTTAGACCTTCTTCACCATATTTTATTAGGGTATCTTGGGATGAACCTGCTAAACTAAGGCCCATTGTGGCTACAAAATCAATGGGATCATCATTTTGTGATGCAAATAAGACCTCAGCCTTCTTGCTAATTCCATCCCCAATTCCTGCCCAAAAATATTCTTCTGGTGCCTGGGCTATAGTTTCTGTTTCCACAAAAATATGGACTGCAGCTGGTGTTGGTTCGTACTTTAAAAAGGACCCATTGTCATTATAAACAACTGCTATGGCTGTTCCACCTGCGCAGTTGGAACAAATTGTAGGAAATGAGATACAGGATTTTCCAAGATAATAGGAGAGGACTTTTACTGTATCAAGGGCCTTACCCCCACCAATTCCAAAAATTACATCTGCCTCTAACACTTCTTTTTTATTTTTAAGGGCTTCAATGTTTTTAAGTGTGCATTCCTTTCCATAAATAAATTCACCAAGGACTTCTACACTTGAACCCTTTAGGCCATCTCTTATCTTTTGTGAAACTGCTGCAAGGGCTCTTTTACCTCCAACTAGGACAACTTTTTTAAATCCATAGGACTCTACTATTTGTCCTAGACCCTCATATCCTCTTCTTGAAATACTATAATTTGGTAATCTAACTGTCTTCATCTTTTTCCTCCTTTTGTACCAATAAAAAACCCATCTCTATAAAAAGAGACGGGATTATAAACTCGCGGTACCACTCTAATTCATCTTAATGATGCACTTATCCAATAATGAACTTCTCTGTAACGGGAGATCCCGAAGGCACTTACTAATTTCAGCGTCTTAGTTCTGTGGGCATTTTCAGTAAATTCATTTTCTTGCCTCTCAGCTTACGGCAATTCTCTGTAAAAAAATTCTCCACCTACTACTCCACTTCACAACTTTTGACAATTGTGGAAGTATTAAACTTTTTCAAAGTTTTTTTAATTTTCTATGAAAAATATTCTATAATAATTGTTTTTAAAACACAAGACTTTTATACAATTTTTCATAAATATAAGAATGTAAATTTTATAAAAAATTAGACCTAGACTTCACATAATCTAGGTCTTTTTTCATCATCTTTTTCAATTTTTAAAAATTATTATTCTGCTAATAATTTTTTTCCAAAATCATCTGCGTAGAAGGCTGCTTCTACAAATTTTTCTTCACTTAGAGCTTTTTCTGATTTTTGCCATTCTGTTGTGTCATAAACTTTCTTTGCCATTTCTCTTACGTCATCCCTTGTCAAGCCAATTTCTTCAAGGGTTACTGGTAGACCTAACTTCTTGTTAAATCTTGCAAGTTTTTCAAACTCTTCATAGTTGTGGTCGTAGGCATGAAGGACTAAAACTCCATAGGATACTAGAACTCCGTGAAGGTATTCTCCATCTCTTTTTACTGATGTTGATACATTGTAAAATACATGGGCAAGGGATGAGTTGTAATAATACTTATCTCCATTTGTTAAGTTTGATACATAGCCAGTGTTAACTAGGATATCTGTTGCAACTTCTTCAACTGCCTTTGATGCCTTATTTTCTCTTACGTCCTTAAGTCCTTCTTCGCCATATTTTAGGAAGGGCTCTTGGCAAGTCTTGGCAATGCTAACTCCCATGTTAGCTACGAAGTCTAGGTCCTTTAGTCCCTTTGTTGCAAAGAGAACTTCTGGCTGTTTGCTAAGTCCATCGCCAATGCCTGCCCAGAAGTATTTTTCTGGTGCTTCAGCAATTGTTTCTACTTCAACAAACATGTGAACTGGTGCTGGTATTAATTCATATCTTAGGAATGATCCGTCATCATTATAAACTACTGCAATGGCAGTACCCCCTGCACAGTTGGAGCAAATTGTTGGGAAGGACATGGAAGGCTTATTTAAGAAACCTGCAAGAACTTTTCCTGTGTCTAGTGCCTTTCCTCCTCCTACTGCAAAAATTACATCTGCTTTTTGGACTTCTTCCTTTTCCATTAGGGCATTGATGTTGTTTAGGGTACATTCATGTCCATAAACGAATTCGCCAAGGACTTCTACACTTGAACCCTTTAAGCCATCTCTAATTTTTTGTGAAACTGCTGCAAGGGCTCTTTTACCTCCAACTAGGACAACTTTTTTGAATCCGTATTCTTCTACTAACTTGCCTAGTCCTTCATATCCCCTTTGTGATACGCTGTAATTTGTCATCTTAACTGTTCTCATCTTTTTTCTCCTCTGATTAATCTAATACAAATTCTCTTCTAACTTCTGGTTGTAAATATTTTTTGTTTTTGTAATATCCTACTGTTGTAAAAGGAAGGACTATAAATAATATTGCTATATAGCCACAATAACCGTAGCCGTATTTTATTATATTTGTAAGGCCTGCCATTGATATTGCCATTGATAGGACAAGTATTCCCACTGCAAGTCCAAATCTTCTAAGTTCTAGGGATTCAACTTTTCTTAGGGCCTTTGAATTTTCAAATCTTGAAACAAAGCCAAAGATTATTGAAACTCCAGAAGACAATAGGCAAAGTACAAGAGATATCACATAAAATGCAGTCATCCACTTAAAGCCCATGGCATTTGTAGATGTAAGGGTTGGTATAACTTCTCCTCCTTCTAGGCCTGTGTAGTAACCTCTCCAAACCAAGAGCATAAGAACTGAAAGTCCCAGTGCCAAGGAGTTTATTAGGCAAGATAGTTTCATTGATTTTGAAACTTCTCTCTCACTATTTAAAACTCTTGAACAGGAAATCATGGAAGGTATTTGAACACATTGAAATCCTGCATAGATAAATCCGTTAAATATCGCCTTGTCTAGGTTTGAAAAACCTGTCTTTGCAAAGTTACTTGTTAAAACCCCTACTAGGTCTCCCTTAAAGGATCCAACTAGATAGATTAAAACTGAAGTGACAAGGATCACCATTCCCATTAGTGTTCCCACATTTCTTACAAGTCTTTCGCCAAATATTGCTAGCATAAGAGTTAATACACTAACTCCCAGGACTGACAAACCGTAGTTGAAATTAAAAAATTCCTTTAAGGCTGAAGCAGATCCTGATATTGTACTTGCTATTACCATCACTACCATGATGTAGTAAAATCCTTCAAAAACAAGTTCTAACTTGTCAAAGGGATGGTAGAGGGTTTCAAAAAGTTCCTTGTAGGACTTTAAACCTCTTGAGTTGTACATTACAATTGCTTCTTTGAGGGTCCAAGTCAAAAGGACCATTGCAACCACGGCTGACACAAGTCCAGACCAACCAAGCTTTACAAAATATGTATTTGCTTGGTTACCTGTTGCAAAACCACCACCAGCGTGTGATGCAAAAAGTACAAATGCTATTGACATAGCGGGCGACATTCTTACTAACTTCTTTTTCATTTTTTTCCTCCTTGGCACCTAATAAAAAAACCCCGTCTCTTTATATACAAAGAGACGAGGTTAATAAACTCGCGGTACCACTCTAATTCATCTTAATGATGCACTTATCCAATAATGAATTTCTCTGTAACGGGAGATCCCGAAAATACTTACTTATTTCAGCATTTTAGCTCAGTGGGGATTTTTCGGTAAATTCAATTTCTTGCCTCTCAGCTAATGGCAATTCTCTGTAAAAACATTCTTTACTTACTTTTCCACTTCAAAACTTTTTAAATCACTATGAAAATTTATAGCTTTTTTAAATAGTTGAACATATATTAATGAAATTTTTTTAATATGTCAATAGGTTTTTTTAAAAAATTTTTAATTATTTAAAGTTTTGTTTATTAAAAGCCCAAAACTTTCATATCCAAAAGTGTTTATACCTCTTTATTTTTTTATTTTTTAATTTTTAATGTTTAATTTTTGATCTTAACTAAAAGTAATTTAGGTTGAAAATCTCCTTGTAAATACTTTTTGTTCTTGTAATAGCCCACTGTAATAAAAGGGATAACTATAAAACTTATGGCGATATAGCCGCAATAGCCATAGCCGTATTTAATAATATTTGTAAAACCTGCCATTGAAATAAACATTGATAGGATGATTACAAAAAGAGCAAGTCCAAATCTTCTAAGACCAAGTGACTCAATCCCAGAAAGTTTTTTTGAATTTTCAAATCTTGATACAAATCCAAAAATTATTGAAAGGCCAGTTGATATTAAACAAATTATTAAAGAAGCGACATAAAATTTGCTCATCCATCCAATGCCTATGGCCCTTGTAGCTGTAAGAGTTGGTATGATTGCCCCACCTTCTACTGAATTGTAATAGTTGGACCAAGATAAAAGCATGACACATGAAAGCACAAGAGCCACTGTGTTAATGAAAAATGAAATTTTCATAGACATACTTGCTTCTCTTTCATCCTTTAAGACTCCCGAGCAAGATATAACTGATGGAATTTGAACACATTGGAAGCCTGCATAAATAAAGGCACTTACAAGAGCAGGTTTGAAGTTTTTAAATCCTTCTGTGTAAAAATTCAAGCTAATTTGATGAATAAAATTGCCCTTTATACTTCCAACTATAAAAATCAAAATTGAAGTGAAAAGAATAATGATTCCCATAAAACTTCCCAATCTTCTTACAAGCTTTTCTCCAAAAATACTTATTATCAAAATAAAAGAGCTGACAGCTACTACAGATATGTCATAGCCCCATCCAAAAAACTCATACATGGCTGAAGCTGAACCAGAAATTGAAGATGCAATAGCCATGACAATCATGATGTAGTAGAAAAACTCAAATACGATTTCTAACTTGTCAAAGGGATGGTAAAGTGTTTCGAAAAGATCCTTGTAAGACTTTAGACCCCTTGAGTTATACATAACAATGGCTTCCTTAAAGGTCCAATTAAGTAAAATCATGGCAAGGACTGCTCCAATAATTCCTGGCCAACCAAACCTAATAAAATAAGTATTAGTTTGATTTCCTGATGCAAATCCTCCACCTGCATGCGTAGAAAACACTAAAAAAGCAATTGAAAACACGCCCGACATTCTTGCAAATAATTTTTTCATCTTTTTCCTCCTTGGCACCTAATAATCATAACCACCGGCTAAGCCGGTGGTTTGTTTTGCCCCTATAAGGGGCTGT
>OHAU01001587.1_pt1 | contig 25500 bp, 23 predicted proteins | sample 1577181 | NCBI WGS metagenome assembly OHAU01 (sample SAMEA3541472, study PRJEB24748) | human gut metagenome | biome: human gut; feature: human-associated habitat; material: faeces | place: China | collected 2012 | reverse complement strand
AAGTTGCAGCGGAACTGGGAGTTTCCAAGTCTTATGCTTATAAGATTGTCAAACAGCTAAATGAAGAATTACATTACGGTAGCTGGCAGAGTAAACACCAATTATTTCCGCAAAAAAGTATGTTACAGCGAAGTGTAAGAGAGAGGAGAATTTGTATGAGTATTTACAAAGATAATGTCACAGGAAAGTGGCAGGTGGTATACCGCTACACCGACTGGACAGGGGAAACACACCAGTCATCGAAAAGAGGATTTCCTACGAAACGAGAAGCGTTGATGTGGGAACGGGAGCTGTTACTGAAGAAAGAAGCAAAACTGGATATGACTTTTGAAAGCTTCTATGAGATTTATGTGGAGGATATGCAAAACCGAATTCGTGATAATACCTGGGGAACAAAAACAAATATCGCTAGAACCAAAATTCTTCCCTATTTCGGAAAGCGAAAGATAGGAGAAATTGAGCCGAGAGACATTATTGCATGGCAGAATGAACTGCTTGCAATCCGGCAGCCAAACGGAAAACCGTATTCATCCTCTTACCTGCAGAAAATTCACAGTCAGTTAAGTGCTATTTTCAACCATGCAGTCAATTTTTATCATCTTCCATCCAATCCGGCACAGAAAGCTGGAAATATGGGAAAAGAGGAACACCGGGAAATGCTGTTCTGGACAAAAGAAGAATATCTGAAATTTGCAGATGTCATGATGGACAAGCCTGTTTCCTATTATGCGTTTGAGATGCTTTACTGGTGTGGTCTTCGTATGGGAGAACTGTTAGCACTCACACCTGCAGATTTCAATTTTGAAACGCATACCTTACGAATCAACAAGTCCTATCAGAGACTGCACCGGGAAGATGTGATTACGCCGCCAAAGACGTTGAAAAGCAATCGAACCATTAAAATGCCGCAGTTTCTGTGTGATGAGATGCAGGATTATCTGAAAATGCTGTATGAACCAAAAGAAGATGAACGGATTTTCACAATTTCCAAATCTTATCTGCATCATGAAATGAACAGAGGCTCAAAAATATCTGGGGTGAAACGAATTCGAGTGCATGACTTGAGACACTCCCATGTATCATTACTGATCAATATGGGATTTACAGTACTGGCAATTGCAGATCGAATGGGGCACGAAAGCATTGATATCACTTACCGATATGCCCATCTGTTTCCAAGTGAGCAGATACAAATGGCAGAACAATTGGATATTGAAAGGATGGAAAAATCAAATGGAAAAGAATCTGGACAGTAAAGGAAGATGGAGAAACAAGACAGTAGCTTTCCGGGTATCACCGGAAGAAGCAAAGCAGATTGATGCATGTGTGCGATTGTCGGGACTCAGCAAACAGGACTATATCACAAAACGGCTGACTTGCCGGAAAGTTGTGGTACAGGGAAATCCAAAGGTTTATAAAGCATTACGAAACCAGATGGAAGAGATTTATGGCGAGTTGAAACGTCTGAAAAAGTATAGTGATGGAAATGAGGAATTGTTGAGTACCCTGCGATTGGTCGCAGAAATTTTAAATGGATTGAAAGGGGAAAAGGAATGACAGCAAAAGAAAAAATGACTGCTCCGGTAACATCTGTTGGCGCAGATGTGGAACAGCCATTAAGTAATAAATTAAACAACCAAAGTATAGCAGATTTGCCCGGTAAGGGCAATCTGCAAGCCACAAATAATGCGGAAAATACAGCAAAATCAGCAAATAAAAAGAATACGGATGAACTGGAAACCGTTTCTATGATGGAATTGTATGATACAGCATATCCACCAAAGCTGCCAATCGTAGATGGACTTTTGTATAACGGAACGTATCTGTTTGTAGGTTCACCGAAAGTCGGAAAATCTTTCTTTATGGCACAGATCGGGTATCACATCAGTAAAGGACTCCCATTGTGGGGATTTCCGGTGAGACAGGGAACGGTTCTGTATCTGGCATTGGAAGACGATTATGCAAGGCTGCAGAAACGATTATCACAGATGTTTGGAATGGAAGGCAGTGAGAAATTTTATTTTGCTACAAAGTCCAAATCATTAAGTGCCGGATTGGAACAACAGCTTGTGCAGTTTGTAACAGATCATAAGGATGCAAGGCTCATTATTATTGATACGCTTCAAAAAGTCCGGGAGGTCGGTGGAGATAAATTCAGCTACGCCAGCGATTATGAAATCGTGACAAAGCTGAAAGCATTCAGTGATCATTATGGAATTTGCTTTCTGGTGGTACATCACACAAGAAAAATGGAATCCTCAGACAGCTTTGATATGATTTCCGGTACAAACGGACTGCTGGGGGCTGCGGATGGGGCATTCGTCATGCAGAAAGAAAAAAGGACAGATAACAAGGCTGTGCTGGAGGTGGCTGGTCGTGACCAGCAGGATCAGAAGCTGTGGCTGAATTTTAATCGGGAAAGATGTGTCTGGGAGTTAACCAAAACAGAAACAGAACTTTGGAAAGAACCAGAAGATCCATTGCTTGAAAAAATCAAAGAACTGGTAACGGATGAACAGCCGGAATGGACGGGAACAGCAACGGAACTGGTAGAACTTTTGCAGGTAGAGATGCAGCCTAACGCTTTATCAAGGAAATTAAATGTCAGCCTGGAACGACTGCTTCTGGAATATGGGATCCAGTATAAAACAGAGCGAGGACATGATGGAAGAAAAATCAGGCTGACCTTTGTAGGAACAACAGCGTGACGATATGTGACGGTCGTGACGGTATTTTAGATAGCGTGTCGGTAGTGAAAATATCGTCACTATCGTCACGACCGTCACGGAAAGGAAAAATATGGAGAGAAAAACGCAGGTACAGATACCAAAAGATTTGCTGCTGGCACTGTTTCAATACCATCTTGCCGGAAATGAAGATTATTTACCGGAAATTGAAAAAGCGTTGATAGAAAAGTTGGACAGCATGGTAAAACGAGAACTTTATACAACCTTTAAAACAGCACCAACAGAGGAAGAACGGGAAAAGGCAAGGCAAGAATATCTGGATAAATGCGGAATACCGGAGAGCTTTCGCTGGTAACAATTCTGCTTGATTACTTTATAACAGAAGCGTGACACGCACCTGTAGATAGCAGACAAGGAGAAGTCCGGAATGCGAAGCCGAAAGTGTGTTGGAAAACCGGAAAATGATTGGTGCTTTGCAGGTGGCAAAGGGGGCCCTGAAACGGGGCTCCCTTAGAGAAAATGATGGATAAAGGAGAACGATGCAATGAGAGAAGGAAGATTAGGATATAACTATGAAAATGGCAGATACGGGTTATTGTCGCTGGACTTATGGATTGATACAGGATTTCACTGCGGAGAATGCATGGAAGTACTGGTGGACGACCAGTGGGTACAGACAAGAATGGAAATGAATCTGGCGAGAGAATGGTATCTGGTAGGAACACCATACTGTGGAGATCTGGAATATATTCGGGCAAGAATACCAGATTAAATCTGACAGGAAAATAGAAGAAAGCGAAATAGATAATCTGTGGTCAGAAAGAAAAAATAGCCCGGATACGGGCATAAAAACTGGGCGGATACGCCCAAGATGAAAAGCATAAGCCGGACAGTAGTTGTTACAGGCAGCATTTATCAAAGCCCTCGGCGTTTGAGAGCGAAATACACCCATCGCACAAAACTACGTTTTATGCTCAAGGGTATTTCGCTCTGCGAGGCTAAAATGCCGGACACGGCAATGAGTTCGTAAACGTATGCCTGAGCATCCACTCACAAAAAATATGGCAGAATTTACTTTGCTGAAGAAAAAGGAGGGAGTGCCTATTGCAAGAAATTCATTTATCCAATTGACGAAATTAAGTAACGTAAAAGGTCGGATCACTTATATATCCAGTCATGTAAAACAGGAAAATCTCTATGCAGTCTATGAGACTACGGAGCGAAAATTCTGGCGGGAACTTGCAAAATGTAATCAGGAAGAATTTGCAAAAAGCGGAACAGAAGGAAAATGTATTGAAGCACGAGAACTGATTATTGCTTTGCCAGAGAGTTTTGTGGAATATCCGCCAGATAGATTGTTGAAACTGTTTATAGAGCATTTCAAACAGAACTATGGAACGGAATGTATTGCAGCATTGCACCACAATAAAAGGAAAACGAATTATCATATTCATCTGATTTTTGCAGAACGAAAACTGTTGGATGAACCGATTATTAAGACTGCGAGTCGGAAGATGTTTTATGATGAAAATGGGAAACATGTCCGTACCAAGAAAGAAATATTAGGAGAAGACGGAGAAATCCGGGAAGGCTGCCACATTGTAAAGAAGGGCGAGATTTATGAGAAGAAGTTGTTTACAGTTAAAGATGAACGGTTTAAAAGCAATTCTTTCCTAGATGAAGTGAAGCGTTCCTATACTGACCTGATTAATCTTTATGTGAAAGATGAAAAGCAGAAGTTGCAGGTATTTCAACGTGGCAGCGTTTATCTTGCAACAAAGAAAATTGGGAAACGTAATCCCAAGGCACCGGAAATCGAAGCGGATAATCGAAAACGCCAGGAATGGAATCGGGCAGTTGATATGGCACTGATCAGCGGTATTCCGGAACCGGAGATTATGGAAGTGAAACAAAAAAGAATTTCAGAACCGATCAAGAGTGCAATTTCCCGGAAAGGAAGAAAACCAAACTTATTTGCAAAAATTGTTACGATGGCGATTGAGACTCTGGAATTGATGATAGAAACGGTACTCGTGAAAAAGTATAAGGAATCTTTGGAACAGAAAGAACAATTACAGAAAACAGATTCTTCTGATATGGAGCCTGTAATGACAGAAACAGAACGACCGAAAGTAAAAAATAAAGAGCCAGAGGGAAGGCAGCCAGAACCGAAACAGCCGGAAATGACAAGAATGGCATCAAAATATCCGAAATTCTATAAGATTTACAATGAACTGGAACAGCAGAATAATGCAATTTATAAGAAAGAGAAACAACGTTCTGCTAAGAAAAAAGAACTGTCTGAGCTCAAAGGCTGGTTTAAAGGAAGAAAGAAAAAAGAATTGAAGGAAGAAATCAACGATCTGACAAGCCAGATCAGGAACATGAAAGATTATCTTCCGAAGATTGTACAGAAAGTCGGCTATAGAAATGTACAGGAATTTCTGAAAGACTTCAAAACTGCAAAGTCCGAGTATAGTCAGTACCAGAAGGCAATCGCACAATGGGAACAGGAAACCGGAAAAGAGCCAGAGCCACAGCCACATGGTGTCAGGGCAAAGCTGGCAGCAAACAGAAAGAAAATAGAACAGGAACAGAAAAACACACAACGTACCCGAAGTCAGAGTAAGGACCGAGGGGGGAGATAGGAGTACAAAATCATGGAGAAACACATTATGGGAGAAAATGGAATCAGCTATACTTTGGGAGAGGATGGCCTGTATTATCCAGACCTGTACCTCCCGGAGGAGACGGAGTATCCGATTGGAAAGTATGGAATGTTGCGAAAGACATATTTAAAGGAGCATCGGAAAGGATTGTATTTGGAACTGGTACTTGCCGGGAAATTGAATGAGCATCTGCATCAGATTGACGAGGAGTGTCACCAGATGATGGACAGGTTGGTGGAGCAGATGAAAGAACAGCAGGGAGTGACAGAAGAATTGAAAATGCAGGATCAGATGGCATGGGTTGGGAGAATGAATAATATTCGGGCTTGTGCGGAGGAGATTGTGTTAAAAGAAATTGTTTATAGATAGTAGGATTGAGGGCAGTTTTCGGGCTGCCCTTTTATAAAATATGCGAAACAGAAAAGAACATATGTTTGCAAAAGAACATTGAAAACAGGGCTGAGTTATAGTATAATAGCAAGAAATAAAAGGCTTGTAGGTAGGTGGAATATGCTAGAAAAAATTATAGAGCTTACAAACGAATATATAGAAAGTATGCCAAAAAAAGAGCGTAAAAAATATGGACAGTTTTTTACAAGTATGGAGACTGCCCGTTTTATGGCTGGTTTATATAATATTGATGAAAAGAAGAGTAAGGTAAGCGTACTCGATGCAGGAGCAGGATCAGGCATATTATCATGTGCCTTTATTGAAAGATTAGAAGCGATAGATTTCATTCAGAAAATTGAGCTTACCTGTTATGAGAATGATAATAACGTATTACCATTATTAAAGCGAAATTTGGAATACTGCAAGGAAAAATCTGGAAAAAAGATAGTCATTAATATAATCGAAGACAATTATATCCTTAGTCAGTATCTTGATTTTAATCATATGATAGGTGGAAATGATAACTCTAGGAAATATGATTTTGTAATTGGCAATCCGCCATATATGAAAATTCCTAAAGATGCTCCAGAAGCAACAGCGATGCCAGAGATATGCTACGGGGCACCGAATTTGTATTTTATTTTTGCTTCTATGGGACTGTTTAACTTATGTGAGGATGGGGAAATGGTATATATTATTCCTCGATCATGGACATCCGGAGCATATTTTAAACGCTTCAGAGAGTATTTCCTGACAGTAGGTAAACTGGAACATATTCATCTTTTTGTCAGCCGTAGTAAGGTATTTGACAAAGAGAGTGTATTGCAGGAAACGATTATTATTAAGGTGAGAAAAACGGCTAAAACGCCAGAAACCGTTACCATTACATCTTCGCAATCAAATAGTGACTTTGGCGAAATTACTTCATTGACAGTCCCGTATGATTTGGTTGTAGCTGGTGAGGATTATTATGTTTATCTTGTGACAGATGAAAACGAAGTAGAGGTTTTGAGAAAACTTCATAAATTTGATAAAACGCTGCCTGCAATTGGAGTAAAAATGAAAACAGGGTTAACGGTGGATTTTCGTAATCGTGAAATTTTGCGGGACGAGGAAGAAGAAGGAGCGATTCCTTTATTTTATTCGCAGCATATAAAACAGGGAAAGGTAGAGTTCCCAATACAGAAAGAACATGAATATGTGGTGACGGAACAAAAGGGATTGATGCAGGATAACAAGAATTATCTGTTTGTGAAACGATTTACAGCAAAGGAAGAACCTCGAAGATTACAGTGTGGAGTATATCTGGCAAAAAGATTTCCGCAATACAAAAAGATAAGCACACAGAACAAAATTAATTTTGTGGATGGTGTATTAACAGAGATGTCGGAATGTTTGGTGTATGGGCTGTATGTATTGTTTAATTCAACGCTTTACGATGAATATTATCGTATTTTGAACGGATCTACGCAGGTTAATTCAACAGAGATCAATGCAATGCCTGTGCCGGATTTAGAAGATATTCAGGAAATGGGAAGAAAAGTGCTTAAAAGTAGGGACTATTCAGAGGCAAATTGCAATTTGATATTGGAGGGGTACTGTGGATAAGAAGATAGAAGAAACAAGGGAATTTCTGCAAACAATAGGTATGCCTAAGGCACAGCAAGCGGATATATGCTGCTACGTGATACTGGCAATGGCGGGAGTAAAACCAGATATGTTATGGAGTGAAGCAACAAATGAATGGATTCGTATTCATGATATTATTCAGTTCGTTAATACATTTTATGACATGAGCTATGCGGAAAACAGCAGAGAAACGTTTAGAAAGCAAGCTCTGCACAGATTCCGGACCGCTGCTTTGATAGAGGATAATGGGAAAGCAACCAACAGCCCAAATTATCGGTACAGATTGACGGAAGAAACAGTACAAATACTAAGAACTATGGGAACTCCAAAGTGGAAGGAATCTATAAAGCGATTTCTTTGCTACCATGAGAAGCTAATTGATCTGTATGCTTCTAAAAAGAAGATGACAATGATGCCGGTAAATATAAATGGTGAAAGTTTTAAATTCTCTACAGGTAAGCATAATGAACTGCAAAAAGCCATTATTGAGGAATTTGCACCGAGATTCGCTCCCAATTCTGAATGCCTATATGTTGGAGATACAATAGAAAAAGATCTGGTAAAGAATGTAGAAAAACTGAAAGAGTTAGGCTTTGAAATTACACTACATGATAAGATGCCGGACGTTGTGCTGTATCGGGAAGATAAGGACTGGATTTATTTTGTAGAATCGGTAACATCGGTCGGTCCGATGGATCCGAAGCGCATATTGGAAATTGAAGAAATGACAAAAGATGTTACGGCAGGAAAGATCTTTGTAACAGCATTTCTGGACTTTAAGACATATAAAAAGTTTGCAGAGGAACTTGCCTGGGAGACGGAGGTTTGGATTGCTGAAATGCCGGAGCATATGATACATCTGAATGGTGATAGGTTTATGGGACCGAGATAATTGTATAGGAATATAAAAATAGCTGGTGTTTAAATATATGAACACCAGCTACTGATTTAATTTAAGATGTTAGAATCGCAAGCAGATAATAATGCACGAGCATACTTTTTCCCTGAGGATATTACAAGATTTTGGTTTATAATAAATATCCAAAGAAATAAAAAAAGCAAGTTAATTATTAATCCGGCTATGGCTTTAGAGCAGTTAATGAAATTGAAAAAATGTAAGAATGATAATACAAGATTAAAAATTAAACCTGTGGTAGACAGTATTAATCCGTAAGGTTTTAATCCTAGCAAATTATAAGTAAATCCAAAATTAATATTTTCTTCAGCAATTAAAGGAAATTTAGAATAGTCCCGAGTTTGAGATATTAACCAAGTTACTGCTGAACATACATGAGGAGTCATTTCTGAATCACTTGAAGATACTTTAAATTCAGGTATATGCTCAGAAAAAAATTGATAATATCTGTGCTTAGTAACGGAATCAATATAATGGTTGGAAGGAAGCAATGCTTCCTGTGCAGGCAACAATTTAGGAAAACATTTTTTCATTGCCTTAACACCAGGAACCCTACAATAGACAATAATGATATTGCAAAGGCCATAAGTGATGATTCCTACAACTAAAGTTGATGATATGTTATTGATTTCTGGAATGAGTAGATATAACTCAAGAAGCCAAGGCGCTAAAAGAATAATTCCAACACTGATGCGAGCCCTTAAATTATATGTTCCAAGATTAGTAAATAGTTCTTTGATGTTAAACACCTCCCTATATTTGGTGGAAACTTTTTTCTATACGTTGTAGAGGAGAAAGTGATTTATTTGTATTGTAAAGAAGTATTTCTGATTCCGTTGGATCGAAATCAAATCCATACAGCGTACCATTGAGTAAGTCGGCATAGTTACGTTCATTTTGATGAGAAATATATATTGTTTTATTAGGAAGCCTGAGATTTGAAAAGTGAATCGTGCCATCACATGTGATGGCAACGATTTTTTCTTCTTCAATTTTTGTGTGTTTCAAATAATTCTTTACAAATGTATTATGACCTACTATGAATAAGATACTTATACAGTTAGAAGGAATACTGGTTAATTGGATATAGTGATTGTTAATGGAGTTAACTACAAGCCATAAATGAAAAGTTTCGTAGAAAAATTTTTGTCGGGCAGATATTTCCCTTTTCATACAATCTTGTAATATAAGACGCATAACTAAATACCCAAGACTCGACCGGTTTTTACGGTTGAACCAGTAAATGTTGAATTGTTAACTGTGATATTTCCGTCTTTTTTTGTATTGTATACTCTATGCCCGGTAGTGATTAAATTATCTGAACCGCCATTGGTATTTCCTGTATTATCAGACACAATATAAACGGAGTAGGCTTGATCTGATTTCTTCTCAAAAATTTTTTCTGCTTGTTTACATTTTCCGTGATGTGGAAGTTGGACGGCGTCATAATTGTGAACAATATTTTCGATTGCTGGATATGAACAATCCCCGCAGAGCAATAAAGTATGTGTGCCAATTTTAACTCTGACTTGAATGCTGGTTGCATTTACAGCAGTTTCACCATCCACCGTGTCACCTTCTCGTCCGTCTAAGCGTTTGGCAACAGTCTGGATCATATAATCAAAGTCAGGACCAACAATGCTGACTTCATCACAGAGGTCTTCCGGATGTTCGTAAATATCTTCTAAAGGAGCACCGGAAAGTTGTGCGATATTATCGTATAAGTCTAGAATTTGTTGTGCAACGGAATTCCGACTTTTACGTTTGTCATCAATTTCCTCTAAAATACGGTCTTTATATTTTAGAAGTAATGTAGTACGAATGACCGAAATCTTATCTTCATTTAAAAGTTTAGGAATGCCATCAAAATGATCAGAATCATTGTGTGATAAGATAAGCTTTGCTTTATCAAATCCGTTTTGGGACATGTAGTTAATGACAAAATCAGCATGTGCTTCGTGACCACAATCATAGATGACCAACTCGGTGCCAGTATTGATTAAAATACAATCACCATAATTGGTTGTTGAAGAGTTTTCATAGCTTTTGGAGCTTAAAATTAAAATTTCTTTCATGGATTTCTCCTTTTTTTGAAAAGTTTGTTTACGAGTTGCATCTATGTAAACAATAATCAAAGAAAGACGAATAAACGTTCCCGTTGTGTTCCAGAGAATTGTATGTTAATCTAGAAAAAACATTTGTTTTTGAGGGACCAGTAGTTGCCGCTACTGGTTTCTTTAATTATTGGAATGTTAGCAGAACAAAAAGATGAGTGCTAATCTTGAGGATATTATACTCACATCAAAGGAAAGTGTCAATATAAAAATGGCGAAAGTGTTACAAAATATTACAATAAAAGCAAAAACGGATAAAATACTTGAAAATAAATAAAGGAAATGTTATATTTGTAATCATAAAAGGAGAAAAATATGTTTACGAATATAAAGTTGAAAAATTTCAAGTCCTTCAAAAATGTTGAGATTAATTTACAGGCAAAGAAAGGTGAATATAAGCCACTAGCAATTATTTATGGAGAAAATGGAAGTGGAAAAACGACCATTGCTCAAGCATTTTTGGCATTGGAGAGAACTATGGGAACAATGCAAGTAAAAGGTATGCTTAAAGATTTATTGGATGAAAAGTTTACACCACCAGAGGACTTTCCGTTCAAACCAGAAATAATGCTTAAAATGTTGAAATCGAAATTATCAGATAATGGTATTGAAAGCATTATAGAAGAATATAAAATGATTAATTCTAATGAAAATCTGTCATTAGAATATGAATTTAATATAGAAGGCGGAGTTGGCTGCTATTATGTAGAAATGGATTCATTTAGCATTGTGAAGGAACGTTTGGAATATAAAGTAAATAAAAACAAAGGTTGTTTTTATAATATAGATGAAGATGAAGTATACATAAATGAAAAAATATTTGAATCAAAAGAGTTCTATGATTTGATAAAAAATCAAATAGAGATGTATTGGGGAAAACATACATTATTATCTATTTTGTATTTTGAGATGAATGATAAAGCGGATACATATATCAATTCTAATATTTCGATTAATTTAATGAAAGTAATGACTGCTTTTGAAAAAATTAATTTTCGTATACCTAAATCTGCGGATGGTCAACAAATAGCTTTGAATTCAGAAAATGAAATTATAGGACACCTTGTGAATGGTGTAATTGAAAAAAGGAATGAGAAAGTTTTAGATAGAGTTGAAAAATTACTTAATCAATTTTTTAAATCTATGTTTAGTGACGTTGTAAAAGCTTTTTATAAAAAATCAAATAGAAAAAATGAAATTCGTTATGAATTATACCTTAGAAAGCGAATTGAGAATCATGAATATGACATTGATTTTCAACTTGAATCAAATGGAACACAAGAAATAATGGAGTTATTACCATATTTAATCTCAGCAGTTTCTGGAAGTTGCGTTATTATTGATGAATATGGAATAGGAATCCATGATTTATTAGCCACAAAATTATTAGCTTCTGTAGCAGAACAAATTAAAGGACAATTAATTATTACAACGCATAATACACTGCTTATGGATCATGCAGGAGTAAATCCGGAAGCGTTGTATTACATTATGAATGATAAGACCTTTAGAAAATCTGTTAAATGTGCCACTGAGATAGAAGAACGATTGCATCCAAATTATAATTACAGAAAAAGATATTTTACTAATGAATTGTATAAAGATGCACTTCCAAATGTAGAGAGTAATATTAATTTGGAAGAGTTTGCAAAATTATATTAGAAAGTGGTTAATGCTTATATAAGAGATGGCAACAAATTGGCAACAGAAAATCAGCGAGCCAAAATAATATATGTAACAGAAATAAAATTACGGCAGAAAAGAGATAAAAACTAAACAAATACGTTTAACAATATCTCCGGATTTGCCGAATTCGAATAATCCATACATTGACATCACAGCAGTGGATCAAAGCAACGGATGCAATCGGTATCGTATCAAAATCAGGACGATATGGCGGCACTTATGCTCATACAGATATTGCTTTTGAGTTTGCTTCATGGATTTCACCGGAATTTAAGCTTTATTATATCATCAAAGATTATCAGAGATTAAAGAAAGATGAAGCAGATCGGTTAGCGATTGGATGGGATGTAAAGAGAGGACTTTCAAAAATAAACTATCGTATCCATACAGATGCAGTAAAAGAATTTTTGATAACTCCCACATTATCTCCGCAGGAAATGGCATATACATACGCTTCAGAAGCGGATATTTTAAATATGGCTTTGTTTGGAAAAACAGCAGCACAATGGAGAAATGAAAATAGAGAAGAGGCTGTCCGTAGTGGGCAGCTTCTTTTAGGTAGAAAAAGCATAGTTTGAATAAAGCTGTAAAAATCCACGTTGAATTTTACAGCTTTTTGTGTACAATATAAGTAGCAGAAACAATATAAAATCAAGGAAGGGGCTGAAAGAATATGGCTAATATTTTACCAGCATCTGATTTGAGAAATTATAATGAAGTCCTGAAAAACTGTCGCAAAGGTGAACCTGTATATCTGACTAAGAATGGCAGGGGACGTTTCGTTATCATGGATATTGAAGATTATGAGCGTGACCGGGCAGAGAAAAAGCTTCTGATGAAGCTGCAGGAAGCTGAAGAAGCAGTGAAAGACGGAGAAGGCTGGTTGGATCTGGATGAATTAAAAGCACTTGTGGGGGAATAAGATGTTAAAACTGCGGATCAATCCGATTGTTGCCAAGGATCTTAAGAATATCCGGGATTACATTGCCGAAGATAATGAAGATTATGTGATTATCTACAAAGTAGGAAACGAGTATGTAGAGATTTATCGTGTGATTAACCGCTATCAGGATATTACGAGAGTTTTTGATTGATAACAAATTGATAACATCGTTCAGTACAGTCTGTGGAGCTTGGACAGTGGAACACATATAAAATCAGATAGAACCATAATTCCTATACAAAAGTGTATAGTGATAAAATTTTATTTCATAACGTATATTAAAGAGACCTTACTGATTTTCGGAAGTAAAAAACTGAATATCGGTAAGGTTTTTCAATTTGCCAGTTTGTTCCATCCATTATCCCAGAAGTATTATTATTCGAGGAGAACCCTGAAAAACAGGTTCTGTCCTCGATAACTAATGACATATCTTATATCAGTTTTTTCTGTTTACACAAAACTTGAAACGCTCTCAATCAACATTCTGATCGCTGTAGCATCTGACTTTGAATCTGCTATCCGTGCCGGATCTCTGGCAGGCGGCTGGTGGATGTCCTCCGAAGGCGTATGGCTGTATGGTGGATGGTGGAATGTGCTGAATGGTCTGGCACTTCTTCTGGCACCGACTTTTGCAGCTGCACTTTGGAATAAAGGCGGATGGATCCAGAACCGTGCAAATATTCTGGCACTCTGGTGTATGTTTGCACAGGTATTTCCACTGTTCCAGGATGCCAGCCGTTTCACAACAGTGCCGGTTATTTACGGTGAAGGCGGTATTGCAGCAGCTATGGGAAGCACCATGCCAACTACAGCAAATACTACAGCACAGGGAATGATCTCTGTGATATCTTTCGCAGTAAATGTATTTATTTTTGCATACATTCTGAAACGTGCGAAAGCTCAGAAAAAGAATCCGTGGAAAGAAGAAATCTTCACAGACACAAGAGATTATCAGGAAGCAATGGCAAGAGCAAAATAAAGAGAATAAAAGAATTTAGAAGAATCCTGTACGGCTGCAGTAAAACTGTTTCTGTACAGGATTTCTTTGTCTTATTCTAACGCAATTATACGTGACAAACATGGTGCAATCACGTATACTCAAATCATATCAGAAAGTTATGGATGAAAGGGTGAAATCTATGATGTTACGGAAAAGTATTTTGTCAGTCGTGCTTACCATTGCAATGCTTATGCCGCTTGCGCAGGCTGTTACGGTGAAAGCTGCAGCTGATACAAAACAGATAGATGTCTTATTTACTCATGACACGCATTCCCACCTGGACAGCTTCTCCACGATCGTAAATGGAGAGCAAAAAGAAGTCGGCGGATTTGCAAAAATAAAGACACTGATTAATGAAAAAAAGAAAGAAGATCCAGACACGCTTATATTGGATGGCGGTGATTTTTCAATGGGAACGCTGATCCAGACGGTATATGATACTGAGGCAGCGGAGCTTAGAATGCTTGGATATCTTGGATATGATGTGACTACATTTGGCAATCATGAATTCGACTATCGATCCCAGGGGCTTGCCAACATGCTTAAGGCAGCCAAAAGCTCCGGAGAGACACTGCCTGAGATCGTAGTGTGCAATGTGGATTGGGACAGCATGGAAAAGGCTGGGCTAAACGACGGTCAGAAACAGATTCAGTCAGCGTTTGAAATATACGGTGTGAAGGACTATGTAATGGTACAGAAAGGTGACGCAAAGATCGCCGTTGTCGGTGTCTTCGGAAAAGATGCCCTGGAATGCGCACCAACCTGTGAATTATCCTTCAAGGATCCTGTTAAGGCCGTTAAGAAAACAGTAGAAGAAATCAAGAAAAACGAAGAAGCAGACATGATCGCCTGTGTTTCTCATGGTGGAACCTGGGAAGATGAAAGCAAGTCGGAGGACGAACTCCTTGCCAAGGCGGTTCCGGATCTTGATCTGATCATCAGTGGACATACACATTCAGAGCTGCAGGAGGCAATCCAGCACGGAAATACCTATATTGTATCCTGTGGTGAATACGGAAGAAATCTTGGCTCTCTTTCGATGACGCAGAATTCTGACGGACGCTGGGATCTGAGCTCTTATGAGCTGATTCCTGTATCCGAGGATGTAAAAGCCGACAAGGCAACACAGGAGCGCATCGACGCATTGATGGATACGGTGGATACGAATTACCTTGCAGACTTTGGTTATACAAGAAAAAAAGTTCTTGCGCAGAACGATGTGGAATTTAACAGTCTGGAGGAAATGGGTACAGAGCATAAAGAACTGAATCTTGGTGATATCATGGCGGATGCCTACGTATATGCTGTGGAAAATTCAGAGTATTATGATGGAGACCCGGTAGATGTAGCGGTTGTACCGAGTGGGACTGTACGTGACACGTATACAAAGGGTGATATTACCGTAGAAGATGTATACAATTCATTTTCACTTGGAATTGGCAAAGACGGAGTAGCCGGATATCCTCTGATCAACGCATACCTGACAGGAAAAGAACTGAAGCTGGTGGCTGAAGTGGACGCCTCCATTTCTGATTTTATGACGACTGCAAGATTATACTGCAGTGGCCTGAATTTTACATACAACCCGCATCGAATGATCCTGAATAAAGTGGCAGACTGCTATCTGACCAGAGCAGATGGAGAAAGGACAGAGATTGAGGATGATAAGCTGTATCATGTTGTAACAGATCTGTACACCGGACAGATGTTAGGTTCTGTAATGAAAATGTCTTACGGACTTCTGTCTCTTGAGCCAAAGGATAAAGACGGAAATCCAATTGAAAATCTGGAAGATCATGTAGTCATGGAAGGCAATAAGGAGCTGAAAGCATGGGATGCGATTGCAAGATATATGCAGTCTTTTGATGATGCAGATGGAGACGGCATTGCAAATGTATCTGAATACTATGCGACAACCCATGATCGTAAGGTTGTGGATGACAGCAAAAATATACTTGATCTGGTGAAAAAACCGAATAAATTTACCGCAATCATAGCATGTATCGGCCTGATCATTATTATAATAATTGTTCTTATAATAAACCTGATCCGAAGAATTGTCCGCAAGTCCAGAAAGAAGAAAAATATACATAACACAAATTATTGCGGCAGTAAAAAACATGAATGATCTGGAAATCTGTTGTTCCCTGGAGGATATCCGGGAACTGATACAGGAGGAAGCAGATGGTAAAAGCCATAAAAGTAATGTTGATACCAAATAACGTGCAGAAAACTAAGTTGTTTCAGTACGCCGGTGCTTCAAGATTTGCCTATAACTGGGCTTTGGCAAAGGAAATAGAAAACTATAAAAAAGGCGGAAAATTCATTTCAGATGCAGAACTCAGAAAAGAATTTACAAAGCTTAGACATTCTGATGAATATGCATGGTTATTGAGTATTTCAAATAATGTAATCAAAAAGGAAAAACTTTTATTAAAACGAAATCACAGATTAACAAACATCCGTAAAAACTATTTGAATCAGACCATATCTGAGATCGTAAATCGAAAACCAAGATTTATATGTATTGAAAATCTGAATGTCAGCGGAATGCTGAAAAACAGACATTTATCCAAAGCAGTTCAGGAACAGGGATTTTTTGGTTTTAGAAAACAGCTCGAATATAAGTGCAATGATAAAGGGATTCTGCTTATTGTGGCTGATCGGTTTTATCCATCATCAAAGCTTTGCAGCTGTTGTAGAAACATCAAAAAAGATTTGAATAGGTTATAAAAGAGTTCCACTTCCGTTTTATAAAACAAGAAATGGAACTCTTTTGTTATAGACTTTCATTGGGCAATGAAACTTTTCGGAACATTCCTTTGTAAACATGTTTTTTGTTATATTTGACAGGAGCATTGTTGTCATTACAATTGCACAACCAGGGATTCCAGGAACAATCCTTATGGTTGTTCCGCTTATTGTTTATGCATGACGTATATTCGGGGTTTTGACTGGGATGGTTTTCCTTCCTGTTGCACGATAAAACTCAACATGTTTACCGATGAATTTCTGAATGACGGAAACTGTCCGTCCTGTCAGAAATGCACAAAAGACAGTGCCTATTCCGATTCCATAAAATCCGTGAAGGATTGTAAAGGACAGAATGACTGTTGTTGTCAAACAGCTGAGGTCAAAAGTGGTTTTGATCACTTTATAATGTTTCCTTAAGATTTCGGCCAGATCACGTGGGAAAATATCTGTAGGAATGATTGGAAGCATGCAGTTGTTGGCGAGGCAGATGCCAAAACACATCAGAAGAAAACCTGTGAAAAAATACAGAGCATTCAGAGACTGTGTATCTGGCAGATGCTGAATCCAGAGGTTGTGTATATCAATCATTTTACCGAACCCGATGCCAACTACAAAGGAAAACAAGTAGCCCGGACAAAAGGAACGTTTCAGAATCATCAGAGTGATCACAAGCAGTGTCTGGAAAATATAATTCCATGTACCGAAACTAAGTACTGGAAAGGCAATATTAAAAACAAGTGGTACAGAGGAAATGGTTGAAATTCCGAAGCCACTTTTGGACATCAGATCAACACCAAGGGAGTTGATCAGCAGAACGATGATAAGTGCTGCTTCTCCGGCAAGATGAATTTTTTTTGTATTCATACGCTAGGTTTCCTTCTTTCCTGAAATAAAAGTATTGTTATATCTCTTTTTTGCTGTGATTATTATATATAAGATAATTGATAAAAACAAATGATTATTTTGAATAAAACAATTCTAAAAACGAATTAAAAGTAGTATAATGACAGAGAAAATAGAAATGGATCTGGCCTGATCAGATAATAGGACAAAATAACTTTAAAAAAAGAGGGATGTATGAATATTGAATATTTAAAATATTTTGCGGAGTTGGCAAAGGTTCAGCACTATGGAAAAGCTGCAAAGATATTGAATATTTCGCAGCCAGGTCTCAGTCATGCGATTAAAACTCTGGAAGAGGAGTGTGGCGTTCCGCTTTTTCAGAGGGAAGGACGAAACGTAAGCCTGAGTTCTTATGGAAAAGAATTAATGAAGGATGTGGATGATATTCTGAATGCATACCTCCGACTGGAAGAAAGAGCAGCAGGTCTCAGAACAGAAGAAAAAACAGTTCGAATCGGCACAGTGTACCCGCTGGCGGCTGGAATGGTACCGCGTATGTTGCAGAAATTCGGGGCAACTTTTCCATTTGTTATTTATAATCGACTGACACCGGAGATTGCGGAAGGGCTTATGGATGGAAAGTATGATATTGGTTTTTGCTCAGATCTTTTGAAATCAGAAGAGCTGGAGTATTATCCAATCAGGGAATCTTATATTGCGGTGGTAGTTCCGAAGGGACATCCTCTTGAAAAGCGAGAGTCGATTTCTTTGAAAGAAGTAGCCTTGTATCCGCAGATCATGTTTTCAAAGACCAGTGGTTTCCGTAATCTGCAGGAGCAGATCTTTGACAAAGAGGGAATTAAGGTCAGGCCGGTTTGTACGGCAGAAGAGATTGAAGTTATTACAGGGCTTGTAGAGAATGGATTCGGAATTTCTGTTTTGCCATATATGGATATTATACGCCATCATAATATAGTAGCAATTCCGGTACAGACATCTATCTGGAAATCAAAGTTCTATATAGCAAGGAGAAAGTATGGAATTCGTTCAGATCAGGAAGAGGCATTTTTTCAGTATTGGAGAAAAAACAGGCTATGAAGAAAGTATTTGGGAACGGCTCAGTCATCCGATCCAGTGCCTGCAGCCAGAAAGGACTGTACATAATACATGCACAGTCCCTTAGTGAAATTGGTTTATTTCTCGCATTCCAGCACAATTACTTCACAGCTGTCGAGCTTCAGCATTCCTTCCGGGCAATCGGTGTGGTTCTGATTGGACAGAAGCACTTTTTTTACCGGATATTCAAGTTTGGTGGAAACGGTTTCACGGCCGAAGTTGGCGGCAACGAGAATGCGTTGTGATTTCGTCTCACGATAATATGCCATAACTGTTTCACTATCCTGATATGTAGGAACTGTTTTGCCGTAAGTAAATACCTCTTTGTATTCTGGAGCCTTGCGGATGGCAGTCAGTTTACGGTAGTAATTTAATACGGAATCCGGATCCTTTTCCTGAGCTGCGACGTTGATTTCTTTATAATCAGAGTGAACCTTGAGCCATGGTGTGCCTGTAGTAAATCCGGCATTCACCTGAGCATTCCACTGTACAGGGGTTCTTGCGTTATCACGACTCATTTTGCCGCATACTTCCAGAGCTTCGGTATCACTTAAACCTGCTTCTCTTGCGAGCTTATACTGATCGATCGTACTGATATCATTGTAATCATGAATGTCGTTCCAGATTTCATTCTGCATTCCGATTTCCTGTCCCTGATAAATGAACGGAATTCCACGGAGCAGGATGTTTACGGTACCGAGCATTTTGGTACCGACAGGCGTTTGGGCATACTTCGGAAGAAAACGGGATACACCGCGGGGCTCATCATGATTTTCGATGATATTTGCTTCCAGTCCATATTTTTGGACATTGATCTGAGAACTCAGAATTGTGTCGCGCCATGTTTTGAAATCTACATGAGGTGCATCGTACCAGCCATGAGCACCATCGCTGAGGGAATGCGCACAGAAATCAAAGATTGTGGAGAAATGTCCGTTATCTCCAATAAATTGACCAAGTTCATCAGCTTTCATATTGAATACTTCACCAACGGTGAAAGCATCATGTTTCTGAAAAGTGTTTTTCTTCAGATCTTCAAGGAATTCTCCTACACCGTCAACGTTTTCGACCATTTTCCAGCAGGCGGCCATGCCATCCGGTCCGTCCGGTTCATAGTCAGGAAAAGCAAGGTCTTTTTTGATGTTGATGATCGCATCGATACGGAAACCGGCAAGGCCTTTTTCAAGCCACCAGTTGATCATATTGTAAAGCTCCTGACGAAGCTTTGGGTTCTCCCAGTTCAGATCAGGCTGTTCTTTGGCGAACATATGGAAATAGTATTTGTCTGTTCCCGGAACCGGTTCCCAGCAGCTGCCGCCGAAGTAAGAACGATAGTTGCTTGGCGGGTTACCGTTTTTTCCTTTCCGGAAATAAAAATAATCTGCATATTCACCATCTGGATCAGCCAGAGCTTTTTGAAACCATTCATGTTTGTCAGAGCAGTGGTTGATGACCAGATCCATGATGATATGCATATTACGTTTTTTTGCTTCTGCAAGCAATTCATCAAACTCTTCCATAGTTCCGAATTCTTCTGCAATTGCATAGTAATCTGAAATATCATATCCCTGATCGACAAAAGGCGATTTGTAGATTGGAGAAAGCCAGATGATATCAATGCCCAGTGCTTTTATGTAATCCAGTTTGGAAATGATTCCTCTCAGATCTCCGATGCCGTCCCCGTTACTGTCCAGAAAACTCTTTGGATAGATCTGATATGCGATTTTGTCATGCCACCATTTTTCTGTCATTATTTGTACCTCTTTTATTTATGTATTATATGTTTAGTATAGATGATATTGTGCCTGCATTCTTGCGATATGTCATCATTATATAATACTATCCTGCTTTTGGAAAAGAAAATATCCATCTCTGCCGTTCTGTTTTGTTTCGTACAGGGCAGTATCAGCATTTTTGTAAAGATCCATGTAGCAGGTTCCGTGTTCAGGAGCAAATGAGATACCAATACTGATCGTTACATGTTGTCCGTTCATTTCTGCAAAGGAAAGATTCCTTATAGTGTCTGCCAGTGCTTGAATGCGTGTTACAGCCCTTTCTTTTGATTCTGTTTTGCACATGTAAATGACAAACTCATCTCCACCGATCCTTCCAATGATATCATTTTCTCTGAAATAATTTCGGAGTGTCTGTCCAAGTGTGCTGAGGACAATATCGCCGACAGCATGCCCATAATGATCATTTACTTCTTTGAATTTATCAACATCCAGAATAATAAAAGTACCTTTTTCATGAGGCCTCTGCTCCAGGATTTCGTTGATGCGTGCCTCTGTCGTGCGTTTGTTAAGAACACCTGTCAGACCGTCTGTCTGTGCATCGCGACGCAGCTCTTCATTGCGGATATGATTGTTGTGGATAATGTAGAAAACAAGTAACAGCACCAGAATGAAGAATACGGACATAAAAATGCCTTCATAACTTTTAATGAAAGAATAGGAGCTTTGGGCATCGGATACAGGAATAACATAGCAGATCATCCAGTCATTCATGCCAAGCCGGGTATAAGCGATATACTGGTCAGATTTTTTGTTGGAGTCTGTTTGGATCTTAATCAGTCCATCGTTGCCGGCTGAAAAATCTTTTTTGACATTTACAAGAGAATTTTTGGACAGAAGTGTTCTGTCTTTATAAAAATCAAAAAAATTATCACCATATGTGATTTTATGATATGAAGGTTCACCATCGTAGGCGATGATCTCTCCTTCTTTTGTGACAATCAGACTGTATCCGGCATCATCAAAAATATCATTAAAAAGCATCTGACTAAGGGCGGTCACATTATAAGAGCCACCAAGTGCGCCAATGATTCTGTCATTACAGCGTACAGGAACACACAGGATCACACGTGTCTCCTGATCAATACTGTTGTCCAGTGGATCACTGAGAGTTGCCTGGCCTTTCATGGCTTCCAGAAAATATTTTCTCTGGGCTACATTCTTTATGGCACCGTTGTCATAGTATGCTGTACCGTCTGCTTCGATCAGGGCAGTTCTTTCGAAATCCGTGTTTGCTGCCAGGGATACCAGAAGCTCTATATTTTCATCGGAAAGAATATCAGAGGAATCTCCCATTTTGTCAGCGATACTGTTCAGAAATCCGTAATGAATATTGAGAATGGATAACGCATGATCACTTTGTTTTGCTACATTACTGGTCATGGTTTTCTGAGAATTGGTATCGATTGACTTCTGGACATATAACAGAAAAACACCCAGACTGATGACTACGGCACAGATAAAAATAATAATAGCAGAAACATAATGCGTAGAAATATTTTTTTTCTTTTTCATATTCTGTTTCCCCTGTAGATAGATACAGTTTGAGTATATAGAGAATATATATATAGTATAAAATATTTTATGCGAGAATGCAAAAACGTTTTTGCTTTTTTTCGCCAATTAAAAAGCTCTTGACTATAGCAGATAAGAGTTGTAAAATAAAAAAAGCTTTTAACGAGGTAAAGCATAAGAGCAAATTCTATGAAGGGAATCAGTAAAAGCAGAGAAAATAGCTGTTTACAGAGAGCCGCAGTTGGTGTGATGCGGTAACGGCACTGTTTTGAATATCATCCCTGAGAAGGAAGACCGAACGTTACGTTTGAGATTTATCAGTAGGTTTTCACGGAGGCTCCCCGTTACAGGAGACGCGTATGCCGGTACGTTGCAGAATCGTACTTGTTTCAATGACGAAACAGGGTGGTTGCGGAATTATATATCCGTCCCTGATGGGGCGGATTTTTTTATGCATTAATTTCTGAAACCGGAACATCATCATATTTTACAAGGGAGGAAGAGAGGATGAAAGTCTACAAGAAACTCATGAATGCACTTGCAGCAGTAGAAAAAGTTGTACTGGTAGTTACAACATTGCTGATTCTCGTGCTCACTGTGGGAAACGTGTTTTCCCGTAAAGTGATCCACCGCTCATGGTCCTTCACAGAAGAACTTGTTGTAGCGGTCTTTGTACTTATTACACTTCTGGCAGCAGCATTGTCCTGCAGAGAGGGTGGCCTGGTCAATCTGACACTGGTTACAGACCGTCTTCCCAAAAAGCTGAAAAAACCATCTGTGATCCTGATCACAGTACTGAGTATTATTTTTTCAGTGATTCTTTTTAAGTATGGTATGGACAAGGTTATCACCCAGCTTGAAAACGGAAAAAGAACCTTTGTACTGAACTGGCCGGAATGGATCTTCTGGTCCTTTGTACCGATCGGAGCAGGCTGTATGATTCTTCATCTTATTGAGTACTGTCTAGATGTCTGTTTTGGAAATAAAAACGATAAGGAGGGCAAATAAATGATCAGTGCTGTTTTATTTATTTCATTTTTTGTTTTTCTGATCCTGGGTGTGCCGATTGCACTCTGTCTGGGTCTGTCCTCTGTATGTGCGATCCTTTATTCGGGAACCTCACTTACCATCGTTGCAACAAATATGTATTCAGGAATCAGTAAATTCCTTCTTCTTGCGATTCCGTTCTTTGTACTGTCCGGAAATATCATGGCAAAAGCCGGAATTTCACGCAGACTGATCGATTTTGTAGATACCTGTGTCGGACACAAAAAAGGCGGTATCGCAATCGTATGTGTTATTGTTTCCTGTTTCTTTGGAGCAATCTCTGGTTCCGGTCCGGCTACAGTAGCAGCTCTTGGTGCTGTTCTGATCCCGGCAATGGTTGAGCAGGGTGGTTTCTCTGCACCGTTTTCAACAGCTTTGATGGCAACGTCGAGTTCGGTGGCTATCGTTATACCGCCAAGTATCGCTTTCGTTGTATATGCGTCCATTACAGGTGTGTCTATCGCAGATATGTTTATGGCAGGTATCGTACCTGGAATCCTTATGGGTGTGGCACTTGTAATTGTAGTAATTCTTGAAGCAAATAAACATGATATCAAACCGTCCCGTAAAAAAGCATCTGCAAAGGAGAGATGGTCCACTTTTAAAGATGCATTCTGGGGATTCCTGATGCCGATCATCATCCTTGGTGGAATCTACGGTGGTATCTTTACACCAACAGAAGCTGCGGCAGTATCTGTTGTATATGGACTTTTTGTAGGAATGGTGATCTACCGAGAGGTATCCTTCAGAGATCTGTTTGATATCCTGGTAGATTCCGCAAAGACTACCGGTGGAATTATGCTGATTGTTGCAAGTGCATCTCTGTTTTCATTTGTATGTACCAAATTTGGTATCGCAGATGCTGCATCCGGACTGCTTGCATCCATCGCACACAATCAGTTTGTATTCCTTCTGATCGTAAATGTTATCTTCCTGATCGCAGGATGCTTTATTGATGCAAACTCAGCAATGTATATCTTTATCCCGATCATGCTTCCGGTATGTAAGGCACTCGGATATGATGTTGTTGCATTTGGTGTTATGGCAACTGTAAACCTTGCGATCGGACAGGTTACCCCTCCGGTAGGTGTAAACCTTTTTGTTGCGATCAGTATCAAGATCAAAAAAGGTCTGGAGGTTACTCTTCAGCAGATCTCAAAGGCAGTTATGCCGATGATCGCAGCCAGTGTTGCAGTACTTCTGGTTGTAACCTATGTACCGGCAGTTTCAACAGCACTTCCGAAGGCTCTTGCAAAAGATGGTTCTTATACGGGAGATCAGGTTTCATCTGATACAGGAAGTACTGCTTCCAAGGATGCCGGAAATGACAACGATTCCTTTAATACAATTGAAGATTACAGTGATCTTGACTGGCCGGAAATGACCTGGAACTTTGCATGCTCCACAACGGAGACAAGTACCTGGGCAGACGGTGGACGTAAGTTCGGCGAACTGATGGAAAAGGCAACCGGAGGCAAGGTTAAAGTTAATGTTTATGCAACTGACCAGCTGACAAACGGAAATCAGTCTGAAGGAATCCAGGCACTGATGAATGGAGACCCGGTACAGATTTCCATGCATTCCAACCTGATCTATTCCGCATTTGATCCGAGATTCAATGTAGTATCTCTTCCATTTATTTATGATTCTTATGATGACGCAGATGCAAAATTTGACGGAGCAGCCGGTGAAAAACTGAAAGAATTGCTTTCCGAATATGGTCTGCACTGCATGGGTATCGCAGAGAATGGTTTCCGTGAGATCACCAACAGCAAGCATGAGATCAAGACTCTGGATGACATGAAGAATCTTAAGATCCGTGTGGCAGGTTCCAATCTTCTTATGGAATGCTATAAGAGATGGGGCGCAGATGCAACAAACCTGAACTGGACAGAGACCTACACTGCTCTGCAGCAGAATACAGTAGAAGGACAGGAAAACCCACTGCCGGCAATCGATGCGGCAAGTGTGCAGGAGGTTCAGCCATACTGCTCTATGTGGGATGCAATCTATGACTGTCTGTTCTTCTGCATCAACCAGGAGATTTATGACAGTCTGACACCGGAGCAGCAGGCAGTTGTTGACGAGTGTGGTCAGAAAGCTGTTCAATACGAGCGTTATATCAACCGTTCCGGAGATGAAGAGATCATGGAGCGCTGGCAGTCAAAGAATGGCGTGACGATCACAAATAAAGAAGATATGGATATCGATTCCTTCAAGAAAGCCGTAGATGGTGTTGATGAGTGGTTTGTTAAGGAACTTGAGAAAGAAGGATACGATGACGCACAGGAACTGGTAGATCTCTTCACACAGGAATCTACGGATATCGTGGCAGATCATAGCGACCTTGACTGGCCGGAAGCAACCTGGAACTTTGCATGCTCCACAACGGAGACAA
>OHAU01001584.1_pt1 | contig 25620 bp, 24 predicted proteins | sample 1577181 | NCBI WGS metagenome assembly OHAU01 (sample SAMEA3541472, study PRJEB24748) | human gut metagenome | biome: human gut; feature: human-associated habitat; material: faeces | place: China | collected 2012 | reverse complement strand
AAAAAAGAAACGAGCACCCCGCTTGAGCAACAGCTGTACGGTAACAAACCCATTTCTTTGTATAGAATATTACTTTATTTGATGATAAATGTCAATTGTATTAGAAGAAGTCGTAGAAATATGACTTCTTCTTGTACGTCAATGGTTAGCGAAGTATAATGAATATAAGAGATTTTCAGTAAATACATCGAAGAGGAAAATTGAAATGACAGAAGAAACAATCAAAGAAATATTAAAATTTCGAGACGACAGAGACTGGAAACAATTCCACAACCCGAAAGATCTGGCAATCTCCATTTCACTGGAGGCAGCAGAACTTCTGGAAGTATTCCAGTGGAGTGGCGCAGATGTCTTAAATGAAGGAAAACAGGAGAAAATAAAAGAAGAACTGGCGGATGTTGTGAATTATTGTGTCTTGCTGGCAGATGCTTGCGGACTGGATCTGGATGAGATCGTGCGGGAGAAGATCAGGGTGAATGCAGAGAAGTATCCGGTGGAGAAGGCTAAGGGGAAGAGTGCGAAGTATGATAAACTGTGATGGAATAGGGGGGGCATAGAAAATAGTCATTGACAGACATTTATACATGAATTATTATTTTGTTAACGCAATGCGTCTGGAAGGTGATCTAATGAGTCGAGGAAAAGAAGTAAAAGAATTACGGGAAAAAATGGGAATGAACAGGAGAGAGTTTAGTGATTATTATGGTATACCGTATCGTACTGTTCAAGATTGGGAAGCTGAGAAGAGAGAACTTCCGGAATATCTTTTACGTTTGATGAAATATCGGGCGGAAGTGGAAGATATGATGAAAAATAAGTCGTAAGACTTATTTTTTTGGATAAAGAATAACGCAATGCGTGTAGCGCGATGAAAGTTGGAGAGGTTAAAATGAAAAGAAAAGTAAATGTAATAGAAGATTTAGATAGAAAGAAAACGGTTTTTATTCATGATATTCTTTTCAAAGGGAAGCGGGCGGTGAAATGGGATGAGGTCGAAAAGTATTTAAGGCAATATGTTGGTGACATTTGTACTATTGATGATAGTAATGAAGTTATTTACATAGGAGCAGACTTGCCAGATGAATATGCACATTCCAACTACACACATATTTTAAAAGGAGCAAATGCCAAAGCAAAGGCCAATGCTGCGCAGGGATTGCCAGAGCTTATTAAAATAGCTGATGGAAAGAAATTTACTGAGAATTATAAAGTAAAACATAATGTAGATGCCATGTATGGTTGGTATCGTTATTCATCGAGATTTGCTTTACCTGTGTTTGGTGAAGATGGAGAAATTACACGATATAATGTGTTTAATGTAATTATGATCATCAGACATGCCAGAGATGGGAAAAAGTACCTTTATGATATAATAAATATAAAAAAGAAACGAGCACCCTTTTCCAGTCCGAAGACATTACTCAGTAAAAAACCCATTTCTTATATATAATATTAACCTGTTTGTTAATGAAAGTCAACTACAAAAAATGAAAAGATGAAAGTTGTATAGGCAGGCACGGTACAGTATAATTAATATATCGCTTTAACTCAAAAACATAATGTAAGGAGCACCCCTATGTCCACACCCCATAAAGAAAAAATAATCCGCGTCCTTCAACTTTTCCAGACCACCGATGAGAAGACGCCGATGAATGCAGTGCAGATAAGCCAGAAACTGGAAGAAGAATACGGAATGGAAAATGTACACCGTACATCCATTTATGACGATGTGCGTTTGTTGCAAAGCTGCGGTTATCCGATTAAGCAGGCAGAAAATTCACATAAAGGATGGTATATGGAGAAACATTTGCTGGAAGACTGGGAAATTAAGCTGATGTTAGATTCGGTGCAACAGGCAAGGTGTGTGTCCGTTCATGAAGCGAATGAGATTCGAAATAAGCTGTTAAATCTGACGAGTCAGAGAGGACGAAGCAGATTTTCGCATATGATTATGCCGCTGCCCGGAAATGTCAGGGGTGTCGGTCAGACCGTTAGATAATGGAAAGTATAAAGCGGTATTTAAAAAGATGGACAGCGTGACATTGGTTGGCTGGTTTGTACAATATGCGAATCGATTTAAAGTCATATCACCGGAGAGTCTGAAAGGTAAAATTATAGAAAATTTAGAACAGGCACAAAGCATATATAGTGAGTAAGAAAAGTCCTACATATAATATGTGGGATTTTTTTGAAGTAAGATACATAAGTGTTGCGATATTACGACAGTAGATTTGCTAAAATGATAATAACTATGAATGATACGACGAGAAATAGATTTTATAAATGTAAATGCATGTGGAGTTTTTGAAGATGGGAGTAGATGAATGGAAGAAATAGTGACAATTTTATCAACAAGAGAATGGGCAATTGCCATATGGGGTACAGGATTGTTTGTATGGATGTTGACTCAAAGGGAAATCCGTAAAAGTTTATGGAACGTTATTAAAATCCTCTTAGGCAAAAAATTAAGACACTTTTTTCTGATAATTGCTTTATATGTGGCGGGAATAACCATGATATTTTATCAGTTACCATTCTGGAATAATATATATTTAAAAGATATTATATTATGGTTGATTATTCCGGTAATAACAATATTAATACTTATGAATGTGGTAGCAGAATCTGAAGAAAAATACAGGAGAGTTCATAAGCTAATAGATATTGTGCTGGTATGTATTGGTTGGTATATGCTTTGGGGTGCTGCGAATGTTGGATTAAAAGAGTATAAAGAATTAAATGCAATCAATACACTGGTTAGTTTTATGATTCCAATAGTATATACAATTTTAATCTTGCCGTTGGAATTTGGACTGGAGATATATTCTGATTATGAACAAGTATTTGTCAGGATGAAATTTCGTGATAACCAAGATAAGAAGATTCAAAGGAAACATCGATGGAGAGTGATTCGAACTTGTAAATTATCACTTCGGAAAATATTGTTGTTCAGAAAAGAATATGTGAATAAAATGTATGGTTTAATGTCAGAAGAAACATTTGATAATATAATGAGAGAATTCAAAGAAGAGAGTGATAAGTAATAAAAGGTGAAAAAAGATAATGGTTATTAAGTTGCTGAATGCTTTGTGAAGGAGAGTATACTCTTTCTTGTATCCATCCACTCCCATGCAGTATAATAAATACAAGACAATATTGGAACAAGTATCACACCCTCAGGAGGCAATCGTGAACGCAATAAACGAACCCACAAAATCAACCACAACACTGGACTACTACAACAAAAACGCAAAAAAATTCATCACCGGCACTATATCTGTAGACTTCGGAATCGTGCAGAATCGCTTCCTGGACAAACTGCATCCGGGAGCGGAAATTCTCGATTACGGCTGCGGTTCCGGCCGCGATACAAAATATTTCCTGGAGCAAGGATGCAAAGTCACTGCCATAGACGGTTCACAGGAACTATGCAAACTTGCAAGCGAATATACAGGCATTCCGGTAAAACACATGCTGTTCCGGGACCTGGATGAAAAAGAAGCCTACGACGGAATCTGGGCATGCTCATCAATCCTTCATGTTCCGGCAAATGAACTGCAAGACATTATAAAGAAGATGACAAATGCTCTTCGGGCCCACGGAATCATTTACACATCCTTCAAGTACGGGACATTCGAGGGCGAACGAAACGGCAGATATTTTACGGATATGACAGAAGAGACATTTGCAAAATTGATTCAGGACATGGATGAATTAGAGATAGAAGAACAATGGATTACATCAGATGTACGTCCGGGGCGGGGAGAAGAAAAATGGCTCAATCTAATTTTGAGGAAAGAATAGATACATATGAGATCGAATCTACGAATGTAATGACCGGGGATAGAGACCGGAGCCGGTATCTATATTATCAACTGAAAATGAGTATGGCAAAGGCGAAGCAGATTGATATCATCGTCTCATTTCTGATGGAGTCAGGTGTGAGGATGCTCTTAAATGATATGAAGCGGGCGCTGGACCAGGGCGTGAAGATCCGTATCCTGACGGGAAATTATCTGGGGATCACACAGCCGTCGGCTTTATATCTGATCAAGAGCGAGCTCGGTGACCGTGTGGATCTGCGCCTGTATAATGAAACATCACGCTCATTTCATCCAAAATCTTATATCTTTCATTATGAATCTTCGAATGAAATATACATCGGATCATCGAACATTTCCAAAAGTGCGTTAACTTCAGGAATCGAATGGAATTACAGATTCAGTGATACACTGGACAAAAAGAATTATGAATTGTTCTATGCTACATTTGAAGATCTGTTTCTGAACCATTCGATCATTATAGATGATGAAGAATTAAAACGATATTCCAAGGCATGGAAGAAGCCGGCGGTGTCCAAGGATCTGGCGAAATATGACGCTACAGAAGATGGAGAGGACAGGAATGCTGAAAATGTGCGAATGTTGTACCGCCCGCGGGGAGCACAGATAGAGGCGTTGTATGCGTTACAGGAAAGCCGCATGGAAGGTGCGACGAAAGGACTTGTATATGCGGCCACCGGAATCGGAAAGACATACCTTGCTGCATTTGATTCGGCAAAATATGGACGGGTGTTGTTCGTTGCACACAGGGAAGAAATCCTTAAGCAGGCGGCGGTTTCTTTCAAAAATGTGCGGAACTCGGAGGATTATGGATTCTTTGACGGAAAAGAAAAGGATACGGATAAATCCGTCATCTTCGCATCGGTGGCGACACTCGGGAGACCGGAATATTTGAATGAGACATATTTTCCGGCAGATTATTTTGACTATGTGATCATTGATGAATTCCATCATGCGGTTACAGATCAATACCGGAGAATCGTAGACTATTTTCAGCCGCAATTCTTACTGGGATTAACAGCAACACCGGAAAGAATGGACGGGAAAAATATCTACGAAATCTGTGATTATAATGTGCCATATCAGATTTCATTAAAAGAAGCGATCAACAAAGGAATGCTTGTACCATTTCACTATTACGGCGTGTATGATGAGACGGATTATTCCGACCTGCGGATCGTGAAGGGGCATTATGATGAGCAGGAGCTGAATCAGGCTTATATCGGAAATGAGAGAAGATATGACTTGATTTACAAATATTATCGAAAATATCGTTCTTTGCGTGCAATCGGATTCTGCTGTTCCAAACAGCATGCAGAAGACATGGCAAAAGAATTCTGCCAGAGAGGAATTGCATCCGCAGCAGTATACAGTGGTGAAAATGGAGCATATGCCGAGGAGCGTAACGAAGCTATCCGCAAATTGAAGAACGGAGAGATACGGGTGATCTTCTCTGTGGATATGTTCAATGAAGGTGTGGATATCGCTTCCCTGGATATGGTAATGTTCCTGCGCCCGACGGAATCCCCTGTCGTATTCCTGCAGCAGTTGGGACGGGGACTTCGTCTATATAAAGGAAAAGAATATCTGAACGTATTGGATTTCATCGGGAATTATGAGAAGGCGGGAAAAGCACCGCTATTGTTAAGCGGAGAGCAGTCATTTAGCAAGAAAGGATCCTGCGAGTATCAGGATCTGGAATATCCGGATGACTGCATCGTTGATTTTGACATGCGTCTGATTGATCTGTTCAAGGAAATAGATAAGAAGAAATTAACACTGAAAATGCAGATCCGGCAGGAGTATTATCGTGTAAAAGAACTGTTGGACGGAAAGCGGCTGAGCAGAATGGATTTATTCACTTATATGGATGATGAGATTTACCGGATTTGTGTCGGCGGCAGCCATGCGAAAGAAAATCCATTCCAGCATTATCTTGATTTTCTGTATGAACTTGGTGAATTGTCAGAGGATGAGCAGGAGTTATATGCGGGAATCGGTCGAGAATTCATTCAGACGATCGAAACTACGGAGATGCAGAAAGTGTATAAGATGCCGATCCTTTACAGCTTTTATAATCATGGAAATATCCGGCTTGCGGTTACGGATGAAGAGGTATTGGAGAGTTGGAAGGAATTCTTTGATACCGGGACGAACTGGAAGGATTTCCCGAATGTGAATACTTATGAGGACTATAAGAAAGTAACGGATAAGCAGCATATGAGTAAGGCGAAGCGGATGCCGATTACACGCCTGAAAATGTCAGGAAAAGGATTCTTTGTGGAGAAGGATGGATATGCGTTGGCGTTGAGGGATGAGATTGGAGAAATTGTTGGGAATATGGCATTTGGTGAGCAGATGGGGGATGTGCTTGGGTATAGGAGTTTGGAGTATTATCGGCGGAGGTATGAGAAGAAAAATTAAAAGTTATGGTAATGTCAAGGTTTAGGAAAAATGGATAAATGTGACAGTTTTTAGAGCTGCGTATATGGAATGATCAGAACTAATTAAAATTTATTATTAATATGAAATGTTTTGTAATATGAGATCTCGATACGAGAATGTAATATAGATATAATTTACATAAAAATAGACAGATAGTATAATAAAGGAAATATAAGGCAATTTGGAGGAGAATGTATGATAAAATGGCTTCAGATTTCAGATTTACATATAAAGGCAAGAGCAGACTGGAAGAATTTTGAAAGGGAGCTTTTAGAAAAATGTGAGAAACTTGGGGGAATTAATTTAGTAATAGTTACTGGAGATTTTCATGATTTCTGGGAAAAAGAAGATTTTCATTTAGCTAAAGAATTTTTGGAAAAATTAATGAAATACTTGTGCTTAGATATTGAAGAAGACTTATTTTTAGTTCCTGGAAATCATGATGGAGTGAGCAGTATAAAAAATAAGAACACACATATAAAGGCACTGAGACAAAATCCATTAGATGATGATGCACCGGGGAGCTTTAAGGAGTTAGAAAGAGCCTTTGAAGATTATGAAAATTTTGTAAAGGAGTTGATACCAAAGTATCCTGTAAAACATCCGGCAGCTGTTCATGTTAGGTGCTGGCGAAATAAAATAAATTTTATTCATTGTAATACAGCAATAGGTGCAGACGGAGTGAATAAAGATAATCAGATGATAAACGTGGATGAATTAGCCGAAATTGAGATGGAAGATGGAAAGACAAATATAATTTTAGCGCATAACAGTTTTGTGGATATAGATGAAAGGTTGCAAAATAGAATAAAGGATTGTATGCGTTTAAATCATATTGCAGCATATTTTTGTGGGGATAGACATCGTCAAGAATTGAATAGTATAGAAATAGATAGGAAAAAGGATATTCGGATTCCTTGCGTGGTAAATTATAAATCAGCTCCGGATGCAACTGATAATTATTCAGAATTTGGAATTATCATAGGGGAATGGTCTGGGCAAAAAGCAGTATTACAAGGCTGGATCTGGAAAAGCGGAGAAGGCTTTGAAATAGACGCGAAAATAACAGGTACAGAGATTTCTATGTGTAATGAAGAAAAGAAAAATGAAGCTATAGAAAAAAAAGAAAAATCTCATGAAATTATATCGAAAAAAGATGAGGAAAACCTTATGTACACTTTTAATAGATATTATCACAAAATGACTCCGCATGCATTTGTACTGTATAATGCAGTATATAAGGAGAAAGGTTGGATAATAAAAGAAGGCTTTACAGAAGAAGAATTATTCGATTATATGGCAAAGGCAAAGAAAGCTGGAAAATTGAAAGAATTAATAGAGTTCATAGGAAAACTTATATAGGAGAAGGATTATGGAAGAGTTATTAAGAAATTGTTATAAAGAAATGAATATATGGGGAGCTAATGCGTTAACGTTTGAAAAACGAAAAGATGCTATTACAGATATTTTAAAAAATAATATTTTGAATAAAAGAGAGTATCGCTCTTTAACTGACTGGCTTATGGGCATAGAAGAGAAACCAGAAGATATTTTGATTAAATTGGAAAAAGTATTTTGCGAGTATGACGAGAAATTTACACTTCAAGGAGAGGAGTTTCAAGGGGAGGAAAATAAGGAAATAGAAATTTTATGTATGATATTATTACAATATTATTGTGAAAAGCAAAAAAATTTTGAATTTCCTATAAAGATTCTTTGTGGTATTGGAATAGGCTATGATTTGAAGAGTGGAAATATGGTAAAGAAATTTGAAAGAATGGTAGATGAGTATCGTATTTCTTTACGTAAAGATAAAACAATAGTATCACTAAAAAAGATGGAAGGATTTAATGATATAAAAGAAAAAATAAATGAAGCTATAAACGATGAAACAAGCTGTGAAATAGATGAATCTGAAATGAAGAAAGTGATAGAGCAAATTGAGATTTGTCAGAAAAATATTAGAACTTTAGAATTGAATGAAGAAAAATATAAGGATAATATGAAAGCGAAAAGTGAAGAAACAAATCTTTTATGGTGGATGATTACAGAATGGAGTGAATGTTATGGAAAACTATATCGAGATATGACAGCAATGGAAGCAGCGTTGGTAGCACCTATAGAAATTTATAATTTATTAGAATTTAGATTATATCCATATTCTGTGGGGCAGATGATTAAAAAGATTTTATTTGTTACAAGGGATTTTTCAGAGGAGAAATATTCATTGTATGATATGATTAAAGCGATTAGAAAAGAATTATTAGAAAATAAAATGTTGGATTTTAATGAGAATAATATAAATGGAAAGATACAGCCAATTCTTAATGCAATGAAGATAAAAGAAAAAACAGATAATGAAGAAGAATGGATGGTTTTGTTTAGAACATCATCAGAAAACGAAATGGAAAAAATTAGGATGACATTAGAAGAGTTCTCGTTACGATTGTGTAAAGAATTGGAATTATTAGGGTGTCTAAAGAGTGAAGTTTAAAAGGAGAATAAATGGAAGCTTCAAATCAATTTTTAGAAGAAAATGCAACGACATATGGCATAGAGCAGGAAAATGAAAAAATATCAGAAGATGTTGTTTATGTATACAGTGGAGAAGCGTTAGAGTTACAAGATGTTTTTCGCTTTTCGTGTGTAGAAAATATTAATCCGGTTATTGTAGCAGGAGAACATGAAAGTGGTAAAACAACATTAGAAGTTATGATTTATAGATTGTTTTTAGAAGGAAAAAATGAAAAACTTATGTTTGCGGGATCTGTTACACTAAAGGGATTTCAAGAACGTTCAAGGAAACTTTTAAAAAAATCGGGTGCCAAAAAGCCAGATGTACAAAGAACATTATGGACAGAAAAGAAATTTTTACATCTTGCCTTATGCAATAAAAAAGAAAAGAAACGTAAAAATTTAATATTTGCGGATTATGCAGGAGAATTATTTGATGATGCAACATGTTTAGAGGAACTTGGAAATTTTTTTGAAGATGTGTCGAATGTAGTAATTACGCTTGATGGAAAAAAACTTTGTAAATATGAAGAACGAAAAGCGGTAATTTTACACGCAAAAGTATTATTAAGCAGAATGCACCAGGTGGGGATTTTGTCAAAACACACACACTTGTATATTGTGTGTACAAAATTTGATGAAGTAAAAAAATCAAAAGATAAAGATATGACAATGAAATTTCTGGAAAGAAATTATGAAATATTATGTGAAACATTTAAAGAAAAAGTAAGAAAAATGGATCTGGTATATTTATGTGCATATGGAATAAATGAGAAAGAAGAAAAAGAAAAAATGGAAAAAATGTTATTAGAATTTATAGAGGAAAATAGTAAAAATGATCAAATAGAAATGAAACAGCGAGTGGAGATAAAGAGACAGATGGATAAATTCGAAGCAAGAGGGTAAAAATGGAAGAGAGACATTATTTTATGGTTGGTATGCCGGCGGGAGGGAAAACATCATATATTGTAAGATTATACAGTCAACTTATAATGAATGAATGTGATATGATATATAGTTTATCAGATGGAGAAATACCAGAAGGATATACTTATATTAAAGAACAAATTAATAAGATGGAAAGCTGCCAAAAAATTATGAGAACATTGGAAAATGTATATTATGATATGACATTATCGTTGGTAGATAAAAAGAATGAAAAACTCTCTTTGGTAATACCGGATCTTTCTGGAGAATATTATAGGAGGCTAGTAGATGAACGGTTTATTAGCAAAATAATAGCCGACAGATTAAAACAAGCAGATGAAATTTTGTTTTTTATTAATACAGAAACAATGGAAAAGGAAGATAGATTGGAATATGATAAATTGAGTACTGTGGAATTGATTGAAAACTTAGGGGATGATGAAAAACAAAAGGATGAGGATATTTCAGGTGCTAAGGTAATCGAATCGGAAAAAGCTACACAGTCTCAGGTGGTTGAATTGTTACAGATTATATTAAATCTTGTAAGAAAAAAGACAAGAATTAAATTTGTGATATCTGCTTGGGATAGGATTGAAAAAAAGATTCCAGAGGAAAAGAAGATTCCAGAGGAATATTTGAAGAAAAGTCTTCCGCTTTTGTATCAATTTATAATTAGTAATACAGATAAGATGAAATATGAAGTTTTTGGTGTAAGTGCACAAGGAGCAGAATATGATGATCCAGAGGAAATGAAAGCATTGAAAGAAGCTGACGTTGAAGCAGATATTTTAGCGAAGATTGTTATGCCTGATGGGACAGTATATCAGGATGTGTCAAGACTGTTAAGAAAGCGAGAGTAGAGATAATATGAGTAGTGTGATTAAGGTGGAACAAACTCTACATGGTTATGCGAATGGACATCAATTAATTGCTGCATCAGTAAAGATAAACGCAGAGAATAAGCGTTTAATAGATGAGTTGAGTGATTTAAGTGGTATCTGTGAAGAAAAAAATTTTATTGATTATTACACAGGATATCCAATAGATGATGGGAAGAAATATGTAATAGCTAAGACATGGTATGCATATGAAAAGCAACGTCCGGGATGTGTATGGACACATTCCTTGATTTTGGATACGGAGGATATCAGAAAGATATCTTGTATGCGAATATTCGAAAAGTTGTTTACAAGACCGAGAATAAATGATTATAACAATTATACGAACACAATATTATATGAGAATATAGGAGAAGATATAGATTCTCAATATGATATGGAAAAATTGCAATATGTGATATATACATTATTTTCTTCAGCAAAACCGAGATATGTGCATGCATCAGAAGTACATTTAGAAGAAGAGCTTTTATTTATGGTAAAAAAAATGCCTAGCAGACTTCTTCAACAATTTTCTTTTTGTACGATGGCATATGATATACGTAAAATTGGAGAAAAAGAATTTTCTTATCAAGTAATAGATCAAACACATCGATATAAAATTGAAAGAGAAATGGAAAAGCATCATATATGTGAAGGCATTTCTATGATAAAAAAATATCCATTATGGGTTGATGAATATTATAAATATATTCAAGAAGGATGTTTAGAGTTATTGCATGAATTTATGGAAAAATATGGAGAAGTGTATATGAATTTTTCAGATTATAGTGCATTGGCTCGATTGTATTTTGCTGTGAAGAACACAGAAAATATTACATTGATAGATTATATTAATTATGTAGATATTGTGAAAAAAGAGAAAGATGAATTTTTTTATAATAAAACAATTGAATTGATTTTAGATGAAAAGTTGGATATATTTAAAGGAAAAGAGTATGAGATTTGGGATATGTTTGAGTTGAAGAAAATGAAACTGAAAGATAATTATCAAAAAAAATTAAATGAAAAGACAATAAGCAATACACCAGAAAAAGTATATCCAATTTTGAAAAGATATATAGAGGGAAATCTTTCTACACAAACTCAAAAAGTTGTTGAGAAATTGATTATGGATTTAAAACCAGAGCATTTATCTAAAGTGAGCAAGATGAATGAAGATATATGCGTAGTATTAATTAGCCAGAATAGTAGTCTTCTTTTGTCAAGAGATATTTGGAAAAAATCTAGAGGATTTCAACAAATGATATTATCGGCAAGTAGTAGAAATATTTCGGACGAAATTCTTAAATGTTTAATTTATATAATTATGAAATATGATAAAGAGTCCATCGCGGAAAGTATTTTTACAATATACGGAGACAGGATTATTCCATATATATATGAAGTAATAAAAAAGGACAATATGGAGAAAGACATAGATATAGAAAAATGGAGGACAGTACTTTTAAGAGATCAGAAAAAATTATTAAAAAATATATTATATTTTTCAGATACAATGGTAATAAAAAATTTTTTACTTGCAATTGATACATATCAAGATGAAAATTTGTATGCAATCGATTGTGAAGTGTGGAAAAAATTGTATAAAAAAGTGCGGGGAAATGGAAAGTTGGATGAAGCATTGGCGGTTCAATTTTTGCCCATAGTATTAAAAACAAATTATTTGGATAAAGAAATAGTAGAAGTTATTTCGCCTATATATGAAGCACTTAAAAATAATAATATGAATTTTGAACAATGGAATAGAATTCAGGCTTTGCTTCCTCAAGTTGAGGTATATCAGAATTGGGATAGATGTTTAAGAGTAAGACTTGCGTTGAAAAAGAAAAAAGGAGAAAAAAATTTTTTGCTTGATTAGTTAAATATATTTTAAAATTAAAAGTTTAGGTGAGATACTTATATGAGTTCGGGGCTTAAAAGGGAATAAAATCCTCACTTTGTATAGTTATACAAAGCGAGGATTTTTAGTGCAAAAATAATATAATAAACCACTTGCAAAAACGCTATATAAACAATATAATAAAGCTATATAAATGAAAGGGTGACGATATGGAATTTTCAGTGGTAATTAAAGAAGTACGACAAAATAGTTATATGAGTCAACAAGAATTTGCGTCTGAATTAGGTATTTCTTTTTCAACAGTAAATCGGTGGGAAACAGGGAAAGCAATTCCTAATTATCAGACTATGAAAAGAATATTAGCTTATTGCAAAAGAGCTGGAGTACAGTGTGATACTATAGAAAGTGCATGGAAGGAGAAAAAGAATGGCATTAACACATATTGATTGCTTTAGCGGTCCTGGAGGATTTTGTACTGGCCTACATGCTGCAGGGTTTAAAACACTTGTTGCAATTGAATATATAAAAAGTTGTGTAGATACATACTCTGCAAATCATCCGGAAGTAGAAGTTATTCATTCTGATATTAGGAATGTTACTGCTGATCAGATCCTTCCATTTATTCCGAAAGAAGGAGTTGATTTGGTAACATCTGGTATGCCATGTGAGACATTTTCAACTGCAGGAAATTCTTCTCGAGCTGCGTATGATGATAGACAATTTTTGTTTAGAGAAGGTATTAGAATTGCTAAAATATCAAATGCGAAGATGATATTATTTGAAAATGTTCCTAATATTCAAAATAAAAGAATCGCAAAGGACTCTAAAGAGCTTGTGATTGATTACTTAAAACGTGAACTTGTAGAAGCTGGATATGCCAATTTTCAAGAATTTATTTTGGATGCAAGCAAATATGGAGTTCCGCAAAGAAGACGTAGATTTTTTATTCTGGCTACTAAGGATATGAATTTAAATATAGAACAGGTACCAGTGCAAACTACACCATATCAAGAAATAACTGTGAGGGAGGCATTTGCTGATATTCCAGAGGTTATTGCGAATACACGAAAAGAAAATTCTATCTACCTTGAAAATAAATCGAAATATACAGAATTGATGAGAAATGATAATTTTTGGAAAAGAACAACTATTCAGAATAAATTATTAAATCACTTTCCAATGAATCATAGAAAAAATGTTATTGAACGGTTTAAAATTTTAAAACAGGGAGAAGGGCTAAAGGGATTATTTGAACGACTATCACCTGAAGAAATAAAAAAATATCAGGAAGAAAAAATTTTACCAAAGACAGTGTATGTGAAACGTAATTATCGTCTTCGTTGGGATGAGGCGGCACCTACGGTTACAAGTCATTGCTTAGATGAATTTGTACATCCGATACAGGCAAGAGCGTTAACTGTTCGAGAATGTGCAAGATTACAATCTTTTCCGGATTCGTATGATTTTGTTGGTGGGCCATATTTGACTGCACATGATAATCGTGCTGAACAGGATAAATATGAACAAATTGGAGATGCAGTACCACCACTTCTTGCATATGCATGGGGAGTTCAAATTAAGAGCATTCTATAGTGAATTATATAATATAAGCGAGTCTTCAATAAATGAAGCTCGCTTGTTATTATATAAGTGCTGAAGATTCGTGAAAAAATTCTCCAAAAATTTTGACATGAATAGGTGGATATGACGAAGAAAGTGTTGCATATGAATTAGGCAAATCGAGATAATAAGCTCTAAGTATTTGGGCAATATAAAGTTGATAATTTAACCATTGTCCAGCAACACAGACCTCTTTTACTTTTTTCTTATTATAGTCAGTTTCATTACAACAAGTTAATAAACAATGAAAACGAGAAACGCCATAGGCACCATCTATCAAGCGTTGCTGTGCCCAAACTTGTACGGCACGATCCCTGCTTGAAAATTTTGCGGGGATATGATATTTAGGGAGATTTTTCCCGGTATTAAAGATATAATCAGTTGGAATAGATTCTGCGTTATCATCCAATGGAAGTGTGGACAACATTTTCTGAGGCTCTATTTTTAAATGTGTTGCATAGAGGTGCCCTACAAACTTTTCAAAGTAAGTTCCAACCTGTTTACGCCCACTATTACTGAATAAATCTGTGCAACAGGCAAAGGACATAACAATTCGATAGATGGCTTCTGTTATATCAATTGCTGATTGTTTTTCAATTGTAGCGTTTAATAAATTATTAAAAAAAAGATCTACTTTGGTTGAGGCCTTTCCGGCGGAAGAGGTCTCGGCTATAGCATTAGCATTATTATAAAGACTAGTGTTTATAGGTCGAGAAACTTTATTATTGAATGTATATGCAAAAAAAGTTTTTCCAATTACAGCTGATTCAAGCTCTTTGCTGGAAGCCTTCTCCTCTAAGATAGATTGGCAAGCTATATAGCACTTTTTAAATTCATTAGTAAGATTTGTTCCTAAATATGTTTTGCGACGTTTTATCAGGGGCTTCCCGCGATGTTTGGACACTTTATCTTTAGTAATATCGAGTATATTGTCATAAGGAATTTCAAATGGTTGTCGAATTTTTTTACTCATTATATATTATTCCTTTCTTATGAAAAATAAATGTTAGGGATATATTAATATTCGTCTATCTATAATATTGTATTATGTAAGGAAAATCAATTAATAATAGAGGAATATTAAAAGATACTTGGATTGTCTGGTGCTTAATTAGTCTAATAAATCTTCCCATTCAAAGAAAAATTCTCCAAATTTTTTTACATGAATTCTAGGAAAAGAATTATTCAATTGTTCATAGCGACTAGGAATATCGAGATAATAGGCACGTTTTATTTGTGCTATAAATAGTTGATAGTTTATCCATTGGTTAGGAACACAGACATCGTCCACCTTCCACTTGGAATGATCCTTGCTTTCGGAATTCATCTTTGTCTCAGATATACATGTGAGTAATCCCAAAAATCTTCCAGTACCATAGGCACCATCAAGAATACGCTGTTGTGCCCATACTTCTACGCAACGTTCTCTGGTAGAAGTTTTTACTGGAACATCAAATTTGGGCATATTAGGACCAAGATTGAAAATAAAATCGGTAGGAATTTTAATACTGTTGGAGTCAAGTTCACAAGCATATTGTGTACTGCTTGGTTCTATGTTTAAATGGCGAGAATAGATATGACCTATTAATTTTTCAAAATATGTTCCACAAATTTTTTGTGAATTTGCGGTAATTAAATCAGTTGAACAACAAAATTCCATTGATATTGTATACAATGCGGAAGTTATATCATCGGCAGATTGATTCTTGATTTTATTATTTTTTAAATTATACAAAAAATAGTCTACTTTGGTTAGAGGTAAACCTGTATGGTCATGAACTGGATTGCCAGAATAATCAGTTGCTAATTGATATCCATCTTCATAAAGAGCTTTGTTTACAGGACGGGAATGTTTTTTTTCATTTGAAAAATAAAAGTAATTTTTCCCAACAGTTCCGTTACCAGGTTTTAGAGAGTGCTGTTCTTTTGATTTTAATTCCACTTTGCATTCATTATGAATTTTTATTATTGAGTCAGTAACCGAAGAATCAAGAGGATTTTGGTTAAAAGCCTCTTTTAAAATCTGGTAATTGATTAATATAGGATGTTTAGTTTTTATCATGTGTTTCCTCCGATAATTCAATAGATGTTTTTAATAACAAATATGGATCGATTTTTAAAGCAGTCGCAATTTTACTGATGTTATCTATAGATATATTTCTTTGCTCTCTTTCAACAGAACTGATATATGTTCGATGCAGACCTGACAATTCAGCTAGTTTTTCTTGTGAAAGATTTTGCTGTAATCGATATTTTTTTACATTAGTAGCAAATGTGTGTAGTAGAGACATAACATAACTTCCAACAATTTTATCTTATATTTATTATCATAAAAAGAATACAATAAGTCTACAGACAATATGTTACATTATGGCTGTGAGGATGTAGAAGTAGTAAAAGAAGACTTCTACACCAAGGGATACATTTTCAAGAAAGAAGAAATTTATCGGATTATCATCGGAAGTTCTAATATCACAAGTGCAGCGCTGATCTACAATTGGGAATGGAATACGAAGATCGTGTCAATGGAAGATGGTGAGATGGCGCGGAAAAGCGTACAGGAATTCGAAATACGCACTGGATTTTGATGTATTTTATGAATCATATCGGTGAAAATACAAGATCATCAAACATCAGTGTAATGTTGTGATGCTGGATGATGTTACATCGATTGAAATGAATATTCTTGTGTGGCGTGAGCCACCTGTCCAGAAGGAATGAGTTATTTTAATGGGAGAATTACTCTCGTAGTGATTTATTTAAGCCATACACCTCTCGCATGGATCTGTCATGCTCAGCATCCATGCTTGTGATGTTGATCTGATAATTATCGTGTGCAGTAAGGGCAATGATTGCATCAGCCAGAGGACTTGCTTTTCCGCCAAGCTGATCATACCATTCCTCAAACACATATTGTGAACAGAAGATAGTTGATGATTTCTTACGTCTCCGATGAAGGAGTTCAAAGATATCTTTCTGTTCTGTATCAGTCGGTTTAAGAAGCATCCATTCATCTAGGATGAGAAGTACAGGGTTTACGATAAGTGCCTGTCGAGTGAGCAATGTCCAAATCCATAAGTAAGTCAGGCATACGGACATACCTGGTGTTGTAATACTGCTTGCAGGCTTCCATACCAAATGCACATGCCATGTATGTTTTACCACATCCTGTTACACCGGTAATAAAAAGATTCCGATGTTCAGATATATATTCGCAGGTGGCAAGTTTGTTTATCAGATCCTTGTTCAGATTGCGTCCGAAAGTATAATTGATATTCATTATACTTGCTTCCGGCTGATCGAATCCGGCATTGTGGATAAGTCGTTTTTGGCGGTTATTCTTGCGGTTGTGAAATACGAAAAGGAATATACCATCCGGCTGTCAGAAGACGAAGAAAAAGTGATTGAATTCATTTCCAAAAAGCTGGCGAGCGGCAAGCGGATTCATGAGCTGGAATTATTGAAACGTACGTTGCAGTATCGCCATGGAATCATTGGGCGTCTGCAGAAGCATTTATCCGAGAAGTATCATTGTGAGATGGACGAGCACTGCATGGAAAATGTGATCAATATGATGACCAATGAATTTCCGACGAGCGCAGCAAAGAAGACTTACGCACAGTGTGTATTTCTCAAGAAGGAACAGGATGATTATGGCATTTCCAATGTGTATGGGAAAATGTTACAGAATCCGGAATTTTGTGCGATTCAGGAGGAACTGGTGGACTTCGGAATCTCGAGATATAAGGTCAATTACAGTTACCATTATCAGGATACGAATCTGGTATTGTATCAGAAATATACATATGAGGATGCCTGCCGTCTGCTGAACTGGGAGAGAAATGAAGTGCCGCTGAACATCGGCGGTTACAAATATGATAAGAAGACTAAGACATTTCCGATATTCATTAACTACGATAAGCAGGACAATATCAGCGATACCACAAAATACGAAGATCATTTTGTAGCAGAGAACCGGCTGATCGCGATTTCCAAAAGTGGAAGAAGCATGGATTCGGAAGATGTGCAGAATTTCCTGAACGCAACAGAATGTGGCATAGATGTGCAGCTGTTTGTGAGAAAGAATAAGGATGATAAGATTTCTAAGGAATTCTATTATCTGGGCCGTGTGATCGCGACCGGGAATGCGAAGCAGTTTGTGATGCCGAATACGGATAAGACGGCGGTGGAGATCGAATGGGAGCTGGAGACTCCGGTGAGAGAAGATATTTATCAGTATATTGTGAATGAATAGGGACTGTTACAGGAAGATTTTTGACGGGAGATAAAAGGTAAGATGAAGACGATAAGAGTTGTGGCAGCAGTGATAAAGGCAGTAAAGGAAGACGGAAGAACGATGATATTCGCAACGCAGCGCGGATACGGCGAGTTCAAAGGCGGATGGGAATTCCCGGGCGGTAAGATCGAAGCCGGGGAGACGCCGCAGGAAGCGTTGAAGCGTGAGATTATGGAAGAATTGGATACGGAAGTTTCGGTTGGTGAGTGGATCGAGACGGTGGAGTATGATTATCCGGGATTTCATCTTTCGATGGATTGCTTTTGGTGTGAGATCGTGAAAGGGAATCTGGTGCTGAAGGAGCATGAGGCAGCCAGATGGCTGACCAGGGAGGAGCTTACGGATGTGGAGTGGCTGCCGGCGGATGTGGCTGTTGCGGAGAAGATTGAAGAAGAGATGGACTAGAAAATATAGAGAGGAATAAGTGGACATTGAAAATGAAAAAGAACTCAAATTTGAAGTATAAATTTGAGTTCTTTTTTAGTTCATAAGAATAATATTTGAGTTTCTTGCATAAACTTAAATATAGTGCTAGAATCTAAAATATAAATGGAGGAACTAAAATGACAACAGAAGAATTATATGACAAACTAAAATTAATTCAAAAAATGAAATGCGAAACGCAGAATTTGGAATTGAAATCAGCGGAGCAAGGATGTCCGAAACGATTATATGATTCTTTGTCAAGCTTTTCTAATCAGGATGATGGTGGCATTATTGTTTTTGGAATTGATGAGAAACAAGATTATAAAGAAGTTGGTGTTTATGATGCTCAGGACATTCAAAAGAAAATTAACGAGCAATGCTTGCAGATGAATCCGGTTGTACGGCCGCTTATTACAGTTGTGGAGAAGGAAAATAAAAAATTTGTTTCTGCTGAAATTCCCGGAATAGATTTGGCAGACAGACCTTGCTATTATCAAGGACGTGGAAGGTTGAAGGGGTCCTATACCCGTATTGGGGATAGTGATGAACCGATGACAGAATACGAAATATATAGTTATGAAGCATATAGAAGAAAATATCAAGACGATATCCGTGAGGTCCCGAGAGTAACATTAATGTCATTGGATCAGGAAGAACTGAATCGTTATGTTGAACTGTTAAAGAGAGGGAAACAAAGATTAGCAACACTTGATAATGAAAGTATTTATGAACTTATGAGCATAAAGCGAGGAGAGAAAGTAACGCTTAGTGCGACTTTGCTTTTTAGTCCATATCCACAGGCATATTTTCCACAATTGTGTATTATGGCAATTGTAATTCCTGGGAGAACAATAGGAAGTCTTGGCGACATGGGGGAAAGATTCTCGGATAATCAGAGAATAGAAGGAACAATTCCGGAAATGTTGGATGAGGCATTATTATTTGTGAAACGCAATATGCGGACAAAGACAATTATAAGTCCGACAACCGGACGAAGAACTGACAGAACAGACTATCCAATAACAGCGGTTAGAGAAGCTATTATAAATGCATTAGTACATCGTGATTATAGTATTCATACAGAAGGAATGCCGATTCAACTTATAATGTTTGAAGACAGGATTGAAATACATAATCCAGGTGGATTATATGGAAGAATCACTATTGACCAATTAGGAAAAATTCAACCGGATACAAGAAATCCGGTACTTGCATCGGCACTTGAAACATTGGGAATAACAGAAAACAGGTATTCGGGAATTCCAACAATCCGGATGGAAATGGAGAAATATAACTTAAGACAGCCAGAATTCTTGGATGAAAGAGGAAGTTTTATTGTAAAACTATATAAAGAATCAAAGAATGATTATGAAGATATGTCAAATGATGAAGAAACAAATAATTTAATAGTATTTTGTAAAACACCGCGTACAAGAAAGGAAATTTGTGATTATCTGGGGTTAAATTCTGTTACTTATGCTATACAGACGTATGTAAATCCATTAGTAGAAGCTGGCGTAATTAAGTTGAGTATTCCAGATAAGCCAAAGAGTCCAAAACAGTTATATTATAGCGTAGAAAGAGAAAAATGAGAGAAGACCAATTCCTGCGGCAGCGTCTGCAGAAAGAAATCCCGATTGAGATTTCACCTGTTTTAAGAGATTTAATAACTGTTATATTTTGTTATTAAATTCTCCGCAAACCCTTGAAAATCTTTGTGTGAATCCTCTATTTCGGACAGGAGATAATTTGACAGGAAATTTCAAAGAAGAGTATAATACATATTAAGACATTTTGAATCGGCATGTGTCCGAAAGAAGCTGTCACTGGCAGGTTCTCTGTATTATAAGCAGGTTCGAAATAGACGCTATGGGGGAAAATAATTTGGAAAAAAAACTGACAATAAATGATATAGCCCAGATGTCCGGTGTGGCAAAAAGTACTGTATCAAGATATCTGAACGGGGGAAGCGTCAAAGATGCAACGGCCCAGAAGATAAAAAAAATCATCGAAGAAAATAATTATGAGCCGAATCTGTTTGCAAGGCTGAATGCAAAAGAGAGCCGGATCATAGGACTTACGGTACCTGGATTTAACTCGGTAACAACACCGAGACTTGTAGAAGTAATCGTTGCCTATCTTAAGAAAAATGATTATACACCTCTTATCATGCATACGGAAAATGATATCGAAGAAGAAATACGCTGTATCGAACGGCTGAAGAATATGAATGTAGATGGAATTATGGTTCTTGCGACGGGAAGCACAAAAGAATACGAAGAAGCAGTAAAGAAGTTAAAAATTCCAATCCTGTTTCTTGGACAACGCTTCCCGGGAGAGAATTCTGTCATTAATGATGATTACAATGCAGGATATGCGGTGGGTAATTATATCGGACAACGTAAGTTCAAGGAGATTTATATGCTCTGGGTACCTGAAGATGACCCGGCAGTAGGAGGAGAACGACGCCATGGAGTGATCGATGGACTTATGTCCTGTGAGAAAAAGCCAAAAGAAGTCATAGAGACAACGTTCTTTTATGAAAATGCAATTGAAAATGTACAGAAATTTGTAGATCATATGAAGACACCGGCGGCAGTCGTATGCGCAACAGACCGTATCGCATTTGGCGTGTACAAAGTAATGTCAGAGAAAGGTATACGGATACCGGAAGAAGTATCCGTGGTAGGATTTGGCGATTACGAAGCAGGAGAACTGTTACAGCCGCCACTTACGACGGTAAAATTTGACTGGAAGAACTGGGGGGAGATCAGTGCTGAGTCGATGATCCAGATGATTTTAGGAAAGCCGGTAAGCCCGCTTCAGGTCAACCCGTATGAAATTATAGAAAGAAAAAGTGTAAAAGAGAACTGAGAATCAGGCGGATCTGTCAATTTGACAGACCCGCTTTTGTGCAATATAGACAAATTTAGATATCAATTTTTGGAACCGTTTCCGAAAATGAAATTGCAGTGACGTTTTGTGTTGACATACAAAAGCTGATGTATATAATAAAAACATAGGAACGGAACCGGTTCCAAAACAAAACAATACAAGGAGAAGAGAAATGGGAAAGAACAATGAGTATCTGGAAATATCAAAACAGATCGTAGCCAATATTGGTGGAATGGATAATATCCAGGGAACAGCACACTGTGCAACCAGACTCAGGATCGTATTGAAAGATAATGATCTTGCAGATATTGAAAAACTGGAAGATATCGACAAAGTAAAAGGTGCGTTCATAGCAGGTAATCAGTTACAGCTGATCCTGGGAGCTGGAACAGTGAATGATGTATATGAGGTATTTGCCGAGTATACGAATACACAGAATATGTCACTGGGAGATCTGAAGGAAGAAAGTGCGAAGAGGCAGAATCCACTTCAGGCAGTGATCAAAGCGTTATCTGATGTATTTATCGGAATCATGCCGGCACTTCTTGCAGCAGCCCTTCTGATGGGAATTACAAGCGTCCTTGGCGGACTTGAAGTAGTAAAGACACATGATACCTTATATGCGATCAACCGGCTGGTAAGTCTTGCGTCTACAGGTATCTTTGCAATCCTTCCAATGGCAGTATGCTATTCAGCCGTAAAAAGATTTGGCGGGAATCCGGTTCTTGGTATGGTAATCGGAGCAATCATGTTAGACAGTTCTCTTGCCAATGCTTACCAGGCTGCACAGGGAACCGTTGATATAGAAGTTATCCGTCTGTTCGGACTGAAGATTGAGATGGTAGGATTCCAGGGAGGAATCATCATCGCGCTTATGATGGGATTTGTAGTTGCAAAACTGGATAAATTCTTCAATAAGGTAATTCCGGATGTAATCAAGCTTCTGGTTGCACCAATGCTGACAGTATTTATCTCTACGGTATTACTTTTTACACTTGTAGGCCCGGCAGGACGAATTCTTTCTAATGGAATCACAGACGGACTGATGTGGAGTACAGAACATCTGGGAGCATTCGGGTATGCGTTATTTGCCGGAGTTCAGCAGATCGTAGTTATCACAGGTCTTCATCACATTATCGGTGCGGTAGAAGCACAGCTTATTGCATCGACAGGAACAAACTTTTTAAATCCACTGATGTCTGTAGCTTTATTTGGACAAAGTGGTGCGGTACTTGGTTATCTTTCCCTGAACTGGAAGAACTTAAAAGCCAGAGAGCTTTGTATTCCAAGTTTCTGCTCGACATTATTTGGTATCAGTGAACCGGCAATCTTCGGAGTAAACTTACGTTACAAGTTTCCACTGATCGGTGGATGTATCGGTGGTGCAGTTGCAGGTGCATATGTATACTATTCAAAGCTTACTGCTCTTGGATTCGGTACAACTGCACTTCCTGGAATGGCAATTGCTAATCCGGCACATCACGGGTACATTAACTACATCATTGCACATGCAATCGCGATTACGATTGGATTTGTATGTACAGTCATCTTTGGGAAAATGTGGTCAGCACCGGATAAGAATAAAAATGACAAAAAGAACGATACAAAAGAAAATGATACAACAAAGGCAGTTATTACAGAAGAGCCTGGTGCAGTCTATGCAGCAGCAGAGGGAACAGTAAAAGATATCGAAGCATCGACAGATCCGACATTTGCAAACAAGGTACTTGGAGACGGTGTCGTTATCTTTCCGGAAGACGGAACCGTTATGGCACCATGTAAGGCAACCGTATCACTCGTATATCCAACCGGACATGCAATCGGACTTACAACTGCAGATGGAGCAGAGATCCTGATTCACTGCGGGGTAGATACCGTCAATATGAACGGTGAAGGATTTGAGACACTTGTAAAAGAAGGACAGGAAGTAACAGCAGAAGAAGCACTTATCAGATTTGACATCGACCTGGTGAAGAAGCATGGATACTCTCCGGAGATTCTTGTTATCTTCACAGAGCTTCCGGAAGGAAAGACCATCAAAACAGAAGAAAAACATATTGCAAAAAATGATAAGATGGCTGAAATCGTGTAAGGATAAGGTGGACAGGAACAGATGAACAAAGAGACATATTTAACAGAATATCCGAAGCATGAAAGTATGAGGGAGAATGTAAAAAAAGATAAAAACAGACTTCACTTTCATATGATGCCGCCGACAGGCTGGATGAATGATCCGAATGGTCTGTGTGAATTTCAGGGTGTGAATCATATTTATTTCCAATATACACCATTTCTTGCCGGATGGGGAACGAAGCTTTGGGGACATTACACAACAAAGGATTGGATTCATTATAAAGAAGAAGAGCCGTTCCTTTATCCGGACGAAGAATGGGACAGAGACGGTGTATATAGCGGATCAGCCTATACCTGTGAAGATGGAATTCACTATTTTTACACAGGAAATGTAAAACTCTGGGATAAAGATTATGATTATATCATGAATGGACGGGAACAGAATACGATTCACGTATTCAGTCCGGATGGAAAGAATATTGCATACAAGAAGCTTGTAATGACCAATGATGATTATCCGGTGAATATGTCCAAGCATGTCAGAGATCCAAAAATCTATAAAAAAGACGGCCGTTATTATATGATCCAGGGAGGCCGTGATGCGGAATCTTATGGCTGTGCACTTTTGTTTTGTTCCGACGATCTGGAACACTGGAAATGGTACGATACGGTGCGGACAGCAAAGCCATTTGGTTATATGTGGGAATGCCCGGATCTGTTCGAGATTGACGGCCAGCAGATTATGACATGCTGTCCACAGGGAGTAGATCAGAAGGGATATGATTACCAGAATGTGTACCAGTGTGGATATTTTCCGGTAGAGTTTGACCTGAAGAACAAATCATACAGCTTTGGAAAATTTCAGGAATTTGACAAAGGATTTGACATCTATGCGACACAGACATTTGCAGATGAAGCGGGTAGAAGAATCCTGATTGGCTGGATGGGGATTCCGGATGCAGATTATGATAATGATGCAACGGTTGCATATGACTGGATCCATGCACTTACCATGCCAAGAGAACTGGAATGGAAAGATGGAAAGATCTTACAGCATCCATTAAAGGAGATGAAAGATCTGCGTAAAAATGCATTTACCTGCGAGCTGGAAGCATTTACAAAGTGGGCGCCTGCGGACTGCTGTTTTGAACTGAGACTTGACGTGGAAGAAGCAAAAAATCTGGAGCTTAAGCTTCGTGAAGATGTTACAATAAGCTGGAAGGACGGGCTTTTTACCTTATCGATGGGAGAAAGCGGACGTGGAAGAAAGCAGCGCTTTGCTAAGGTGGAAGAGCTTTCGGATATTACCATCTTTTCGGATACATCAGCCATTGAGATATTCATTAATAACGGGGAAACGGTTCTGACAACAAGAGTATATAGTGAACATCTTGAACAGAAAGTAGAGCTTGTATCCAGAGAGGTAAAGGGAAGCGTTCATGGATATGAACTTGGATCATTCGAGGTTGAATATAAAAAATAGATTCCGGACTGCATAAGATATAACAGGTGAATATACGGAAAAGAAAATAAAAATGTGGACAGGTTCCTGAAAAAAGAGGTGCCAGTCCACATTTTTTATACCATAGTATGCAAGAGATGCTGTCAGTGGCAAGTTTTATGTATTGCCATGCATTTGTAAGAAGTAGCAGGTGGCAAGTTTTTTGTATCTGACTGCAAATTCCGCTTCATCGGATCACCGATTCCGCTAGCAACGGATCAGTTTTTCCGGTCGTAACGGAACACTTTTCCGCTTCGTCGGATCACGCGCGTGGAAATACTGCTGTTCTCTAATCGGAGCGGCGCCGACGCCGTATTATAAGGCGGGCGAAGCGCTTA
>OHAU01001572.1_pt1 | contig 25736 bp, 24 predicted proteins | sample 1577181 | NCBI WGS metagenome assembly OHAU01 (sample SAMEA3541472, study PRJEB24748) | human gut metagenome | biome: human gut; feature: human-associated habitat; material: faeces | place: China | collected 2012 | reverse complement strand
TGCAGGACGTTTCGATATCATTGAGTGGAAATGTAATGTGAATATAAACAGAACAGTTATTTTGACAGCAGACTTACATGACAAATATGCTGGCGAATACATCGAAGTATTTGGAACAGTGCAACCCCACGTGTCAATCAAGCAATTTGAAGAAGAATTGGATTAAAAAGAAGTAATTTGAACGTTTACAGAATCTATAAAGGGGATGAAAGTTCGTCCTCTTTATAGAAAAAGATAGGAGAAATAAAAGATGGAAGTTACAGTCGTTGACACAATAAAAAGAACTTATGTTGATTCAAAGGTTGGAGAGATTAAGCTGAAAGATGCTGTTCTAGATCAGGATTGGATTACCATGTATTTTAATGTTGAGTCGTTTCCAGAAGAGGCACAGAGACAAATAGATAAAGCTATTGAAAAGAAAGCAATTGAAAAATATCAGAAGGAAGAGGAAAAATATAGGGAATATGGTATTACACTTGATAATTTAAAGATGAAAGAAGGAGATTGGAAAGTACTTTCTTTATCACTTGATTCAGGAGAGTTTAATGCGTATTTCCTTTTAAATGCTGTAGATACAAAAGCTGAAAAATTGGAAGTAGATGTTCGGATTGATGCCAATGTTGAAAATTTCTATGAAGAAATAAAAAATATAATTTTTAAGGCTATCGAAACAAAATATTTTGGACAATCACGTAAGAAGAGTGTTAATCAAATTTCGTAAGAAGAAGGGAAGTGTTGCAATGGCAAAAGGAAGAACTATTTGTAATGTATGTGGCAAAGAATTTTCAGATTATGACGAACAGGAACAGATAGGACTACATTCACAAATTGGATATGGGAGTAAGCATGATGGAGATAGAATTGACTTGGATATTTGTTGTGATTGTTTTGATATTCTGATAGATAAATTAGCGAAGCAATGTAAGATTGATCCGATTCGTCATAGTTGATGGGGGGAATGATTTATGAATAACGAAATTAAAAATATTACCATTTTTAATCAAAGAATGGCAGGTTACTTGATGCAGAAAGGTTATGTATTAATAGATATGCGACCAGATATGAAGAGCAGCAGTAGAAAAAATGTTTTCTTCTTCAAAGATACACCGCAACTTAGAAAGTCTATGAGTGACTACATTAACCGATAGACGGAGGTGTACCAATGAAGAAAACAGATGTTATAAAAAATAATTTCTCTGAATTAATCGGAGATGAATACAAATCTTGGGATAATACAAGAATAATCTTTGATGGTGGAACAGGAACCGGAAAGACATATTTTACGCTTAATGTACTTGGAAAATATGCACAGCAAACTAATAAAATAATTTTATATTTGTGTAACAGATCAAAGTTAAAAGAACAGACATATAAAGATGTGAAAAAACTGAAATTACACAGTACAGTTTATGTTACAACATATCAATCACTTCAAAACAGAATTAAACATAAAGAGAAACTACCGCATTACGATTATATCATTGCTGATGAATGTCATTACTTTACGAATGATGCATTATTTAATGAATACACAGATTTAGCTTATAGATATCTAAAGGAGCAACAGGACAATGTTGTGATTTATATTAGTGCGACAGCAAAAGTATATTTTCATTGGATGATACAGAAAAAAATTGTTGCACCAGAGCATTATTTCTTAATCTCAAAAGATTATTCATATGTTGACAAAGTATATTTCTATAATAAGAAATATCTTATTCCGCAGATAGATAAGATCCTGGAAGAGGAACAGGATAGTAAAATCATTGTGTTTTGTAATTCTGTGAAACGTATGCTTGAGCTGCATGAAAAATATGGTAATTTAGCAAAATATTTTGCTTCTAAAAATGCAAAAAAAGTTGAATCAATACGTGATGAGGACTGCATATATGAACATTCAGATGGAACGATTACCTTTGATAAAAGAATTCTTATAACAACCAAAGTTCTAGATAACGGAGTAAATATTAAGGATACAAAAGTAAAACATATATTTTCTGAGATCCTTGATGCAGATTCAGCTATACAAGCATTGGGAAGAAAACGAAGGGCATCAGAAGATGATACATGTACATTTTATTTGAAAAATTATTCTGGACAGGCAATACAGGGATTGATAAACACAAATGAATATCAATTAGAACCGGTCATGACATATAGAATCAAATATGATGAATTCTTAAATAAATATGGTCAGAATCGTAAGCGCATTAGGAACAACAAGATTTTTTATACCAAATTTTCAAATGACAAAGATAAAAACAATATAGCTTTTAATGAAATGAGATTGAATAAATATCTAATGGATAATACGATTTTAGGTGATATGAAAGAGGGATCATATAAATCAGTAATGATTGGATTAATAGGATATAGTTTGGCAGATAAAGTTGAAGAATTAGAAACAAACATTGAAGAAAGAGATGATTTCTTAGAATACTTAAAATCGTTAGAAGGAAAATGGCTATATTCAGCAGAAAGAAAAGAAGTAGTAAAAAGATTTGAAGATATAGGTGTAAAACTACGAAGACAAGGAATCAATACATTAAATGGAGCTTTACAAGACTTTTATGAGAACAGATATAAATGTCGTTTTAGAAATAAGCAGATAGATGAAAATGGTAATCTCACTAAAAAATCTCTAGTAGATTATCGAAGAACTTTAGAAGATGGTTCTATTAATCCTATGAGAAATAAAGCCTATTGGATATTAGAATAAAATGGCTTGGCTTAGAATTGGCATCTCACTAAATATATAGTGAAGTGTCAATATCGAGCCAGACAGAATATTCATCATATAGGAATGAGGTAGCATTTTGAAAATATATGATTTTTCTTAATCGGACTGGCATATTGCAAGCCGTCTATAGACGGTGAAGCAATGTGACTGTACGTATTAAGAAAAAAGACTGACAGCTTAGATTGACACCGCAGGTGGCAAGATAAGGTGGCTGTCTAAAGGGGAGTGGGGATTTCCCCACATATAAATAAGGAGAGATTAAAGCGTGAATAATTTATCAGATAAATATTATAAACAATATGAGCAGTTAATCAATCAGATTGTTAAATCACAGCATATGACATTTTTTGATAAGGCTGATCTCATAGAAAAGATGGATGAAGATTTACAGAAGAAGCTTGCACAGGTGAAAGGATATGATATTGCTTGTTGACTAGATATGTCAGGGGGGTAGCCTAACAGAAATCCACAAAGTCTTACTACGCAATCTGCTGCGTTTTCCTTTCGGGGAAAACTAGCATCTTGCTAGTGCGACTAAAGTTGTGTCTATCTGTCAGTCCGTGTGCCACCCCCTGAAACCCCGGCACAAATTGTATCGTACTTATGATAAATATATTTTGGAGGAAAATGTACTAGTAATGGGATTAAAGGAAGAAATGGAAGATATGATACATCTAATTGCAGAACCATTAAATAAAGAGGAATATGATATATATTCGGTTGAGACAGACTGCATTAGAGATGTGTGTGAACTATATAATGAAGATGTCACATATGGAGAAAGTGCTATGTGTGATAGAGGGTATTTTGCTTGTTTAAAATGCGAGCATTGTCAGAGGATAAAAGTGGATCTCTCATTCTGGGACGGCTCAGATTTGTATTACAATTACAGATTTGGCAGTAAGGAAGAAGCACCAAGCGTCAAAGTTATCAAGAATCGTAAACAGTTGTTGAAGGAAATGACAGAATTAAAAACTGAAATGGAATATTACAAAGATTTTTGTGCTGAGTTTGGTGAAAAATATAAGGAGTATTTGGAGTATGCAAAGAAATTTGCAGATAAAGTACAAAAGAAGCATTTTTCTATATTCGGTGTGGTACAGACAGAGATATTACCTATTATTTTCCATACAGATTATGAGACTGATAAAGAACATAAGATTAATTATCGGACTCAAGGAAATCTTAAAATTTGTGGAAAACAGACCGTAATGAATATATACTGCTGCCTTTCTGATTTTGAAAAAGCAAAGAAGTCTATTCGTCATGAAGTATTGCATTATATGTTGTATATAGCCGGATTCCAGTATAAAGATGATAGCGCAATATTCCATTATTTCTGTGATAAGTATGATGCTCATGCTTATAAGGAGATGCAGGAGGAACAACAGCAATTGTATGACAAGCTTCAAAATGCGGAAGTTGCATTGACACAAATGAAAGAAATTCCAGAAGATCAAAAAGATGCAGCTGTGAATGGAATGATTGTTACTATAGGTGTCACAGAAGAAAATGAAGAGTTATACAAAGATACGATTGTATGTGGCAATGAATTGATGAAAGTGTATGGAATGAGGTCAAAAATAGCCGAATGAAATTCATGTTTCATATCCCACAAAATTCGTCTGTAGCAACGGGTTTTAGACGTACTGAGAAGTCATATTTCAGTCAGAATGTCTTAGGTGAGTTCTTCTTTGGGTGGTTGGGAGAAGAACGAAATAAGGTGCGATTTCATGCAAATAGTCCCACGGATATATGCATCCAAGAGCGATGGATGAAGTGAATTTTGGGGAGATGTTTTATGCTATAAAGAAGAAATGTTGATTAGAACATAGATTTGATAATCGAGATATGATATATGATAGATAAAAATTATTTTTGGAGCAAAAGATTTGATTATAGGAGAAAGAAGAGTATAATAAAATCAAAAATTAACGAGGAGCATTACAAATGATCGACGAACATAAGGCAAAAATAATTTTGTGGGGGATTACTATTATAACTGGAATTTTAGTTCTAAGATGTTTATTTTCTCCAAATAAAGCATGGATTTTTCCGTTATTAATATTGTTGATTCTTTCATGTCCAAAGATAGATGAAAGAATTAATAAAATAACTAAAGCTACAACGACGTTTTATTTTGAAAAATTTCGAATGTTATGTATGTTTGTCTTACCAATAGCAGTTCCTTTTATAGCAATTTATATGGTTACGATATTTTCTTCTAAAAACATTTCAGAATCTAAACTTTTTTTAGAAGTTGAAATGGTATTAAAAATTGGGTATTATATTACCTATATTTTAATTGCTTTTCTGTATCATAAAACAAATAAAAAAAATAAATATATATTTTTTGGTATTTATTATTTTTTATGTATAATAATTTCCTATATTCCAGTGAATGATTTTTGGGGAAACTCAGCAGACATTATTATTTTACTTATAGAAAGTATATTAATGCCAATAAAAGAAGCGATTCTTACTTATATTATATTTGATACAGTATTGGATAATAATAAAGAAAAAAAGAAATTTAATGTTATTGTAGAAAGAGAAGATAATAAAAGTAGAGAAGAATATTTGATAGAAATAGAAAAAAGTAAAAAATCCAACCAACCATCAAATGCTTAGTACCGATGGTTGGTATTTTTATACTCTTTTTTGAAACAATGGAGAATTATATATAAAGAACAAATGAATGGAGAGTGATTATTATAGGATCATTAATGAAAATGGATTTTGAAAGATGTCAGGTGTATAAGTTAAATATCTCAACATGTCTGACAGAGCAAGAACAGGAATATTACAATTTATATTGTGATGGAATTAGTCAAAAGAAATTAAAGGAGAGATTGGGTGTCCCGTATCCAACACCAGAATTACTTTCTAAAGAATTTCACATCACTTTGGAAGAAGCAAAGGAATTGTTGGCTGCACAATTTGAGAAGAGTGAATTTAGAAAGATTCTTCTGAATGAGATTGAAAAATTTCCAGTTGATTCAATTCGACAGATTAGAACATCAGCTATTTACATATCTGACGAAGAAGGAAATCTCACGGATCAGCTTAAAGATAATAAGCGAATTGTTTGGTTTGAAAACGAATGCGTCAGAAGGTGTAATGATAATTTATCGGATATCCCGGTATTAGACCAATTTCTTCTTTTAAAATGTGGCAGTGAAGTATTAACGGGTGTCTTGCAGCAGATTGTTGATCGTGGAGTAGTCTTTAACGATAAGCATTATCTATTCTACACTTCATCAACAGGGCAGATGAAAGAAAAAACCATTACATTAATAGAAGAAAATTACTGGATAGAAAATAAGTATGCTCTTATGTGCGGATTGACTGAAGAACGTATTAATTCAAGTGGTGGAATTAATATGGGAAAATTCTTCTCAGCTAAGGCATTGAATATTTCTAACAGTATTCAATATGATTCGGGTATAAGTATTGATGAAGTGATTATTGTTCCAGATTTTAACACGATGGTATCTGGAAAGGTTAATTATTTGGATGTAGATACACTGGATATTGAAGAGAAGAAAATGGACATCAAGATTGAACATATGGATGGAGCTGGAATCTTTATGCCTGGCACTTTTCCGTGCAGTTGTCAGATAAGAGGTGGATGGTTGAAAGGTGCGGTGTTCCCATTTGATTTCCACAAATTTATTGAGAAATACAGAGATGAATTATCGGCTGTACATATGAAAGACGCATGGGGAAATCCAGTTACTGTAGATGAATTTCTGAGTGCGAAGATGATTCTTACAGACAGCCAATTGAAAATGCGAAAGTATTACAATTCCATGCAAGAATACAGAGAATGCTTTAAGAAAGCTGGACTATCAATCACGATTAATAACTGTGCACATCAATCTGTTTCAGAGGTGAAGGTGGCATATCAGCCATTTCAAACAATCCCAAGAAAAAACTTAACAGATGAAGCTATTAAGGAATTGGCAAAGAAAACAATCGATTATATCAATAATGCGAAAAAAGATCCTAAAGTAGCTTTGAAACTTATGGGGATAGAATTGACAGCAGATGATGAAGAAAATAGTTGTGAAAATGTTGAATTAAATGCGCTTCATGCAGCAATTCTGAAGTATCCGCAGATGTTGAATGATGTTCATGTGCAGAAGACGATGAAAAGTGCGCTGCTGTCAGCTAGAAAAGAAGCACAAGGATGTAAATTGATACTAGATGGATTCTGGAGTTATATTTGTCCTGATTTGTTTGCTTTTTGCCAGTGGCTATTCTTGGGACAAGATGTGCCAGACGGTTTAATTCCTGAAGGGTACATTTACAATCACTATTATGATAACATGGATACTGAGGAAACCTGTTGCTTGCGTTATCCACATCTGTCAGACTGTGAACATGGAATTAGGAAAGTATTACAATCGGAAGAATGCAAAGAATGGTTTGTTGGGACGGATACCATTGTCAGCTCACATGATTTGATTTCTAAAGCGTTACAAGCTGACTGGGATGGGGATCACATTTGTTTGGTACATGACGAAGCATTTTTGCGTGTATTGGACAGGAAGAAATATCCGTTATTTTATGATATGACAAAAGCAGAACCGGCGCAGATTACTAACAAAGCCATTATGATGTGTCTGATAAGTAGTTTTCATAATGAAAATATTGGATTTGTCTCAAATACTATTACTAAGATATTTAATTCTGAAGATGATCCAGATACAAAATTGGTAAGGATTTTATGTGCATACAATAATTTTGTTATTGATTACTTTAAGACACAGAAATCTATGGATTTGAAGCAGTATGCATCTGTGTATGAAAAATATAAAGATTCTACGAATAGTTCATGCGAATATAAATGTCCACATTTTTTTATGTATGCGAAAGATAAGAAAACAAAGCAGTGTGAGAAATATAATAAAAAAAGTAATGCGGATCGAATTAGTCAGTATGTTAAAAATAATACGGCTGATGGAATTACAAAGGTTGAATATTCTGTGGAAGAAACTTTTTCGCCTGAGATTTTAAAAGATACTTCAATTAAAATTAACAGGAAATCAAAACAATATGAAAATCTCAGAATACTTCTATCAGAATTGGAGCGAGAAAGAATGCTTCTTTATAAGAAGGTTAAGGAAGACTTGAAAAGCAAAGAGTCTGATAAACAGATTTTCAATGTATATTGCCGTTCTAAATTCAAAGAGATTATTTCTTATAAGAAGAAACTTGTTAATTATCTTTTAGATATTGAATATTTTACGGAAGAATTTAAAGATAAAAAGAAAGATATCCTTTGGAACTGTTACGGAGATATTTTATATGACAATATTTGTAAAAATGTGGATGATGGATTTATTCTAAAAATTAGAAGAAATATTTATCAGTCTTCTAAAAAGAGAGAAAAGCAAATAGCTGCAAGTCGGGATAAAGTGAAAAAGGAACAGGAAGATATTGTCAAAATTCCAATTACACAGACACTTTATGACTATTTTATGGATGCAACAACAAGAGGTGGATGTGAGAATGATAAATACATTTTGTATACATTGTATGTTCTGATTGAAAGATATAAGAAAAAATATGGATCAGAGAATGAGTATGTACGCATTTATAAAGGTCTAAAGCAGAAAGGTAAGATTACCCCGGCTACAATAGATAAATGGTTTGGTGGAAAGATAACTGCTAAAGCGTTGGACAGATTGGAGAAATACAAATACATTAAGCGTGAGCAGCGAGAAAGATATGACAAAATTTATTTGTGTGACATTCCAACGGAAGAAGCATCTGAAGCTCAATTTATGGCAGAATCATTTAATCCGCTATTGGATTTATGGGAAAGTAATGGGGACAGGAAAGTAGGAAAGTGTGAAATCTGTAGTAAGAAGTTTGTTGTAGTTGGGAATTCTAAAACCTGTTCTGATAAATGTTCTAAAATTTTAGTGAAAAAGAACAAAAACAAACAATGAAAATTGTGCAATATTACAATTAGGAGATTCGCATATTTAGCTGAGAGTTAAAAAAGCCTTTGTTTATTGGATTTTTTGGCTCTCTTTTTTAAACTGAGGATATAGTATAGGGAGAAAAGAGTAAACTTATTTTTACATTCCCGATAGATTATTTTTACAATGAAAGGAGCGTGAAATGAGTATGACATTGAGTCAAGTAGTGGATGAATATCTTACATCAAATGGCATAAAGAAAGAATTTTTTGCGTCCTATATTGGATGTGGATCAAGTAAGTGTGCCTTGTGGTTTAAAGGTGAACGTAAACTTACTGAAGAACAGCTTCAGAAGACACACGAATTTTTATCTGGAAAACACGTAAAAACAGTTGCAGATATTATGAAGGAGGGGTAATTATCGTTACAGTAGATATTGACGAAAAGAGTTACACATATCTTATAAAAATTCTGAATGAGAAATTCTATAGCACGACAGACATATCAGAATTACGGCAGATTAATAATCTGTACAAAATCTTAAAGTATAAGTCAGAATCATGGCTTTCTGAGATCAATTAAATTCAAATGGCATTTCAGCCAACAATTCACAAAATGGAGGAAATAGAATATGGATATTAGCGCAGTTGATATGTTGCAAATAGAAGTTACAAATAACTGTAACTTGAATTGCCCGCATTGTTATTATTATGAATCAGAAGAAAAAGGTGAGGATTATAATGATTTTCTTAATATGGAGGCTGTTGAAAGATTGTTCCACAACTTAAAAATAAAATACATTAAATCTTTGAATTTTACGGGCGGAGAGCCACTTTTAGCAGAAGATAAAATAATAGAAGTATTACATAAAATCTTGGAGGATAATATACTAGTATTTTCAATTGATATAGCATCCAATGGGACAATATTGAGTGAAAAATTCGCTTATGAATTGAATGAATTTTCAAAGAAACAATACCATTTTTTGAAAAATCATGGTATGAAGGAAGTAAGAAAAATAATAGAGAATTATGATGAATATTATAATCTTCCAGATAATTGTATTGTGGCTTTTAGAATTAGTAGATTATGGCATGATAATGATCCGGAAAAGGCTTATGAATTTTATAAAGAGAAAATGCCGAATGTGTTTGTACATGCAGAAGAGAAATTTTCGGATGAAGAATTTAAAGAAGAATATATTTTAGATGGGAGAGTGCCTAACAAGAATAAAATTGCATACTCAGGTAGGGCAAAGAAATTAAATTGCAATTTTTATTGTGATTCATCATGCCACAAAATTGTTTATAAGGATAATAAACTTGAAGTAAAATGTCCATTAGTAATGCACTATGATGGGAAATTATCTATATCAAGTTATTGTTCTCGATGTCATTGGGATGACAATGTAATAGGAAGTGTATTTGACGGAAAACCTCTTAGAGAAATGATAACTGAATGGAATTACAAATCACCATTGACGTGCGATGAAGCCTGCGATTTAGCTGAATTTCAAATGGCAAAAGAACTTGGAAACGATTGGTTTGATAGACGTGATGGTGAAGAAAATAATCTTACTGATGAAAAGATAGAGAAAGGTGTTCGTGGAAAAGAATTACGAATGTTTTTCCTAGAAAATTATAGATTAAAATTACATGAAAAAGTTCCATGTTTAACTCCTGAAGAACTAGAAAATATTTCATTATATGCTTTAGATCATGAAGAATCACAACCTGATATTTCAGAAGAAGAGTATGAAAATATAGGAAAAGAAATTGATAATGAAATTGCTAGGATGATATGGGAGCATGACTTTGACGATGTAAAAGAAACACATGAAAAATATCCATGTTTAACAGTTGAAGAATGTAGAGAGTTTTTGGACTGTTGTGAGAAATTGGAAGAATATAAAACATCTACTCTTGCACTATTATTAGGTTGGAAAGATTTTAAGAGGTGCTGTGAATTGGAAGAATTAAATGAATATCGGAAAGAAAATGTAGAGAGTGAATTTTAATGAAAAATAAAGATAGATATTTTATAGGAATATGTGCCGGTATGCCATTCGGGGTAGTAGGAGTGTGTATCGGCACACTTTTTACATGGGTTTTAACTAAATTTATAGATAATCAAGATTCTTGAAAAGATGTTCGGTAAGAAGGACATTTGGGGAGAACCCAACCCATTAGAAAATATATTTGTTAAAGAGACGGCGTAATAACCGTCTTTTTATAATACAAAAATTTAATCAAATCTTATGGCAGTTATTCTACTGTCATTTTCCAAAAATAAAAGGTATGAGATGCGCCTTGAGACATCCGTTGAAGTTCCTAGCAGTCCGGGAGTAAACAATAGACTGCACTGATGCAAGGTTATGTTTGTGTCAGTTTGTATGATTGGAGGATAAATGTATAATGACAAAAATATTAAAAACAATAATCAAACTAAAATCTGTAAATGTTGTGGGAGGGAACTTCCGTTAAGCAGTTTTGCTAAAAGTGGAAAAAAATATACTCGTAAAATTTGTAAGTCTTGTGAAAATAAACAACGACGGGAAAAGAGAGAAGATAATAGATTTTCAAATGGAATAGAGCAATATCTTTCAGATGATTCTATGCATATTCAACGTCAGTATAAGAAAATTAATCAAGATAGAATTTTGAGAAAGAAAATATCCGGGATAGATTTCTGTGCTAAAGATGAAAAATTTGTAAGACTTATGTATTACAAAGATGCGTGGATCAGTAATTACGGTAGATGTATCGTCTATGAGAACGGTGAGTATAGACTGCTTCGTGGCAGTATTGACAAATGGACAGGTGATACTATATACACTCTTCGCAAAGAAAGATACATTAAATATACTCAGACATATGCGTATAAGAAGGGTAAAGTCACAGGGAATTCTCTAGTTGTAGAAAACTTTATTGTGAATTACGATATGGCGAATAATACCCGGATTTGGCATTTGAACAATAATATATCTGATGGATATTATAAGCATTTGTATCCAGTAACAGAGAATCAGTATGAGAGATTGACTGAATTACAGGAGCAATCTTCAGAACCTTTATCTGAAGATGTGATTATGGATGTGATTAATGCAGTTGAGTATAAACAGGAGGGTTGGAATCCTTGGGACTATCACAGAGGATTGTGCGGAGTTGGCTATTCTGGTATGAAAATGAATACAGAGATGCGTCATTCAGTTTCTTATTATAAGTGGAAGAACATGGTTCAAAGATGCTATGACAAAAAGGTACATAAGAAATATAAGCCGGAGTACAAAGATAAGTCTGTCTGTGAAGAATGGTTGAATTATTCAAATTTTAGAATCTGGTTTGATGAACACTATGTACCATGCAAGAATAATCAAATAGATTTAGATAAGGATTTGTTGGTACAGGGGAATAAGGTTTATAGTCCTGAAACGTGTGTATTCCTATTGCATTATCAGAATACGATGTTCGAGCGTAGTGCGAAAGATAAGATTTATGAAAAAGAAGATGGTACATTTGTTATTGGTGGAGGTAAAAAGAAAACATACGCAACATTGAAAGAAGCCGAAGACATTGTTTGTGAAAGAAATCAGAATCGTATAGAAAGTGTTGCAGAAAAATGCAAAGGCTCAATCCCAATGTGTGCGTATGAAGCAATGCTAAACTGGGATGTCCGGCTTGCAATGTGCGGTTAAAAATAGAATATAGATTAGATTAACGGGTTCACTGGGATATTCCTAGTGAGCCTTTTATCTTATCATAGAAAAGAAAGAAGGAAATTACTATTAAAGAGATAGATATGAATGACCAGGAACTCTTGAAATATATGCAAGATAATAATATTATTGATATGGCATATGTACAAGAGCAAATAGAAATGAAAAAGAGGAAGGATATTTTAAACAAACATCCATACAGAGTATGGTTGGCACAAGACGGATACTGGAAGACTTATTTTCCAAAAGCTGATGGAACAAAGCGTCTGATAAAGAAGAAAAAGCAAAACGATTTAGAGGATTGTATCATTGAATTTTATCAGAGTAATTCCATTGATTGTTCATTTAAAGTAAGATTTGAAGACTGGATTGAGCGTCAACAAAAATGTGGCAGATCAGATAATACAATATATAAGTATCAATGTGATTACAAAAGATTCATTAAAGGAGATACTTTGGAATTTATGAAGATTGATGAAATCACAGAGATAGAATTATCTGAGTATTTAACCAGATTATTAGATTCAAATACAGTGGTATATTGGAGAGCATTGAAAGATTTGTTTGGATACATAAACGGAGTATTCAAGAAAGCAATACGAGATAGAATTATTGCTGAAAACCCATGTGATTATGTTGACTTACCATTGTTCAGATCTAAATGTACACCCGATCGTGAGAAAACAGCAGAGGAACGTACCTTATCTGGTGGTGAAAGGAAAGCATTGTTATACAAGATCAATGATAGTTCCAATGTAGCAAGTATGGCTGTAGAGCTTTCGCTATATACAGGAATGCGAGTAGGTGAACTTGCAGCGTTGAAATGGGAAGATATCAACTATGAACATCGAACAATAAGAATCTGTCGTTCAGAAAAGAATAGCCGTTTGAAAAAGGAACGTTATATTTCTTCTACGAAAAATGATAAAATCAGAGTTATTCCATTGACAGATGATATGGCAAGGGTATTAAGAAAAGTAAAAGAGTTTGAATTTAAGAATGGCTGGTTAGGCGAGTATGTTTTTCAAGATGACAGGGGAAGAGTGTATGCTTCAAGAATATCAGACTGTGTAGTTAATAACACAACAACAGCAGAATTCCATAACAAGAAAAGTATCCATGCTATCAGAAGAACATTGAATTCTAATATGAAATGTGCCGGTGTATCTGGAACAGTAGCAGCGTCTTTGTTGGGTCATACGGAAAAAGTAAATGAAGAAAATTATACATACGATGTGAGTTCCATGGAAGAAAAGAGCAAATTCATGGAATGTGCTGGAAGAGTATAAAAAAAGAAACATTTACTTCTTACGAAACCATAGTAACAAAAATAGTAAGAAAAGTAAATGTCTCTAATCGCTAAACCCCTTGATTTTACTGGTTTTTTTGACTGCGGATAGTGGGACTTGAACCCACACGAAGTCACCTCCGCAAGATTTTGAGTCTTGTGCGTCTGCCATTCCGCCATATCCGCATATGTGTTGTTCACACAACAAAATAAATTATAACTATAAATGTATCGTCTGTCAATCTTTTTTTAAAAAAAAGAAAAGGTGAATGTGACAGATAAGGGAAGAATAAGTAGGAGTAAAAATTAGCCTTTTAAAAAGAAGCAAATTGGTGTATAGTAAGATAGTGATTTTATAAGAAAATGAACTATTTAGGTGGAGAGATAAAATGAGCAGTAAAATTGTTCTGATAGATGGCCACAGTATTTTGAACCGCGCCTTTTACGGGCTGCCGGATCTGACGAATGCAGAAGGCCTTCATACAAATGCAATATATGGATTTCTGACGATTATGTTTAAACTTCTGGAAGAAGAAAAACCAGACTATCTGACGGTGGCATTTGATGTCCATGCTCCGACTTTCAGACATAAAATGTATGCAGAATATAAAGGCACCAGAAAGCCGATGGCTGATGAACTAAGGCAGCAGGTTCCTGTGATCAAAGAAGTGCTTCAGGCAATGGGAGTGAAGACGATCGAATGTGCGGGTCTGGAGGCCGATGACCTGATCGGTACACTTTCCAAGCGTTGTGAGCGCAAGGATATGGAAGTTGTGGTTATTTCCGGAGACCGTGATCTGTTGCAGCTGGCGACTGAGCATGTAAAGATCCGAATTCCGAAGACGAAGCAGGGCAGAACGGAGATAGAAGATTATTATGCCAAAGATGTTTTTGAACGCTATCAGGTGACACCGGAAGAATTCATCGATCTGAAAGCGTTAATGGGCGACACGGCAGATAATATTCCGGGAGTTCCTGGTATCGGGGAAAAGACAGCGACAAAGATCATTACACAGTATCACTCGATAGAAACGGCGCACGATCATGTGGAAGAACTGAAGCCGCCGAGAGCGTCTAAATCATTAAATGAATACTGGGATCTTGCGGTGCTCAGCAAAGAACTTGCAACAATCAATGTGAATGCTGAGTTTTCATATGAACTTTCAGAAGCAAAACTGGGTAACGTATACACTGAGGAAGCATATGTCTTCTTTCAGAAACTAGAGTTTAAAAATCTTCTTTCCAGATTCGATGTTGCGGCACCGGCAAATAAGATCGAGGATGGTTTCAGGATTATCACTTCAAAAAGAGAGGCAGAAGAGATTTTTGCAAAGGCTGAAAAGGCACAGACGACAGGAACAGTACTTTTTAAAGATATGGAAAATGTATTGCCGTTATTTGCAGATCAGGCCGGACTCGGAGGTATCGGTCTGTGCTTCTCAAATGAAGCAGGCTTTTGTATAAAAACCGGGAATGATATATCAGGAGAATGGCTTTTGGAAAAGCTTGCAGATGTAGCAGAAACGACAGATACATTTTCGATGTTTCATCTGAAAGAATCAATGGATCAGATTAAGATCCGGAAACCGGAAAATTGTTTTGATGTGAGTGTGGCTGCATATCTGCTGAATCCACTTAAGAATAATTATACATGGGAAGATGTTGCGAGAGAACATCTGGACCTGATGGTTGATGAAAAGGCAGATCAGGAAATAAAGGCCTGCTATGAAGCTTATACAAATTATGCATCGGTAGAAGTCCTGAGCCGGAAATTAGCGGATACGAAGATGGATACCTTATTCCGGGAAATTGAGATGCCGCTGGTATTTACATTGTTCGATATGGAGCAGAATGGTATCCGTGTTGAGGCAGAAGCATTAAAACAGTATGGCAATCAGCTCGCCGGCAAGATCGGTGATCTGGAAAAGGAGATCTACGAAGAGGCTGGCGAAACATTTAATATTAATTCGCCAAAACAGCTGGGTGTGGTATTGTTTGAAAATATGAAGCTTCCGGGTGGGCGAAAGACAAAGACGGGTTATTCCACTGCTGCAGATGTTCTTGAAAAACTGGCGCCGGAACATCCGGTAGTTGCAAAGATTTTGGAATACAGACAGTATACAAAGCTCAAATCCACATATGCGGACGGACTGGCAAATTATATTCAGGATGATGGAAGGATTCATGGAAAATTCAATCAGACGATCACGGCAACCGGAAGAATCAGCAGTACAGAACCAAATCTTCAGAATATTCCGGTGCGGATGGAGCTTGGCCGCCTGATCCGTAAAGTATTCATTCCGGAAGATGGATACCGGTTCGTGGATGCCGATTATTCACAGATCGAACTTCGCGTATTAGCACATTGTTCCGGAGATGAGCATCTGATCCGGGCATATAAAGAACAAAGTGACATTCACCGTATTACAGCATCGCAGGTATTTCATATACCGTTTGATGAGGTGACTCCGCAGCAGAGAAGGAATGCAAAAGCCGTAAATTTCGGTATTGTGTATGGAATCAGTTCATTTGGACTGAGTCAGGATCTGAGCATTACACGAAAAGAGGCTGCAAAATATATTGATGATTATTTTGCAACCTATCCGGGAATCAAGACATTTCTGGATCATGCAGTGACACATGCAAAAGAAGAAGGGTATGTGGTAACACTGTTCGGAAGAAGACGTCCGGTTCCGGAGCTTTCTTCCAGTAATTTCATGCAACGTTCGTTCGGAGAGCGGGTGGCAATGAATTCTCCGATTCAGGGAGCGGCAGCAGATATCATAAAGATTGCAATGATCCGGGTGAATCAGAAACTGAAAAAACAGAAGATGAAATCAAGACTTGTCTTACAGGTGCATGATGAACTTCTGATAGAAGCATACGAACCGGAACTGGAAGCAGTTCAAAAGATTTTAAAAGAAGAGATGGAGCATGCGGCCAAATTAAAGGTGCCGCTTGAAATAGACATGCATACAGGAGTGAACTGGTATGAAGCAAAATAAGAGGTGTGAGAGATGAAGATTATAGGAATTACCGGAGGAGTAGGCGCAGGGAAAACACAGATTTTGGAATATCTGAATAATAAATATGGTGCGACTATTTGTATGGCAGATGAAGTGGGAAAGAAACTGCAGAAAAAAGGAACAGAATGCTTTGATGAAATTGTTGCACATTTCGGAGAGAAAATTCTGGATGAAAAAGGAGAGTTGGACCGGACAAAGCTTTCAGACATTGTTTTTGCCGACAGGGTTGAACTTTCTGTACTGAATGGGATTGTACATCCAAAAGTAAAAGAAGAAATTCAGAAGAAGATTGCAAGAGAAGAACGCAAAAGTACGAATCTGATGCTGATTGAAGGAGCACTTCTGATCGAGGATCATTATGAGGAGATCTGTGATGAACTTTGGTATGTGTATGTGGAAGATTCGATCCGCAGAAAACGTCTGAAATATGCAAGAGGATATGAGGACTGTAAAGTGGATCAGATTTTCGAAGCACAACTTCCGAAAGATCTGTTCATGCGTCACTGTGACCGGGTGATCGATAACAGCGGACAGTTTGAAGAGACAAAGATCCAGCTGAATAAGATCATAGAAGACTTATAGAAAGGCAGATAATATTTAATATGAGATTATGCAGTATTGCAAGTGGAAGCAGTGGAAACTGCATCTATGTAGGAGATGATCAGACACATCTTCTGGTTGATACCGGTATCAGCAAAAAAAGGATAGAAGAAGGGCTGGCAAAATTGGAGATAAAAGGAGATGAACTGGAAGGCATCCTGATTACGCATGAGCATGTGGATCATATTCAGGGACTTGGTGTGTTCAGCAGAAAATATGAGATTCCAATCTATGCGACACCTGGAACTATTGCGGGAATCCGGAATTATAAAAAGCTGGGAAACCTCCCAGACGGACTATTACATGAGGTAGAGGTTGATCAGCCATTTTCACTGGGAACACTGAACATTGATCCGTTTGCAATCTCCCATGATGCGAACGAACCATCCGGATACCGGATAGATAACGGTAAAAAGGCAGTTGCGGTTGCAACAGACCTTGGAATATATGATGATTATACCGTAGAACATCTAAAAGATTTGAATGCAGTCGTTTTGGAAGCAAATCATGACATACATATGTTGGAAGTAGGACCATATCCATACCCCCTGAAACGGAGAGTTATGGGAGATAAGGGACATCTGTCTAACGAATTGTCAGGAAAGCTTCTTTGCGATATATTACATGATGACTTGCAGTATGTCGTTCTTGGACATTTAAGTAAAGAGAATAATTATGAAGAACTGGCATATGAGACGGTCAGACTGGAAATCAGCATTGGTGATAATCCTTATAAGGGAAATGACATTCCGATGATGGTAGCTAAACGGGATCAGGTATCTGATATCATTGCATTATAAGAAAAGCAGAATGTAAGAAAGAAACAATGGCGAAGACAATAGGAGGAAAACAAATCATGAAGAAATGTGTAATCACAGTTGTAGGAAAAGACACCGTAGGTATTATTGCAAAAGTATGTGAGTATCTTGCAGGAGCAAATGTTAATATCCTTGATATCTCTCAGACCATCGTAGATGGATACTTTAATATGATGACGATTGTTGATGTAACAAATTGCAGCAAAGAAGTGGCTGTGGTTTCAAAGGAGCTGGAAGAGATCGGAACTTCTATCGGTGTTGCCATTCACTGTCAGAGAGAAGAAATATTTGAAAAAATGCACAGATTATAAGCAAATTAAAAATATTCACGGAAAGGCAGGAAAAACACATGATAAACAGATATGAAGTATATGAGACAAATCAGATGATTGCAGAGGAGAATCTGGATGTACGTACAATTACCCTTGGAATCAGCCTGTTGGATTGTATAGATGCAGACCTTGATAAATTAAATGAAAATATTTACAACAAAATCACTACCGTTGCGAAAGATCTTGTGAAGACCGGAGAGGAGATCGAGCAGGAATTTGGTATTCCGATCGTTAATAAACGAATCTCCATAACACCGGTAGCACTGATCGGCGGTGCGGCATGCAAAAGTCCTGAGGATTTTGTTACGATTGCAAAGACATTGGATAAAGCTGCAAAAGAAGTCGGTGTAAACTTCATCGGTGGTTATTCGGCGCTGGTGTCAAAGTCTATGACAAAAAGCGATGAGAACCTGATCCGCTCGGTTCCGCAGGCACTTGCATGTACAGACCGTATCTGCAGCTCGATCAATGTGGGATCAACGAAGACCGGTATTAACATGGATGCAGTACGTCTGTGTGGTGAAATTGTAAAGAAGACAGCTGATGCAACAAAAGAAAATGATTCTCTCGGATGTGCAAAACTTGTAGTATTCTGTAACGCGCCGGACGATAATCCATTTATGGCAGGTGCATTCCTTGGTGTAACAGAAGGAGATGCTGTGATCAATGTCGGTGTCAGCGGACCTGGTGTTGTAAAGCATGCGATTGAACAGGTGCGGGGCAAAGGCTTCGAAGAGTTATGTGAGACGATTAAAAAGACAGCATTTAAGGTGACTCGTGTCGGACAGTTGGTTGCCGGAGAAGCATCCAAACGTCTTGGTATTCCATTTGGAATTATTGATCTGTCACTGGCACCGACTCCGGCAATTGGGGACAGCGTCGCAGAGATTCTGGAAGAAATCGGTCTGGAACGTGTTGGCGCGCCGGGAACGACGGCAGCGCTTGCAATGTTAAATGATCAGGTTAAAAAGGGCGGTGTTATGGCTTCTTCTTACGTAGGCGGACTGAGTGGTGCTTTTATCCCTGTAAGTGAAGATAAAGGTATGATCGATGCAGTGGAAATGGGTGCACTCACAATTGAAAAACTGGAAGCAATGACATGTGTATGTTCGGTAGGACTTGATATGATTGCGATTCCGGGTAAGACAAGTGCTTCTACTATTTCCGGAATTATTGCAGATGAGATGGCAATTGGTATGGTGAACCAGAAGACGACCGCAGTACGTCTGATTCCGGTTATTGGAAAAGATGTCGGAGAGACGGCAGAATTTGGTGGGCTTCTCGGTTATGCACCAATCATTCCGGTCAATGAATATGACTGCAGTGCATTTGTGAATAGAAAAGGAAGAATCCCTGCTCCTGTACACAGCTTTAAGAACTAAAAAGAGAACAGAGCTATAAGAAAAACGTGTGGCATATGATAATGAATACAAATTATATTATCATATGCTACACGTTTTTGTGCCTGGACAGGAAAGGAGCGCTGCTGACGAAAGAATGATTTATATACTATACATGTATGATCTGCTTTTGGTATTCGTTTATGAAAGGAATTCCGAACTTGTCGGACACTACGCTTTCGTACAGATCTGATGCAAAAGTGGTCTGATCCAGCATTCGTATTGTTTCCGGAAGAAGCGAATCTGTCTGCCCTAATTTTGTAATAACCGGAATGCTGGCGTTTTCTTTTATCTGACGCAACACATCGGCATGTTCTTTACGAAATCCAAGAATTCTGGTATAGATGCAGGAAGATTCCCGGTATCTCAACATATCTTCTTTTTTTACAGCTAACAGAATATGCAGCAGACATCTGCTGATACGGCTATAAGTCAGTTCTTTTGTTTTTAAAAGCTGACAGAACTGTTCGAAGTTCAGAAACTGATTCCGGTTTCGGATGATACGGTTTGCAAGATCCTCGGATATATCCTGATACTCACATAGAGATCTCCGGGTTTCGCAGAGCAGGCGGTATTTTAATAAAAGGGAGAAATCATTTGTTTCAATGGGACAAGATTGATTCCATGCATCCCGTAACAGACGCAGGGCGTTTTCAGGAAGCTGGTTCTGCAACAGTTCGGAGAATCCGTCCGGTGTCTGCTGAGGATCTGCCGGATATCTGCTGAATGGCTGCTCCTCCCAATGTCTCAGGGCATTCCGAATGGCAGAGGCAGAACTTGACTGTGGCTGAAGTTTTGTGTCGTGGTATCCGGAAGAGTCCCGCTTTAACGTGTATGGTACCATCCTGCTGTTCTGCTTTTTCAGTGCTTTCAGATATTCAATCCCAAGAATATTATTGGGTTCAGAAAGAATCTGTGAAACGGAAGCATCACCGGTTAATTTTTCCAAAGCCTGGTGTCTGGCGGCAGGAAAAGAATGTCCTTTTTTTAATGCATCCTGAAGCATATGGCTGTAAGTATCTGATTCGGAGAGAAGCAGCTGTGCAATATGCTGTAAAACAGAAAGCTCTCCGCATTCACTTCCAAAGCATAATGTATCGATGCATCCCAGACCTTCCAGAATAGAGATGGCGCCTTGGGCGAAGAATTCGGCACTGCCGGATGCATAGCAGACAGGAAGCTCGCAGATAGCCGATGCGCCGTTTAGAAGTGCCATATGCGCACGGGAATGCTTGGATAGAAGCGCAGGAGTTCCGCGCTGTACATAATCGCCGCTCATGACGATTACAACCCGGTCGGCACCGGTTAGTTCCCTGGCTCTTTCTATATGATAAAGATGTCCGTTGTGAAATGGGTTATATTCTGTGATAAGTCCAACAGTTTTCATGAAAATCTCCTTGTATAACATTCTGAAATTGATTATACTATACAATGATTTGGTATGCAAATGGGATGTTTGCCGGGCAAGATCCGAAGAAAGGAGGAGGCATATTATTATGGGAGAAAATATGAATGAGGAAGCCTTAACGGCAGACGGGCAAAAAGACGATGATATTGATTATGTAGAAGACAGAGAAGAACTGACTGAAGAACGTATTAAGGATATGCTGGATGCCCGGGAATATAAAGAACTGAAAGAAGAACTGGAAACAAATATGTATCCGGTGGATCTTGCGGAGATTCTGGAAGAATTTGATCAGAAACATATGGTGCTGGTATTCCGTCTGCTTGCAAAAGAAGAAGCGGCAGAGACATTTTCATATATGAACAGCGATATGCGTGAAGACCTGATCAATGCACTGACGGATTCCGAACTGGAAGAGATCATGGAGGAAATGTATCTGGATGATACCGTTGATGTGCTGGAAGAGATGCCTGCCAACGTGGTAGACAGACTGCTGATGGTGACAGATGCGGAAAAACGTCAGCAGATCAATCAGCTTCTTCAGTATCCGGAGGACAGTGCCGGAAGTGTGATGAATGTAGATTATATTGCACTGCGAAGAGAGATGACGGTTGCTGATTCCATATTAAAAATAAGACAGGTTGGTCTCAACCGGGAGACGATTTATACCTGTTATGTAACAGAACAACGTCATCTGATCGGGCAGGTTGACATAAAAGAACTTCTGACCAGCAGTGAATCCAAGACGGTTGAAGAGATCATGGATACAAATATGTTGTATGCCCGTACGACAGACGATCAGGAAGACGTTGCCAATATCATTACAAAATATGGTCTGATCGCATTGCCGATCGTAGATCATGAAAACTGTATGGTCGGTATTGTAACCGTTGATGATGCGATGCAGGTACTTCAGGATGAGACAACGGAAGATATCAGTATCATGGCCGGTGTCAATCCAAATGAAGACTCGTATTTCGGGACATCAATATTCGAGCATGTAAAGAGCCGTATTCCCTGGCTGTTGTTTCTGATGCTGTCTGCGACGGTAACACAGATGATCATGAACAGCTACGAGAATGCACTGGCACTGATGCCGCAGCTTGCAGGATTTGTTCCGATGCTTACCGGAACCGGAGGAAACTGTGGATCGCAGAGCTCGACACTTGTGATCCGCGGACTTGCTGTCGGAGAGATTGAATTTTCGGATCTGTTTAAAGTAATCTGGAAAGAAATCCGCATTGCATTCTGCATCAGCATCATACTGTCTGTGGTAAATGGAATCCGTATCATGTTGATGGGACAGGGAGATGCCATGATGGCATTTACCATTGGTCTGACGATGGCTTGTACAGTGTTGATCGCAAAAGTAGTCGGATGTACACTTCCTCTGATCGCTAAGAAAATCGGACTTGATCCGGCAATCATGGCGACACCGCTGATCTCTACACTGGTTGATATCAGCACGATCAGTGTATATTTTGCGATCGTGAGTTACGTATTTCACTTATAATACTGTGAAATTGCAATAGTTTTTGTCAAAAGCAGGATAAATATTGTACATTGTACGCAAAAAGAGACATAAGATTACCGTAAGAGCCCTTGTCCGCAAGGGCTCTTTGTATTATAATGAAAATACTGAGAAAAATATTTGGAAAGGAGTCTATTTATCATGGGATTTATAGATGAAATCAAAGCAAAAGCAAAAAGTTGTAAAAAAACAATCGTTCTTCCAGAGAGCGAAGACATCAGAACTTATGAGGCAGCAGAGGCAATCTTAAAAGAAGGAACAGCTAACCTGGTCCTGATCGGAAGCGAAGAAGAGATCGCTAAGAATAAAGGGGATTTCGATATCACAGGAGCAACAATCGTTGACCCTGCTACATATGAGAAAACAGATGAATATGTAGCAACACTTGTTGAACTTAGAAAGAAAAAAGGAATGACAGAAGAACAGGCAAGAGAGATTCTTCTTACTAATTACTTATACTATGGTGTAATGATGGTTAAGATGAAAGATGCAGACGGAATGGTATCAGGAGCATGCCACTCTACAGCTGACACACTCCGCCCATGCCTTCAGATTCTGAAGACAAAACCAGGAACAAAGCTTGTATCTGCATTCTTTGTTATGGTAGTACCTGATTGCGACATGGGAGAGAACGGAACATTTGTATTCGCTGACTGCGGACTGAACCAGAATCCTACATCCGAAGAGCTTGCAGCAATCGCTCAGTCTTCAGCAGAAAGCTTCAAACAGCTCGTTGGTGCTGATCCAAGAGTTGCTATGCTTTCTTACTCAACAATGGGAAGTGCAAAACACGATGACGTAACAAAAGTACAGGAAGCTGTTAAGATCGCAAAAGCTGAGAATCCGGATCTTATGTTAGACGGAGAGATGCAGCTTGATGCAGCACTTGTTCCTTCTGTTGGAGCAGCTAAAGCACCAGGAAGCCAGGTTGCAGGAAAAGCCAATACTCTGATCTTCCCTAACCTTGATGCAGGTAACATTGGATACAAACTTGTTCAGCGTCTTGCAAAAGCAGAAGCTTACGGACCAATGACACAGGGAATCGCAGCACCTGTTAACGACCTTTCAAGAGGATGCAGTGCTAAGGATATTGAAGGTGTTGTTGCAATCACAGCAGTTCAGTGCCAGAACCAGTAAGATCTAAGAAGGAGAAAATAGAATGAAAGTATTAGTAATCAACTGTGGAAGTTCATCTTTAAAATATCAGCTGATCGATATGGAGAATGAAAGTGTTCTCGCAAAAGGTCTCTGCGAAAGAATCGGAATCGAAGGTTCTGCATTGACACATAAACCTACCGGAAAGGACAAATATGTAGTAGAAACAGCTATGCCGGATCACAGCGTAGCGGTAAAACTTGTACTGGATGCCCTGATGGATTCCGAACATGGTGTGATCGAGAATGCGGATGAGATTACAGCAATCGGACATCGTGTACTGCATGCGGGAACTGTTTACAGTGACGCAACACTTGTAACAGAAGATGTGAAAAAAGTTGTACGTGACTGCTTTGACCTCGGACCACTTCACAATCCGGCTAACTTAATCGGAATCGAAGCTTGCGAAGAAGCTATGCCTGGAAAACCAAATGTAGCAGTATTTGACACAGCATTTGGTATGAATATGCCGCAGAAAGCAGCTATGTATGGTATCCCATATGAATACTATGAGAAATACAGCATCAGAAGATACGGATTCCACGGAACAAGCCACATGTTCGTATCTGGCGAGACATGTAAGATGCTTGGAAAAGATGACGCAAAAGTTATCGTCTGCCATCTTGGTAACGGGGCAAGTATCTCTGCTTCTATCGGTGGAAAATGTGTAGATACAAGTATGGGACTGACTCCTTTGGAAGGTCTGATCATGGGAACACGTAGTGGTGATGTTGATCCTGCAGTTGTACAGTTCATTTGCAATCATGAGAACATCAGTGTTGATGAGATGCTTACAATCCTTAATAAGAAATCCGGTCTTCTTGGAATGACAGGAATTTCTTCTGACTTCCGTGACGTAAGAAAAGCAAGCGAAGAAGGAAATGAAAGAGCAGCACTTGCACTGGATGCTTACAGATATCGTGTGGCCAAATACATTGGTTCTTATGTAGCAGCACTCAATGGTGTGGATGCAATCACATTTACAGCAGGTGTTGGTGAAAACTCATGGGAGATGAGAAGCGAGATCTGCGAATACCTCGGATACCTTGGCGTTGAAGTTGACGAAGAAAAGAACAAAGCAGCAATCGGTGAGCAGGCAGTTATCTCTACACCTGATTCAAAAGTAAAAATTATCGTCCTTCCAACAAACGAAGAGTTGGCAATTGCCCGTGAAACAGTTAAATTAGTTTAATAATTTATTGTTGACAAATCAAAATTACATGATATAATAGTCTAGTGTGTGAATAGGAGACGATACTATGATATTAAACCTATCCGACGTTCTGTCTGAACAGCATAAACCAATACATCAATCTGTTCCGATTGAAATGACTTGTTTCAGGTCTGAGATGGGAAATTATGTGATTACAGATAAGACACCGCTTGAGTTGTCGGTAGAATATGCAGGCGACCGCAAGCTTGAAGTGACCGGAAAAGCTGAGATTATATCTTCTGCTCCGTGTGACAGATGTCTGGAAGATGTAGAAGTGAAGGTGACACTTGACTTTAAGCATAAGATTGATACAGAGTCAGATGCATATGATCAGTCAGAAGATTTAGACGAGAATAACTATATTGACGGATATAGCTTAGATGTAGAGCAATTGGTCTACAACGAGTTATTGGTAGGGTGGCCGACGAAAATTCTATGCAGCGAAGACTGTAAAGGTATTTGCAACGTATGTGGTCAGAACCTGAATAAAGGTACCTGTAACTGTGAAGATACGGGGCTCGACCCTAGAATGTCAGTTATCCGTGATGTATTTAAGAATTTTAAGGAGGTGTAACCTATG
>OHAU01001566.1_pt1 | contig 25791 bp, 23 predicted proteins | sample 1577181 | NCBI WGS metagenome assembly OHAU01 (sample SAMEA3541472, study PRJEB24748) | human gut metagenome | biome: human gut; feature: human-associated habitat; material: faeces | place: China | collected 2012 | reverse complement strand
TGATTCCTTATAATCCCATATTGCGCGATCAAAATTTTTATCAAAAATAAATCTATCTATAGGAATTTCTGTAACCCTATTGTAGTCAAGAGTAAGTTTTTTTATTCTATCAGTCTTAGCTTGTCCATCAAAAACAAATAAGTCCATTCTCCCAAGCAAGGTCCTTATAAAAAATGATAAATAAGCAAGATCCTCATTCTGGTTTTCAAACAGGGGTCCATTAAATCTATATTTTTTACCTTCTGTGTTTTCTATTACTGCGTCCCAGCTTCCTACGTCCATAATAATAAGTTCAAAGGGATCGTACTTGTCTCCAAAATATTTTTTAAGTTCATAAAAAATTCTATAAGCTTCCTCTGGTCTAATTTTGAAGTCGCTTCTTTCAAAATTTTTATCTCTTACCATTTGTTTTTTATATTTATAAAACTTAATTGAAGCCCTTCCTTCGGTATCTAGGTAAATATCTTGTCCTATTACTTGACCTTCATCAGGAAAAAGTCCGAAAGACATAGCATCCGATCTTAAAATAAAACTTTTAATCTCACCCTTAAATAAATATTCATTCTTTACTGCAAGATCATATAGATGATTTAGGGTTAAAATAAACCAATTTATATTATTCTCTTTTAATATTTCACTTTGGTCATAAGCCCAGTGATTAAAATATCGCCATCTTAGAAAAATAACAGAACCTAAAAGATCAATTTCATTTACTTCATCAATAATTTCCTTTAACTTATCTAACTTACCTGTCTCTTTTCCATATTTTCTAAGAAACTTATGTCCTAATTCCAAAGAAAATCCAAGCTCCATGCACTCTTCTGCCATTGAAAAGTCCATTAAATCTTTAAGTTTCGGCTCTTTATTTGAAAATATTTTCAACCACTTATTTGAAAAATTACAAATTTTTTTGAAATCTGTCACACTATTCCACCCCACTTGCTTTAAGCTTATAAATTATTATTTACTCTTATTATATTATAAACAGCACAAAAAAAATCTCTTAAGATACTTAGACCTCAAGAGATTTTTCTTGTTATATGCTATTCAATTATTTAATCCTGTACTCATTATATAATATTAAATTCTTTTAACATTTCTTCTATATCTGTTCCTTTAATAAGTTTTGCAACTTTCATCTTTTGTAGTGGTGAAAGTGGAAGATCTGGTTTTTTGCCATCTGATAATGCAACCATACCGTTTAGAAGGTATCTTAAATCATATCTTGATGCGAATACTTCCGGTACAGCCTTTTCTACTCCGCAAAGTACATAAACTGCTTCCATTGCTGTTCTACCAGAATATTCTGTTGTGAATACTGTATCTCTTCCTGGATCATCTAGAGTTTCTGCAAATTGTCCTAAAAAAGCAAAGTTAACTCCACCCTTTGGAACTACATAAGGTCTATCGCCTGCTTTCCTTGGCATAAATTGAGCTGTGATATATGGCATCATTACAGGTACTGCTGTACATGTTTCAGCAAGTGCATCAATTTCATTTACAGGAACACCAATGTGGTATAACCATTCTTTTGTAATTTCCTTACCAGTACAATCTCTCATTTTCTTCTTGATGTAGTCACCTTCAACATCTGTAAAGAGTCCGTAAACCCAAACACAAACATCATTTTCAGGTTGTTCTGGATATTGACCTTGTCTGTTAATTGTCCAAGACATTAACCAGCTTGAATCAACGCAAGTAACAATACCACCTGTTACAGTTTTTCCACCATAAGGACTTCTCTTAGTAATTTTTTCAATATATTTTGGAACGGATTCATCGTGACAAGTTACTGTACAAGATTCCCAGTTACTCTTTTCTACATCGGAGCAGAATACTTCAGGATTACCAAAGTCATCAGATTTTTTTGCTATGTTTTTCCACATTTCCCAGCAACCAGTTTGTTCGTCACTAAGTTCTGCTGGAGTATTGTCATCTCCATAGCTTGAGTTTTCTGTCATAGATCCGTTCGTTATAAATAAAAGATCATTTTCTGTTAAGTCTATAGACTTGTCGTTTCCGTCTTTATCTTCAGCTATGATTTTTGTTGCAACTTTTCTATTTTCGGAAATATCAAAGTCAACATCAGTAACCTTAATGTTGTATTGGAATTTACATCCGTGATTTTCAAGATATTTAACCATTGGTTTTACGATTGAATTGTATTGGTCATATCTTGTAAATCTAAGGGCAGATAAATTTGTAAGTCCTCCAACGTGATGGATAAAACGATTTAAATATAATTTCATTTCTAGAGCAGAATGCCAGTTTTCAAAGGCAAACATTGTTCTCCAAAGTGTCCAGAAGTCTGAGTTTAAAAGTCCATCTGAGAAAATATCTTCAATAGCCTTATCTTCAAGTAGTTCATCTTGAGTCATGCAAAGTTCAGCAATTTCTTTAACTTGATCTTGAGTTAGATTAAATTTACCATCGTCATAACGTTCACCTTGTTTGTGGGTTATACGGCAATTACTAAAGTTTGGATCATCGTAGTTTGTGTAAAAATAATCGTCTAAAACACTCATTTCTGGGTCTTCTAAACTTGGGATTGAACTCCAAATATCCCATAGACATTCGAAGTGAGCTCCAGTTTCTCTACCACCACGAGCAACATATCCTCTAGTATCCATGTAATCACCGTCAAGTGAACCACCAGGAATATCTAATTGTTCTAAGAAAGTAATTTTTTTACCTTCCATGTGAGCATCTCTAATTAAGAAACAAGCTGCAGTAAGTGATGCAATTCCTGTTCCTACTAAGTAAGCAGATTTTTTTTCAATTCCTGCTGGCTTTCTAGCTTTTACTAATCTTTGAAAATCTCCATTAGTAAGTTTTAATCTCTTATCATGAGTCTTTAGTTCCATAACATCCTCCTTAAATAATTCTTTATCATTCCTTCTATCTTTATTAAAACATTGTTCTGATAAAGTATCATCTCCCAAAAGAGGATTCTTGGGTAACTTTTACTCAATTTCAAGAGATTGGGTAAGTTTTTCTAACTTTTCACTGCGTTTTAAAGACTCTAATATATTACCATCCATTAACTTCCCCAACCTGCGTGTAACAAGTTTAGGATCTGTCTTCATATCAGTGGCCACCCACTCAACTAAAGATGAACTGAGAGCACATTGATAAAAATAAGCAATAAGTTTTATATCAATTTCTTGAGCTTTTGTATCCTTGGCAACTCTTCTCACATATTTTCTCATTATTTCGCCTGAAATAGAAAAAATATATTTTTCTAATTCAATTTTGTAATCAGACTCATACATATGCTTTACAACTTTTTTATTATCCAAGATAAATTTTTCAGCAGATATAAAACTCTCTTCCCAAGATAGGGTTTCATTAAACTCTTTGATTACATCTTCAAGTTCTTCATCAAAAATTTCTTTAACAAGTTGTGGTAAATTTTCATAATGATAATAAAAAGTTTTTCTTTCTATTTTGCATTGTTTTGCTATTTCAGTCACAGTAATATTATGTAAACTCTTTTTATTCAAAAGTTTTATAAATTCTTGCTTTATTAGATTTTTTGTATAATTTTTCGCCATAAGACTCCCCTCTTATAAATTCATATATATTAACCATTTTTAAAATTATTAAATAGATAAATTAGGATATTATATAGCTTAAACTTCTAGTCTTTTATCATAGATTATAATATAATCTCAAGTATAGGAGAAGCTTATGGACGAGAAAAGAAAAATTAAATTTATTTTATATGCATTTTCCCTCTTGCTTATCATAGGCACAGTGGGTTATATGATTTTATCAGATGTAGATTTTGTTGACGCCTTATACATGACAGTTATAACTGTATCTACTGTTGGCTTCGGTGAAGTTGGCACAACTAGCAATTCTTCAGAAATATTTTCAGTTATAATGATATTTTTAGGAGTTGGTCTCTTTGGTTATGCTTTTACAACTCTTGTTGCTATGTTTGTTGAAGGTAAGGTTTCTGATTTATGGAAGGGAAGTAAAATGGAAAGAAAAATTTCTGCTCTAAGTGATCATTACATAATATGTGGATCTGGAGAGCTTGCAGAAGTAATCATTAAAAAGTTTATAGATGAAAATTTAGACTTCGTAGTAATAACAGATAAACGAGAAGACCTTGATGACTACAGTCACCACAATATATTAGTTGTTGAAGGACAATCAACTGAAGAAAGTGTCTTACTTCATGCAGGAATTGAGAAGGCAAAAGGTCTTGTTGCTACAATGGAAACCGAGGTTGATAATATTGTTACAGTTCTTACTGCAAGAAATCTCAACAATAAAATTTATATAATCTCTAATGCAATTACAAAGTCAGGTAATGAAAAATTATTAAAAGTTGGTGCTAATAAAACCCTGTCAGTCATAGAAATATCTGGCAACAGGATGGCATCATTAATGATTAAACCAAATATTATTTCTTTTCTTGATGTTGTCACAAGGGTTGGAGATGTAGAACTTGACCTTGAAGAAGTTATCGTAAAGAAAGGATCTTATTTAGAAAACAAAACATTAATTGAAGCAGAAATACCAAGAAAAACTGGTCTAACTGTTTTGGCAATAAAAAAGATTGAAGATGAAAAGATACTCTTTAACCCTCCTATTGATTATACTTTTAAGATTGGCGATGTCCTTATAATACTTGGACGAGAAGAGCAAGTTGATAAGCTTAGAAATTTAGGAGATGAAATAAAATAATTTATATATAAGTTTAAACATTATAGGGGGAAATTTGATTGAAGAACAAGAGTAAGATGAGGGGTTTATTTTTTGCATCTTTAGGTGCTATGAGCTGGGGAATATCTGGTGTGTGTAGTCAGTATCTTTTTATGAATTATGATGTTGATTCATCTTGGTTAACGGCTATACGTATGGTCTTATCAGGGATCCTACTTTTAATTTTATCAGCCTTTAAAGATAAGGATAAAATAATAAAAATTTGGACAATTCCAAAAGATGTTGGATGGCTTTTTGCCTTTTCCATTTTAGGACTCTTAATGTGTCAGTACACTTATGTAAGTGCTATAAAATATTCAGACTCAGCAACTGCAACAGTCCTTCAAAGCCTTAACGTAGTTATAATGATCGTCTTTATGTCCATAGTGACAAGAACAAAAATGAAGTTCTCGCAAGTTCTAGCTGTTTTTTTAGCTGTGTTAGGAACCTACTTAATCTCAACTGGTGGAAATCCCCGAAACATGACAATTTCTACAGCAGGGCTTATCTTTGGATTGTTATCTGCTGTGGGAGTTATCACATATACACTTTTTTCCAGACCTATTATTGTTAAATGGGGCAACATACTTGTAACTGGTTGGGGTATGCTCATCGGTGGTCTTGTAATATCCATAATTACCAAGGCTTGGATTATACCAAAGGATCTTGACTTCATAGCATGGCTAATGATAGCAATTATAATAGTAGTAGGCACTGCTGGTGGCTTCTCCATCTTCCTTGAAGGTGTAAAGCATATTGGTCCAGTTAAGGCAACCTTAATTGGATGTCTTGAGCCAGCTTCAGCTACTTTGCTTGCTGCTATATTCTTAGGAATGAGATTTTCATTAGTAGAGTTAACAGGTTTTTTCTGTATACTCTTGACTGTCTTTTTATCAGTTAAAGACAAAGAAGCAGAAAATTAAGTTAGATTTTATAAAAATTTTTATAAGGCCTTTCTATTTATTTTATAAGTATCAAAATGTAATTATTATTCTGTAATAAGACAAAAGCATCTAGCTTTATGGTGACTCCATAAGGATAGATGCTTTCTTAATTCAATTATTTTTTCTTCTAAACCAAGGGATTGCTCTATTTACTTCATTTAAATATATTTCATATTCTTTCCCAAATTCATTTTTTAACCATCTTTCTTCTGTGTTTTTCATCAATATTGTTAGGTAGGCCCAGAAGACAAAGGGCAGTATTAATAAAATATAGTTTGCTGTGAGTAAAAGAATTCCTGTAAAGATAAATATAAATGCTGAGTAGACAGGATTTCTTACAAATCCGTAGACTCCACTTGTAATCAACTTTTTCTCTTTAACTTTTTTATTTATTTTTTGAACTATTACAGCCTCTATCCATAAATATAAGCCAAATAGTATTAGGAGAATTCCAAAAACAATAAAATATATTTTCCCTTCAGTAAATTCTCCTGCAGATAAAAATCCTTTAATATGTAGATATACTCCTATCATTGTTAAAAATAAACAGGTTAGGACATAAATTGGTCCGACCCCAAAAGCTGGCATTTTAAATTCTTGTGATTTCATTTTCAAGCCTCTGTGATTATTATAAATTTAATATTTTTCATTTGTTCCACTATGTAAATTGATATTATCAAAGTAAAGCATCTTAAAAATCGTTAATTAAATCATTCCCTATCGCCGGTTATAAAATAATCGCAACAATCTGCTCCATTTGCTATGGTATCTTTTCTGTGAAGGACTCCATGTTGAAGACTTATCATAAGCTCGTCCAACTCACAGAATAAAGGCATTAATTCAGCTACCCCTAGTTTATTTGTGTAGGCACAAATTGGACAACGAGTAATTCTATAATAGCATGCACCCTCATAGGGTTCTCCCTCAAAATCAACTTTAAAGGATGTCGGATATAGCTTTTCTTTTTCCTCAGTGTACCACTTGTAATACTTGAGTATATTTTTCTTATTTGCCTTTTTTCCCCTTTTAGTATTAAGATTAGTTAAGGAGAAAAACCATCTAAGTGAATAAAGGGCCCTTCTCATCATTTCTTGCACTATTTCAGGAGGAATACTTTTCTCACTTGCTATATAAGGAGCAACAAAAGCAAGGGCGAACATCTCATTGTATGCCATGGGATTGTCATCGCCTATATCATCAGCCTCTTCTATTAATTTTCGATAAACTATCTTACTCTTTTTGATTATTTCTCTAGCATAATCATGTCCATAATTTTCTAGTAAGACTTTTTTCATAGGATATTTAAATAGATTGAAATAAAAACTATGATATTTCATAATTTATCCCTTGCACCTTTCTTTAAATTATTTACTTTGTAGCAATAAATAAGATTTGTTCCTTTTTATCTAAATAAAACTCACATTTAAAACCAATATCTGTAAGCATTTTTGTCAAATCCTTTGGTGTGTAAACTTTAAGATTTATAACACTAGATAGTTTCCTAACATCTTTTCTTTTCATAGAAGAAATTTCATTACATATTAAAAATTTTCCATCTTTCTTTAGCACTCTATGAATTTCCTTAAAGCATTCCTCTATATCATTCCAAAAGTAGATAGTTTCAAAAGCTGTAACAGCATCTATGGATTCATCTTCAAAGGGAAGGCTTTTTACATCTCCTAATAGAATTTTACATCTTCCAGACTCTATTGCCTCTTTATTCCTCTCACTTGCCATTTTTACACTTGCTTCTGAGTGATCAAGGCCATAAACTTTATCAGCTTTAGTCAAAAAATATTCTATGTTCCGTCCTCCACCACATCCCAAATCTAGGACAGTATAATCTTCACAAATATTTAAGTAAGACCTACCCCACTTTGCTAATTTTTCATGCCCCTTATTCATACTCTTTAACATAAATCTTCCACAAAAATTATCTTTTGGCTTTCTAAAATTTTCTAAGAAACGCTTAAACATATCCTCCCCCGATTGATATTAATTATCACCTGTATTATATCACTTTTCATTATTTTAAACACAAATACTATTTATATTAATTAATTAAACGAAAATAAAATAATGACCTCATTAATTTTGCGTTTTCAATCGAAATATTTGGAAAAACCAAATCTATTAGCCTTTCTTTATTTTAAATACATTTACTTACATTTTTTTCTTCCATTTTTGGCACTAAAAAAGACGATAGATTATTATTTCTACCGTCTTTAAATATCTAAGTAATCTTCTATTTATGGTTTTCATTTAAGAAAGCATCAATAGTTTTTATTGATTCGATTTTTGCTTTTTTATTGTCTTCAGCAGTTCCACCCGTTGCAATCCTCACATTTTTTATATTAATGATACCATTGCCAGCAAATATATGCCCTGCACCTTTATAAGAATAAATCATTGCCTTAGGATATCCTTCTTTTATTTTATTTGCCATGGAAAGACTATCCCACATCAAATCATCCTCGCCTACTATCATTAATATATTCGCCTTGACATCTTTGACTGGGATTAGTTTTTCTTGGCTTGATGAGTCTTTCTCTATTGCACTATTATAAGTATCTTTAATACTAATAGGACTTTTGGTAATGGCTGGAACAATAATATTTTTCAAAAATGACTTAAGTGATGACTTTTTAATATCTATATAAGGTAGCTCCTTTCCTTTATATGTCCATGATGAACCATAATCTTTAAAATCTAGACCAGCAAAATTATAAGATGAAGGTGCTATTAAAACCAAGTTATCTATCTCATGATATTTGCTAGCCAAATTAAGTGCATATTCTGATCCTTTTGACGCTGCCAAAATACTTATTGGTTTATTATCTTTTACATTTTTATTTATATAATTGATAACATCTTCAAATTGTTCTAAGGGAATTCTTCTCAGAGTTTGTTCTTGATTTCTCATACCATACATAAATAAGGCAAAAGTTTCATAACCCTCCTCAGCTAATCTTTTTGCATTATCAAAATTTGGACTTCCGTCAGAACCTCCAAAACAAATTACAAGGCCCTTATGTAATTTTTCTTTGGGTACAAATTTAAAGCCTTGCATTCTACCTTCATCAACATAGGTTACATCAACTCCGTCAGTAGCTATGGGATAAAGACTTATATCATTTACATCTTTATAATATTCAGGTAATTTCAAGTTATTGCTATCTTTATACTTATGGTCATTGTAACTTCTAAGAATAAAAACCAAAGCCAGTAAAATAATAACAATTGAAAAAATTATAAAAAATATTTTTTTCATTTTATATACTTCCTTTATAATAATATGAAGCTTCTACTAATATCTAACAAAAATTTAATTGTACTTATTATATCATCCTTAGTGTATTAATTACACTGCAACAATAATTGATTAATAAGTCCTATTAAAAGATGAATTACAATAGAATTCCCAGCTTTCTTATAAAGTTTGATTGAGTCTTTTTGACCTATCCTTCTTCATCTTTTTCAAATACAAAATACTTATAAAACTACTTAAAATACAAGATAACTAAATTTAAATCTTCTGTATCAAGATTACACTCTCAACATACATTGTCTCTTGCTATAGTATTTTTGAGTTTTAATGATTAATTTGAACATAAAAAAAGGACTTATGCTCTAAGGCATAAATCCTCTTTTCTAAATTTTACTGTTTAAAGACTTTAATATTTCTTCCTATCAATTATTTAATTTCCATGATTCTGCCTTAGCTTTTGCATTGATAAGATCAGAATAAAGTCCATCATTCTTAATCAGTTCTTCATGATCTCCACGTTCTACTATTTCTCCATCTTTTAAGACTAAAATCTGGTCAGCATTTCTAATTGTCTTTAGTCTATGGGCAATCATTATTACCGTCTTATTTTTTGTTAATGATTCTATTGCTTCTTTAAGCTTATCTTCATTTTCTGGGTCTATATTTGCAGTGGCTTCATCAAAGATAATTATGTCTGCATCTTTTAGCATGGCTCTGGCTATGGAAATTCTTTGTTTTTCTCCACCAGATAGGCTTGCTCCACCTTCCCCAATGATAGTGTCATATCCTTCTGGTAAAGCTTCTATAAATTCATGACACCTTGCCTTCTTTGCAGCTTCTACAACTTCTTCATGGCTTGCATTTTGTTTTCCAAATTTTATATTGTTTTCAATAGTGTCTTCAAATAGGTATACATCCTGAAAGACCATTGAAATAGAATTCATTAAGTTTTCTATCTTATAGTCTTTTATATTTTTTCCACCAATTAAAATCTCGCCAGAATTTACATCCCAAAATCTCGCTATTAGATTACAAAATGTTGTCTTACCAGATCCAGATGGTCCAACAATAGCAGTCATAGTATTTTCTTTTATCTCTGCTGATACATTTTTTAAAATTGGTCTGTCATCATAAGAGAAAGAAACATTTTTAAATACTATATTGTGATTTTTTATAGGCTCTGAGACTTCTCCTTCTTCCATATCTTCTATATCATTTACATAGGAATAAGAATCTATTGCATTCTCAACCATTCTTAGCATTGCCATAGCAGATCCAGATGTAATAAGCCCATCAAATATTACAAAACTTGCTATAAGTATCATAATAGTATTGACTATTTGACCATTTTCAACAAAATATAATTTTATTGAAATAAACAACATCAAACAAATTGTTATAGCTATTATGATTTTAGCTAATAAACTATATGGCATTATAGTTTTTTCTAAATCAAAAGAATATTCACTAGCACTATCAAAGCTCTTGTCAAGTTTTTTATTGTTACTTCCTCTTAGATTATATGATTTTATAATTTGCATTCCTTGCAATGTTGATAAGACTTCTTTGGTAAGTGATACTTGAATCTCGTGAATCTTATCTGCATTTTTACTTGACCTTTTTTGCATACGAGCAATGATCATTAAAAATACAATAGAACCAACTATTGCTACAATACCTACCTTATAAGAAAACAAAAATAAGGATAAGATAAAAACAATAGCATTAAGCATGCCACCGAAAACCATAATACACAAAGTTGGAACCCAAGTCTCTACATTATCTAAGTTAGTAGTTGCAATAGTTGTTAAATTTCCTAAACTTAAACTTGAGAAGAATCCCATGGGAACTTTTTTTATTTTTTCACCTAATTCAATTCTCTTGTGTCCAGCCATAAAATATCCGGCATGTGTTTGTTTGAGCATAGAGGAATTTTTTGAAATAATTACTCCAGCTATACTAATTAATAAAAATAAACTTGATATTCCTATTGTTTTGAAACTTATATCCTTGTTTACTATCCCAAAAATCGCATAATAAATGGCTGCAAATTGTAGAGCATTAAAAATGGAACCGAAAAAATTAGCAAAGATTGATTTTTTTATATACACTTGTTCTTCAATAGAAAAATTCCATATTTTTTTAAAAACACTAAGCATTTTCTTCTCCTTTCAAGGCAGTTTCCCAAAGATCGTGATAATCTTTTGATTCCTTCAAAAGCTCTTCATGACTTCCTTTACATGCAAGTTCTCCATTTTTAATTACAAATATATTATCTACATCTGTTATTGTCTTTAAACGATGGGCAATTATAATTAGAGTTTTCCCTTTGACCAGTTCTGATATTGCATCTTGAATCAAGGCTTCATTTTCAGGATCGATATAAGAGGTAGCCTCGTCTAAAATAACTATTGGAGCATTCTTTATCATAGCTCTTGCAATTGATATTCTTTGCCTTTCTCCTCCAGATAAATGTTTACCAGCTTCTCCTACCCTTGTATCATATCCATCTGACAACTTCATTATAAAATCATGGCAGGCTGCTTTCTTACATACTTCAATTATTTCCTCATCACTAGCATTTTTATTTCCTATTTTGATGTTATCTTTAATTGACATATCAAAAAGAAAATTATCTTGTGCTACATAGGAAATGATAGTAGATAGCTTTTCAAGGGACATGTCTTTAATATTTACATTTCCTATACTTATAGAACCACTATCTACGTCCCAAAATCCTGAAATTAGTTTTGCAATAGTCGACTTTCCCGAACCCGATTCGCCTACTAAAGCATTCACACTTCCTTCTTCTATATTTATATTTATATTGTTTAGGACTTGCTTATCTTTTTCATAAGAAAAATCTACGTTTTTTATCTCTATATTATAATTTTTTATATCCAAATTTTCATTTTTATGAGATAATTCTCTCGCAGAAAGTATATTTTTAATCTCTTCGAAAATAGTTGACATTCTTCCAATATCATCTTCAAAAGTCATTACTCTCATAATATTTTGGATAGTCCCAAAAGAAAGGATTATCAATGTTAAAAATACACCACCATCTAGTGAACCATTCATACAGAAATATAAACCAAATGGTATAATTGTCAAAATACCAACTGGAGCAATAGACATACTTATCGCATAGTCTCTTGTATTTTCTCCCATCCAATCATAATAGTAATTTGCCTTTTTATACACATTGTCCCTGTATTTTCTATAAGATTTTTCGCCTTGATTAAATGTTTTAATAACCTCTATTCCATTTATATATTCAACCACGGAATTATTCATATCTTGGCCAATTTTAACTGCTTGTGGAAACTTTACCTTCATTCTTTTCATGGGCCCTGCCATAAAAAATCCACCAATAACTAATGGAATTAATGATATTAAACTTAGTCTATAATCTAAAATTAACATGTAAACAAATAATATTATAGGTCCTACTAAATTAGCTGTCATCTCAGGTATCATATGAGCCAATGTTGTTTCAGTATTATCAACTTGATTTACAATTATGTCTTTTAACTTACCAGTGGACTCATTCAATATATCTCCTAATGGCATATTAAATAATTTTTCCATAAGACTTTTTCTTATATCTCGTATTATTTGATAGGCTGTTTTATGAGAAATCATTGTTGACAAAAACATAAACACTTCTTTGATTATAAGACATGAAAGTATCAAGAAAATTTTATTTATATAGTAATAAAAATCTTGGCTACCATCAATTAATGATATAATCATCTTACTTAGAATAATATATACAAAAAGATTTGAAATTACTCCAAGTATTGCAAACAAGACAGAAATAAAATATGGTGCTTTATTTCTCTTAATGTATTTTTTTAATAGATCCATAAATTTAACTCCTTTCATCATCTTTTTTCATTACATTTATAAAATAAGTCTCTATCATTTCAGTTAGATATATCTTATTTTTTGTAAAATTCTCACGTGCATTCAAAATTTCGCAAGCCATCAATCCAGAATTCATAATATTAATCATAAATTCAAACATATCATCGGACGGCAACTCATTAAACAAAGTAGAAAACAATTCTTTAAATACTTGTATGGACTCTTTTTTTATTTTCACATATAATTCTTTCAGATCATCATTTTCTTTTAACTCACATAAAAACATAACATAAAGCTTTACATAATCATTATCTGCAAGTATTTTGTCTATAATCATTCTTGAAAACAACTGTGGACTTAATATTAATCCTTCATCATAAATTGATTTTTGAACAATATCTTTTCTATTTAAATTACCTTCCATCATAATGTCGTATAAGATTTCATGCGTAGAACCATAATGATGATACAAGCCACCTCTAGAAAGCCCAGTAGCTTCCATAATGTCATTCATAACTGTATTTCTAAATCCTTTATCCAAAAAGACTTTAATAGCTGCTTGTCTAATCTGCTTTTTTCTTTCATCAGCTTCCATTTTCATTTCATAAATAACCTCCAAACCGACACTCTTGTCGGTATTATTGTATCAACTCTGATAATCATTGTCAATAGCTTCGCTTATACTTCTTAATTAATTTATTTAAATGCGGTATAATTAATCATAACTTAATACACGCTTAACGCTTATAACTTTAATAGCAAGCACAGTAAGTGTACGGACACTTACGAAAAAATTAATGGAGCAGACCTTAACGGAATGCTCCATTTTTTTATGCACCTAACCACACGAAAGTAAACTTTCGTGTGGTTAGGTGCTATGCAAGGACTTCCCAAGAGCTGATATAGTTAGCGATTGGTTGAAGTCTACTGCTAATTTTTACCTTGTTAGGGAGAATGCTAAGACCCCGAAGTATATATAGGAAAATCTGCTCTCATCTACAAGGCAATTATTTCAATAATTCTTCCAAAAACTTTTTTAACTTCTTAAGTATATTAGTTTTTTTCCATTGTATGGCTTGATAGCTTACTTTCTTTTCCGATGCAATGCTAGATAGTGTTTCATCGTCAAAATACAGTCTTTAGATAATCTCTCTTTCTTCTGCATTGAGTCTTGATATAGCATTTCTGGCCGCTTCATTTATCATCTGTGTTTCCACAATATTTTCTACATCAACGCTTTCATCGACAATATTATCTACAAAATGTCCGTCATGATCCAATGATGAAAAAAATAGCAAGTGGTTTTTCTTGTCCACCTGCTCCAAATACTTTTCGTGTTCTTTTTCTCGCCAGTAGACTTTATAAATATCTTCACTGACTTTTACCTTTTGCCCTCTGACATAAAGGTAATACTCTTTTGCCATAAAGTTTCCTCCATTTCTTTTTTGTCTATTTGTTTTTCAGACAAAAAAGGAGGACTCCTGCATCTTGGCATAAGAAGTCCTCTGAAATGAAAGAAATCCGTTCTTTCTTTTACTATATTTAATTGTTTAGACGAGAATATGTAAAGACAGACAACTACAAGAATTATAGAAAAAAGGAGTATTTTTATTCCATTTCAATTCTACAAGGTAACTTATACACTTGTTCATCTCCCTTTCCCTCCGTTCATTATAGATAAATAGCATCCATACCTACAGCCTCTTTTGATTATTTTCGCTTTTATATCAAATGTCCTTGTATTTACGCTTTGTCTTTTCCCATTTTCCTAAGTCCATTAAGAATTAAAAACAGTCCCAACATAATCATACTAAAATCTACAATAGGTTCAGCCCACCAAACTGCACTTGCTCCAAAAAACTTTGGAAGCAATAATATAGCCGGAATAAACAAAATCAGTTGTCTAAGCATTACAATCATGCTTGCTTTTTTCCCATCTCCAATAGATTGAAAGAATGTAAGTGTCATTATCATAATTCCATACAAAATAAATGTGGAATAAAACATCTTGAAATTCATAACACCAGCTTCTATGATTTCACTTCTTACACTGAATAGTGATAGTAATTTTTCTGAATAAAACATCGATGGTATCCATGAAAGAGCTGCAAGAATAGTTGCTCCGTACATAAAAACCTTCATTGTATCTTTTACTCTTTTATATTGCTTTGCTCCGAAATTTGCCCCAATAACAGGCTGTAAACCTTGGCTCATTCCCCAAAGAGGAATAAAGGAGAACATATACAATCTCATTGTAGCAGCCATTAAAATTCCCCAATTATCTCCACCGTATTCGAAAGCTTGCTTAAACAAGAATGTTTGTTGTACTGCAAACAAAATTTGCATCATCATTGCAGAACTTCCTATGCTAAACATTTCACTGGAAATATCCTTACTCTTTTGGATTTTATGAATCCCCACAAAAGCACTTTTCTTTGAAAAATAGCGGAAGGTTAATATAGCTTGCACAATTTGAGAGATTACAGTTGCAATAGCTGCCCCTTCAATCGCATATTCTCCCATCAACTTCATGAAAATAGGATCTAAAATAATGTTTAATATTGCTCCTACCCCCATAATAATCATGGATTGCTTTACTGCACCTTCACCACGCATTGTCATATTTCCGGCTTGAGCAAAATTAACAAATATGGAGCCCAAAAAAACTACTCTTAAATATCTGATTCCAAGTTCTTTAATATTCCCCTTTGCTCCTACTAAATCCAAAAAATTAGGTGCAAATATCAAACCTAATATTGTGATAACTATAGAGAATAAAATTACCCAATAACAAAAATTTCCAAATATCTTGTCAGTTGTTTCTTTATCTCCCTTTCCAATCGCCCTTGATAATATTGATGCACTACCAACTCCAATAAGTGCTGATACTCCACCATTTATTATTGTTAAGGACATGGATATACTAATAGCAGACATTGCATAGTCTCCAATAATCCATCCAGCAAAAATTCCGTCCATAAATGGATATAGCCCTATAACTACCATTCCTATAATTCCCGGAATAGCTAACTGAAACAATAAATCTTTAGGACTTTTGGTTAAAAGTTGTGTTTTCATATCTTGTTTTCCCATATGACTTCCTCCAGTTGTTTTCAATATTTTTATAACTTATGACAACTGCCACTTTGCTGCCACTTGTCTTGCTTCAACAAATTTTTTGTAGATACCATCAACTTGAATAAGTTCTTCATGTGTACCTTGTTGCGTTATCTTTCCATTAGCCAATACAAGAATTTGATTTGCATTTTTTATGGTTTTTAGTCTGTGTGCAATCATTATTACAGTTCTATCTCTTGTAAGTTCTTCCATAGCAATCTGTAGTTTATCCTCATTTTCAGGGTCAACATTTGCAGTAGCTTCGTCAAAAATGATGATTGGAGCATTTTTTATCATCGCTCTAGCTATTGATATTCTTTGTCTTTCTCCTCCGGATAAACTTGCTCCGCCTTCACCTATAACTGTTTCATATTGCTTAGGAAGAGACATAATAAATTCATGACAACAAGCCTTCTTAGCAACTTTTACTACTTCTTCATGTGTGGCATCAGGCTTAGCAAATTTTATGTTATTTTCTATTGTGTCTTGGAACAAATATACATTTTGAAAAACCATACTGATTTGCCTCATCAATGATTCTAAAGAGTATTCTTTTATATCATGACCACCTATGCTAATTTCCCCTTTATCTATATCCCAGAATCTTGCGATTAAATTGCAAAATGTAGTTTTCCCAGCTCCCGATGGTCCAACTATCGCAGTCATCTGTTTCTGCGGTATCTCAATAGATATATCATCAAGGATTTTTTTGCCTGAATATGAAAACTCTACATTATCAAAAGAAATATCGAAAGTATTAGGCTTTATGTCTTTTCCATCAATATCCATTTGTGGAAATCCTTCTAATGCATTAGTTTGTTCAATAGATCCACTAACAACCCTGAGAGCAGTTGTTGCACTTCCCGCCAATTTAATTTGTGAAAAAGCAAGAAATGAAATTATGATCGTCATAACAGTATTTAGAAACGATAGTTCTCCTCTGTAATAGAAGAAAATACCTATACCTATGATTAATATGCTAAACAAATCTAAAAGAATATTTTGCAAAATTGTATAAGGTGTAAACAGCTTTTCACAATCAAGATTTGTTTTTCTGGTATTTTCAATAGCACTTCTGACTTTTTCATCGCCTTTCCCTGTTAAATTAAAGGCTTTTATAACAGCCATTCCACCAATTTGCTCTAAAATGGCATCAACCAATTTAGCAGATGCTTTTTGTCTTTTAGGAAGAACACTCCTTGATTTGCTTTCCATTTTTGATAGAACAAATAAGTACAGTAGGCATCCAATTGCAACAATAAAACCTATTCTCCACTCAAATGCTAAAATCATTATTGTAAATATTATCGTGTTTATAAAACCTGATAAGGTATTTACCATAACCATTGCTGCGGTATTTTCTACATCTTCTAAAACGGTTGTAGAAATTCCAACCACTTCACCAATATTGTTTTCATTGAAAAATCCCATAGGTATTTTTTTTAACATTTCACCTATTGCAACTCTTTTATTTGCCACCATAAAATAACTTGCATGGCATTGCTGTAACTGTGAATAATAATTTGCAACACTTCTGCCAACTATGCTTATAACAAGAAGTATCAAAGCAATCCATGCAGGTGTCATACTCATATCTTTTTCAACAATAGCTTTAACAATAATGTATATTGCACTGATTTGGAGCATGTGAAAAATTGCAAACAAGAAACTTACCCATATAGAATGGTATATATTTTTCTTCTCATCACCTGAGAAATCTAAAATTTTCTTTAAGGCACTTATCATTTTATTTCACCATCCTTTACTCCAATATGAGCATTCCACATCTTTTGGTATAACTCAGAATCTTCCATAAGTTCTTCATGCTTACCATGTGAAATAAGCTCTCCATTCTCAATCAAAAATATTTGATCTGCATCTGTTATTGTTGACAACCTATGTGCAATAACAATAACAGTTTTATTTTGTATCAATTTAGATAGAGCCTCTTTAATAATCACTTCATTCTCTGGATCAATATACGAAGTCGCTTCATCCAGTATCACTATCGGAGAATTCTTGAGCATTGCTCTTGCTATTGATATTCTTTGCCTTTCTCCACCAGAAACATGGCTCCCACTACTTCCGACAACCGTATCGTAACCATGTTCCATTTTCATAATAAAATCATGACAACCCGATTTCTTAGCAATGTCTTCTACTTCTTTATCACTGGCACTTGGATTACCCATTCGGATATTTTCCCTAATACTTTCGTTGAACAAAAAATTATCCTGCGAAACAAAGGCAGTTAAACTATATAATTGCTTTAATGGAATTTCATTAAGATTGTATCCACCAATATTTATATTTCCTTCCGTAATATCCCAATATCCAGCTATTAATTTTGCTAAAGTTGACTTACCACTTCCACTTGGTCCAACAAAAGCCACTGTTGTCCCTTCTTTTATGTTTAGGGATATTCCATGAAGAATTTCTTTTTCTTCTTCATATCCAAACTTTACATTTTGTAAATCAATATTATATTGCTGGATAGTTACTTCTCTATCAGAATGCTCTTGTTCTTTTCCTTCTAAAATTAAGTTAATAGAATTAGCAATAGTTCCTATCTTAGCAAGACCATCAACAAAATTGATTGTTTCAAGTAAAGGTCCTGCAATACCTAAAGATAGAATAATTACAGATATAAATACTTCTGCACTTAAACTGCCGCTAATGTAGAAATACCAACCAAATGGAAGCACTGTTATCATTGTAGTAGGAGATATATTTTTAGATAAAGATACAGGTAACTGACAGCTCTTCATCCATTCATAAAAGTATCTTGCATTTGCAATGACTTTATCTTTGTACTTTGCGTACGATCTCTTGTCTTGATTAAATGTTTTTATCACTTCTATTCCATTGACATACTCAATAATTGCAGAATTCATTTCTCGATTTACCTTTACAGATCCTTCATATTGAACAGCATAATTTTTCATTACGAGTCCCATAAAAAGCATTCCCACAGGAATGGATACTAATGATAAAAGAGCCATTCTCCAATCAAGAAATAATAAGTAAATAAATATACTCAAAGAACCTAAGAGATTCGATGTCATTTCAGGCAACAGGTGAGCGAGCGGTTTCTCCATACTTTCAACCTGATCCACTATAATCTGCTTAAAGTTTCCGCTTGGAACAGAGATTATTTCTCCTAATGGCATCTTTGGAAGTTTTTCAAGCATTCTTAAACGAACATCTTTCAGTACACTAAAAGTTGCTTTATGGGATACAGATAAAGCCATAGAGTATAAAAATGATTTTAAGATGTAGGATAACAATCCTATTCCTAACCATAAAGAATAAATTTTAAAATCCTCATTTCCCTTTAACAATTCAACTAAAATACGACTTGCTGCAATATATGGAATAATCCCTGCAATAACACCGATACTCGCTATAAATACAGATGTTTTTAACTTTGAATGTTCCTTATATGCAAGCTCCCACAATATTACAGCAGGACTTTTTTCTTTCATAATTTAACACCTCCATAATTGTATCCATTTTCATTTTATTTTAGAAATTCATATATTATACCATCACAGTATTTTATAAATTCAAAATCGTGTGTAATAATTATAATGAGTTTTCCTTCTCTCTCCATATCGTGTAGGAAATTAATTAATGTATTCATCTGTGGTTTACATAATCCACTTGTAGGCTCATCTAAGATAATAATAGGTTTATTACTAAGCCTTGCTATAGCAATCAACAATCTTTGCTTCTCTCCTCCCGATAAACTTTGAGGATGTTTTTCAAGCTTTGATAATAATCCCATCTTTTCCAACATTTTTTCATTTAGGCTTTTATCTTCACTTACTGTTGATACTTCCGATAATACACTTTCTGTAAAAAGCTGGGAGCTAGGATCTTGCATTACCATAAAAATTTCTTTATTTTGTTTTGTAACTTTTTTTTGATTAACAAATACATCTCCGTGACCTTTTGTAGTACCGGTCAATAATTTAATGAAAGTACTTTTCCCTATTCCATTTTTTCCAATGATAAAATTTACTCCCTTATTAAAGGAAATACTAAAGTCAAAAATTTTATTCTTTTCATATTTTTTCTTAAAATTATGACATGATAAATCTCCATTGCTAAAATTATTTTTATCATCCAATAAATTCACTTTATAATATTTATTAATCTCTAAATCACTTTTCTCTATTTTATTAAATGTTCTAAGTCCATATCCTTCTGCAATAGCTTTCAAATTATAATCATTTAAATCTTCTTTTTCGTATGAAATTAAAGACTCATTATCAATAATACAGAGCCTATCCATTATATCTTTTAAATAAAATAATCTATGTTCCACAACAATTATTATCTTATTTAATTCTTTTAATTTCACTAAGGCTTCTTTTAACCTTTCTATAGATTCATTATCTAATGATGAAGATGGTTCATCTAATAAAATAATATCATTTTCAGAAATTGCACAAGCTGCAAGTGCTATCATTTGCTTTTCTCCACCAGATAAATCAAATATATTTTTGTCTAATAAGTATTCTATATTTAAGAGTTTTGAGTATTTCTTTATTCTATTGATTATCTCTGACTTGTCAGTATTTCTATTTTCTAGCTGAAAGGCTAACTCCTCAGTGGAATTCATACAGTAAAATTGAGATTTTGGATTTTGAAATACATTTGAAATAATACATGATCTTTCAAATATATTTTTACTAAGTAAATCTAGGCTGATATATTTTATTTCTCCATTAATATTAGCATCAAGGTATTCAGGTATTACTCCATTAATTGCTTTTAATAGTGTGCTTTTTCCACATCCAGAATGTCCTGTAATAACTGTAATTTCACCAGCTTTACATTCAAAATTTAGATTTTTTAAGATATTTTCATCATCAAAAGATAAATCAAGCTTTCTTATTTTAAGCATATTTTCTACCTCTTATATAAAAAAATAAAACTAAAATAGAAACAAAAAAAATTAAATAGTCAGCAAATGTTAACTTTGCTTCTCTAATATTTAATCTATTTTGATTGACAGCAAGACCCTTAGTTAATGAAGCTACTGTCAATTCATCAGCAGAATTTGATAGGGTCATCAATAGTGGGATTATCCTATATTCAATTAATAAAATAGGATTCTTTAAAAATTTCCTAAAACTTATACCCCTCAAATAAATAGCTTGTTTTATTTGTCTATACTCAATTCTTGTTGCATAAAAATATCTAACCATAACCGCAACAGGAATGGCTATCTGATCAGGACACTTCACCTTTTTTAATGAACAAATTGCTTCTCCTACACTAGTCGTTAAAATTATATAATTTCCCATAACCATTGGTGCAAAAACTCTTTTTATTATAATTATAACTATGTGTATAAGTGATAATATTATAGAATCATTTAATTCCCTAATATTAATTTCTATAATATTCAATATTATAAAAAGTATGATTGATTTAATCCCGGATTTTATATGTCCAGATAAAAATAATAAAAAAGTAGGGAGCATACATATTAATACATAATATATAGGATTTAGGCTTTGAATATTTCCAATTGTCATAATAAAAGAAATAACCATCATTAAAAATAATTTTGCTCTAAAATCTATCCTTATCATATCTAATAACCCGCTCCCTAATTCTTACTTACCAATTTTTGAAAAATGTTTTTTCAAAAACACAATTCCTAAGCTACAACCTACAAAAGCACCAATAAATCCTAAAATAGCCATAACTATTAAAATCCAATCAGGCATAACTTTCATCATTGTGTCAATAAATTCTTGATTATAACCTTGATTTAAAAGCCCTTGTGCATACTCATTTCTTGAGATGATAATCGGAACATAGTTTCCTAAAGTGCAAAGACTTGAAAAAGAAAATGCTAATCTAGATTTTCCTTTACTGTCATAAGAGCCTGATTTTAATATTATTTCTCCAATAAATCCTGCAATTGCTCCTGTTAAAAGTGCCCATGGACCATGACCCATGATGACATAAGCTAAAGATATTAGCATTGTTTGAATAAAAAGCATTCCTGGCTTCTTAATTTTTGTTGAAAAAAGCATGTTACTAGGTCCAACTAAAATTCCCTGTACTAAGGGAACAATTGGCATCAAAACAGGAACCATAGCTGTAAATGAGCCTATTAGCATAAAAATAAACCCAAGTACCGCAAACAAACCAACATTAATTAAATCTCTAACTTCTAATTTTTTATTCATTTCTGAAACCTCCTTAGTTATCTATTTTTTTCTAAATCTAAAATATAATTTAAAATTGTATCTTTTAGATATTTCCTATTCTCATCATATGAATCTCTTGCATTAAGAACTTGCGAGCTTAATATCATTCCATTTATATAATTTACTAAAAAACCATCTTCAAAAATCTTTGAATCAATTCCTAATTTATTAGATATTGAATCTAATTGATTTACTGTTTCTGTTTTCAAATCTTGAAACATCTTTTCTAAATCTTCATTATATTTTTTTGATTGTAATAAAAGAGAATAAACCTTAGTAATATCTGTATCTGGTAGACACTTATCCACTAAAATTTCACTCATCTGTTCATATCTATCTTGACCTATGTGAGCTTCTAAATAATTATCAATTAAATTATTTCTATACTGATTTCCATCAAGCATTAAATCTTTAAGCATTTCAGCTGTGCTTTTATAATGATGATAGACACCACCTGTGCTCATGCCAACTTCTTTAATCACATCTTCCATTGTTGTATTCTGAAATCCTTTATTCAAAAAACATCTCATTGCTGCATCTCGAATTTCTTTTTTTCTAATTTGACCAACTTTTGTTTCCTTATCTTTCAATAAAATACCTCCAATCATTCGATTATTTTCCGAGGACTCCCTCGGTTTTTATTATATCTTAATTGAAAAATATTTTCAATATCAATCAAATTATAAATTTTGCTCTACTCTACCGTATACTTCTTAATTAATTTATTTAAATGCGGTATAATTAATAAAACTGAATAAACGCTTAACGCTTATAACTTTAATAGCAAGCACAGTAAGTGAGTACCCACTTACGAAAAATTGATGAAGCAGAACCTTTATGGACTGCTTCTTTTTTATCAATTTTACCTTGTTAGGGAGAACCCTAAGACCCCAATAATTTATGATAAGGAGATATACTATGGATAATAGAAAAAGAAATAATCAATTAAAAATATATTTAACAGATGAAGAAAAAGAAGTTTTTGAAAAGAAAATGAAACTTGCTAATTGTAAAACTATGTCCCACTTTCTTAGAAAGTGCGTATTAGAGAAAGAAATTTATGTAGTGGATTTAGAACCATTTAGAAACCTACAATGGTTACTTTCAAATGCAACAAATAATATAAACTAGATTGCAAAAGCAACTAATACAACTGGTCTTATTTACAAAAATGAAATTGAATCCATGAATAAGCAGATAGAAAATTTATCAAAAGAAATATGGCAGATCTATTCCCTACTTCTCAATAAATCAAAAGAAAGTTCTGGTGATTAGTATGGCAATTACAAAAATATATCCTATAAAATTAACTCTAAATTTGGCAATAGATTATATAACTAAGAGTGAAAAAACTGATGAAAAAATAATCTGTCTTTGCCTTTATATAAATAGTCAACACTTGGACTATCTTCTGCATTTTTGTGATGGAATTTAACGATAAGATAATCATTAATATTTGTAGGTTGATCGTTAACACTTTCCTTGCCGGTATCTTCGGTATTTTCCTCAATATCAGCAATTATGCCGAATATCTCATCTTGGTTCTCAATTTTTAAACTATTTTCTGAAGTGTTTTTCATGATTTCAATTCCTTTTACTTCCTCGGCTTTGGGTAGAATTATTTTTTTATTACTAACTCATGCAGTTAATGACAAAATGGTTATTAAGACCAGTGCTATTCCAAGATGTTTTTTCATCCTTTTCATCTCCCCTTTCGATTTATTATCATGCTCCTTCATACACTTTATTAATCTGTGCAATCATGCTGAAACCTTTAAAATCAAATTTTCTAAAATATACTCCTTGATTTTTGCATAAGTAGCTTTACTTTCGATACCTATCGAGCCAAGCTCATCTACCTCAATTTCAACATTTAGATTTTTATCACATCAGTTTTGGACAAAAGTGTAATCGCCTCAGCCGTCGAATCTTGCCAATCGAATCACCCTGGCGGGAGATTCTTAACATAATCAAGTCCTTAGCTTTTTGTAAGAAGGGCAATCGCCTCGCTATGCTACGGATGCATGGACGAAGCGATCAAGCCCACCAACATCTGCTCCTAGCGTCGTATCTTTATGCACAAAACCTATTGATTTTATAAGGTCTATCATATTTTTCTGTTTCAATCACAGTTTTTTTGATTCGGCTATTTTACATGATATTCTTGGTGTAGCTGCAAAGAAGTAGTTAAAAATTGTGTCCATATACCTGACTATGTTGCACCTTTCTTTCTAATTTTGAGCAAAGAAAAAACAGTAAACCGATTTGATTTACTGTTCTTATGGTATCTCTTATCAAATTATAAAATTGTTTATGCAACTCTAAATATATCTTCCTAAAAAGCCAACAAACAAAGCTTGAATTGTAGCTATAATTGGTACAAGAAAAAATGGAACTAATAAAAAATGTTCTCGAATTGCCAAATGTTTCATCCAATTATTAAACTCATAATCTTTGTGTCCCTCTGTTCCCGGAATAACTATCTTTTCTTTATATTTTCCTTGAAATAAGAGACAATCCAATAACAAAAAATCTCCTATATTTAATATACTCCACTGAATGTATCCCATCCAAAATATATTCCAAAAGCCAACGATTCCTGAATGTAAAATGCTTATTGTTGAATAAATAAAGCAAACTCCCACAATAATGATAGTAAGTGTCATGTTTATCTTTTTCTCTTGCTTTGTCATTTGTTTCGGAGCTATTTTTTGGATAGCCTTTGGATAAGAATCCAAAAAGAATCTTGGATTAATAAGTACCAAAGAAGCCACTGCACCGTTAAAAATAGCTGCTATAGCAATTCCGACAAGGATTGCCTGTACTAAATCCATAAAATCATCTCTCTTTTGCTTTTAAATTCATATTACTTTGTAAATAATAATTTAATATTACTTTTTATATGCAATCATCACACCAATTGGTGCAAGACCTCCATATACCAATTTAATTTCAACTACTGAAAATCCATATTCTTTAATAAAATTTTCAAATTCCTTTTTATCCCATTCTTGATACATCTTAAATCCTATGATAGACATCAACCTTTTTATCATTTTTCTTTGCTTTCCCTCTTTCCATAGAAAAGTGGGGGCGAACAAAGTTCCATTCGGTTTTAACACTCTATATATTTCTTTCATTGCCTCATCCGGTTTAGGCATAATATGAAGTGCATTAGCAATTAAGACACAATCAAATTTTTCATGCGAATAGGATAATGCTACTGCATCGGCTGTTTCAAATGTAAGTTTTTCGTATTCCCCACGCTTTTTAGCCTCTAAAATCATTTGCTCGGAAAAGTCTGTACCGATCCAACTTTTCGCATGCTTTGAAAGACTAAACGACAATTGTCCTGATCCACAAGCGAGTTCAAGCACCTCCATGTCTTTATTCAAATGAGGACGAATGTATTCGCATACTTTATCATATACTCCTTTGTCTTTTTTCATGAAAGGAGCATATAGCTTAGCAAATTTATCCCAAAATTTTTTATTGCTTTTATCAATCATTTCAGCGCTCCTTTAAATATAAAAAGGATACAATCAATCTTTATATTGAGCCTATTTTCTAATTCATACCTCGTAAGAGAGGAATAATAGCTGTTCCTATACCAAGTAGGAATGTAATAAATGCAGAAAGTCAT
>OHAU01001563.1_pt1 | contig 25861 bp, 20 predicted proteins | sample 1577181 | NCBI WGS metagenome assembly OHAU01 (sample SAMEA3541472, study PRJEB24748) | human gut metagenome | biome: human gut; feature: human-associated habitat; material: faeces | place: China | collected 2012 | reverse complement strand
AAGGGTGATGAAGGACAGCATATCGATGGGCGCTTCAAACACATACAGGCTTCTGCCTGTGCCGACATAATGGAAGCTGTATCGTGGATCACTGCCCTCCACATTCAAGCGAAAGGCTTTCCCGTAGCTGTTGGCGCTGCGCTTATGGGCGTGGTGGGGGACACCATCTGTATCCGTGCCAACAAACACGGCGTTGTGATACTCGGCATCTTCATACAGAAGTCCGGCCTTGGCAAAGTGCGCCACCACATCCCTTGCGATGCCGCGATGCTTGATGAGGAACAGCCATGTGATGTGCTCCGGATCCTCCGGTTCGGCTTTAGAGGTCACCGCAACGGTGAGTGGATTCGGCTCGTAATAATAGCACGGGAATTCTCTGCCTTGGTAAAACTGCTCCAGCTTCATGCCGTTGTCGTAGACCACGCCGTAGGGGGTGATCGTGCCGCCGCCGCTTTCGATGAGCCGCCGCGCGGTTTCCTCACCATCCAGTTTGTTCAGCTCATCCACGCTTGCGCTGCCGCCGTGCAGGTTCATGTAGTGATCCCGGCCAACGGTGGAGAGGTCAGAAAAGTTTGTAATGACTGTAGCCTGTTGGCAGCAGAAGGTCAGGTTGATGAGATCCTTTAACTCGAACAGCTCCAGCTTGTGCGCCATCGCCTGAAACTGTGCGGCTTCGCCGGTGTCGAAGCTGTCCAGCCGCTTGGCGAGGTAGTTCAGCTCCTCCACATTGACCGTGAGCATTTCCACTCGCTTGAGAACGGTGTAGAAGCTGTCGATCTTCTCCACCTTGCAGTCCGCCTTGACCGCGTCACCGATTTCCAACGCCTCCAGCAGCTCCATGCAGTGTGCGTGCTGGTCGCGGGGAATAGGAAACGGAATGGTCGCCACGCCGTATTCCGGGTGATGCGGATTGCCAAGCACCGCTTGAATCATCATGTTTCATTCACTCCTTTTTCCAAATTCAAAACCGCATCTCCGTACTTGGCCATCAGCAGTGCGCCGGTGATCAGGTGGAACGCCTCATCTGTGACCAATTCCGGAGACGCAAGGTCCGCAAGAGTGATATTGCAGCAGCCGACCGCAATGGCCTTCGCCGCCTGGTAGACGCTGTATAGCTCTGGCTCGATTCCTCCGAGCCAGACGCTTTGGAAGTCAAAGCCGTCGTTCCCGCATTTCCAGATCATCCTGCGCCAAAGGCTCTCGTATGCCGTGAGCAGGAAGAGGGCCGCTTTGTTCCGGTCGGACAAACGCCAGCAGCGCTCTCGCCAATGTGTCCATCTTCGCCGGTGGGCATCGGACAGGAAGAATTGGAAGAATTGAGGTTTCCTCTCTCTGAATTGCTGATGCATCCTTTTTCGAAACTGCGGCCCCATAGAGGGGGTGAAGCAGTCCCACATGAACGCATTCAGCTCCAGCACACCTGCCTCGATCCGCTCCTCCAGGCAGGTACATTCACATAGGCGGCACGGATGCTTGCGGACATAGTTCTGGCAGTATTCGCACGCCACATCTTTGGGCGTGTAATGAAATGGGCTGCGGTATATCCCACCGCCTCGGGGCTTTTGTCCAGGCTGAGACATCATCAACTGCTCCATCGCCTGCAGCGGCGTGTCTCGCATGAAATAGTACGGCATAAGCGAACTCCTCTCTGAAACAAAAAAATGGCCGGAATCTTATTGCTAAAACTCCGGCCCGTACCGTTTGATATTACATTGTCTGTTCCTGCTCGATTTGTTCCAAGGCGTCTTCCTGCTGCCGGATTCACTCGTCCAAATCCGGCACACACTCCTCAATCTGCTGCTGAACACTGCGGATCATTTTTTCCTGCTCTCCCGTGAGTTCGAAGAAATCTCCGTCTACAGAGTCCGCACAGCAGCGATAAATCTCGGTCATCTGCTCTGGGGTGAAAAGCTGTTCCTTTTGAATCAGCCCGGAACGGATGGCAAAGTCCTGTTTGGCTCCTGCATAGTTCTCCATGAAATAGTGCCCATGACATACGCCTGTGTGCCCATAGGCCCAATCCCATGTGACGAAGTGAACTCCGTGTTTGCTCTGAACTCCAGCCAGCACAGTGCCATTGAAATCGGCCAGCACCCTGTAGCCGTCCTCCAGACCATCGGCTTTCAAAAAGGGCGCTGTCTCCATCTGGCGCATATATTCCGCTGTGGTTCTGACGATCTCATACACCTTGTCCTTGGCGGCGACCCGTTCCAGTTCATTAATGTCCTCATTTCGGTAGGTGATGCCGCCGTTCTCGGTCACCTCGCACAGCGGCGTACCGTCAAGTAGGACACGAAGCTTGCCGGTATCAGTTCTGTCCGTGCGAAATCCTTCTCGGGCAAGAACGATTTCTGTCTCTCTGAGGTAACGGTTCTTTTCTTCTGCGCTGATGTTCATATAGCTCCTCCCATGCATAAAAAATAAGGCCGGAGCGATCATGCTCCGACCTACAAATGCAGGCGCTGCGACCAGCGCCCTTTTTGAAATGAAAAAGGGCGCCGCTTTCTCAGTCCGTCAGGACCAACAAAACGACGCCCAAATCTTTATGATTCTTTTTTGAGAAAAATACCGCTGCCAGCCGGAAAAATCGCCGCTGAAAAAGGGCGCTGGCTGAACGCATCTGCATGAAACAGGAAAACGCCCGGTTCGAATCGGGGCAGACGCTCTGAAACAGCGATTTGCATCTATGGTTTGAAAGAAGAAATCCGGGCCCCAAAAAGCCCGGAAATGGTTGATGCGCCTGACTTTTCGCCAGACGCATCTATACCGTTTCGTTAATATGGAGGTGACACCCAGATTTGAACTGGGGAATGAGGGTTTTGCAGACCCTTGCCTTACCACTTGGCTATGTCACCGGATAAGAGAAAACGGCGAGGTTCGCCGTTTTCTCTGTTTTTGGAGCGGGCGACGAGGCTCGAACTCGCTACCTCGACCTTGGCAAGGTCGCGCTCTACCAGATGAGCTACGCCCGCAGATGACGCCGATGTTTCAGCGTCATGGTGCCTCCGGTCGGAGTCGAACCAACGACACGCGGATTTTCAGTCCGCTGCTCTACCAACTGAGCTACAGAGGCATATGGCGACCAAGATGGGGCTCGAACCCACGACCTCCAGCGTGACAGGCTGGCGTTCTAACCAACTGAACTACTTGGCCAAATTATGGTGGGAACAACTGGACTCGAACCAGTGACCCCCTGCTTGTAAGGCAGGTGCTCTAACCAGCTGAGCTATGCTCCCGTCCTTGCCGCCGGAAGGGCTTACCATCGCAACGGCAAGGATAATTATACTAAAAACCGGCCGCCATGTCAACAGGAAAATCAGATTTTTTCAATCTTTTTTCTCAAGGCTCTGGATCAGCCCCTCCAGCTCCGGGCCGGAGAAGTGGTACACCCGGTCGCAGAATTGGCACGTCAGGTCGCAGGAGCCTTGCTCGGCCAGAATGGCGGAGAGTTCGTCCCGACCCAGTGACAGCAGCGCCCGCTCGATGCGGTCCCGGCTGCACCCGCAGCGGTACTCCACAGGCTCCTGCTCCAGCACCTTCACCTCGAAGTCCGACAGCACCGTCCGCAGCATGGCCTCCGGGTCGGGATCCTTTTCCAGAATGGCGGAGACGTTGCCGGCGGCCATGATACCGCCCTCCACCTTGGCGATGGTGTCCTCCCCGGCGCCGGGCATCAGCTGGATCAGATAGCCACCGGCGGCCTTGACGCTCTGATTCCGGTCAATGAGCACCCCCAGAGCGCAGGCGGTGGGGATCTGCTCGGACTCCACGAAATAGGCGGCGATGTCCTCAGCAATCTCGCCTCCCAGCAGGTTCACGGTACCCACATAGGGCTCCTTCATGTGTAGGTCCTTGATGACCGTCAGGGAGCCCTCCTGCCCCACGGCCCCACCCACGTCCAGCTTGCCGTCGGGGCGCAGGGGCAACTCCGTCTGAGGGTTGGTGACGTAGCCACGGACGTTGCCGTCGGAGTCGGATACCGCCAGAATGGTACCCAAGGGGCCGCTGCCCTTGATCTGGAGGGTCAGGCTGGCACCGTGGCCCTTCAGGGCGTTGCCCATCATGGAGGCTCCGGCCAGTGTCCGGCCCAAGGCGGCGGTGGCCACCGGCAGGGTCTTGTGGATCTGCCGGGCCCGCTCCGTCAGGTCCCGGCTGCTGATAGCGGCGGCCTGCACCAAGCCGTCGGATGTAATGGCGCGCAAAATATGATCGCTCATGAAAATGACCTCACTCTCTGATACAGGAAAAATAGATCCGCTGCTCGTTTTCCGTGGGACGGCGCAGCTTTCCGTCGCCCCAAGTGCGGATATCGTTGAAACCGGCAGCCCTCAGCCAGCCGGTGAGCTCCTCTGTGGTATAGGCCCGCTGCCGGTGGATCTCCAGCTCCCGCTGCCATGCACCGTCCCGGCGGCGGTCGAAGAGATCCATGTAATAGGTACACAGTCCCCGGTGATACTCCGTGCGCCAGACGCAGTAGGTGTCCTCCGTCTCGTCCAGAAAGACCTGTCCATCCAGCGCCGCCAGCTTGGCCACGGTATTGATGTCGAACACCAGCAGCCCGCCGGGGGCGATGAACAGGTGCAGCCGCCGGAAGGTGCGCTGCACATCGGCGGGGCGGGTGAGATAGTTCAGGCTGTCCAGACAGCAGATGGCGGCATCCACCGTGCCGTAAAGATCCAGCTGGGGCATGGACTGGTGCAGGAAGATGGGGGGGATGCCCTCCACCTGTCCGCTTTTCTCCATGGCGGCGGCCAGCATCTCCTCTGAGCCATCCACGCCGATGAGCTCATAGCCCCGGTCTGTCAGCAGCCACGTCATAGTGCCGGTGCCGCAGGCCAGATCCAGCACCGTGTGGACGGGGATACGGCTGCGGCGGAAGAGCTTTTCCAGAAAGTCCGCCCGCTTCTCGTAGCCTACGTCGGTGGTCAGGGCATCGTAGGACGCCGCAAGCCCCTCATAGCTGCTCATGACCGTCCTCCTTCATCTTGCCCAGCACGCTGACGTAGCCGCCGGTCCCGTTGAGGAGAGCCCGGTTCACCCGACTGATGGTGGCACTGGAGGCTCCGGTGCGCTCCAGTATGTCGCTGTACACCATGCCCTCGCTGAGCAGGGTGGCTACCTCGTAGCGCTGCTCCATGGAGCGCAGCTCGGCAATGGTACACAGGTCCTGAAAGAAGGCATAGCACTCCTCCTCCGTTTCCAGAGCCAGAATGGCCCGGTACAGTCGCTCGTTTTTCTCCTTGGTGGCGATGGTGGTCTTGTGCGCCATGGAACATTCCTCCGTTTCTGCTGGATGTACTTTCATATTGTATCATGGTAACGTATGAAAGTAAACGGGCGGCGGAAACTTTTTTGCACCTGCGGTGCCGGGGGTGCATAGAGTGGAGGGTAGGATACGAGAGGAGGGCTGGCTGTGGCTGTGACCGTTGAACCTGTTTTTCCGCCCCAAGTGCTGACTTGGGAGGAGCTGCCGCTGCTGACAGTGGAGGCAGAGCTGCCCCATTGGGAGGGAAAGCGGGCCTTCTGCCGGTATTATGCAGCGTGGGGCAGGGGGCTGCTGGACTATGGCCGCCGGGTGCTGCTGCCGCAGTTGGCGGAGCGATGTCGGAGGGCTTTGGAACAGGGCGGGATGCTGCCGCTGACTACGGCGGCCCTCCGCAGCCGTATCGTTCGGGAGACGGAGCATGGTGTGAGCATCTGCACGGAGCTCACGGGGCCGTGGCCGTACCGCTGCCGGGGCGATGTGTGGGCGGAGGGACTGCCAGTAGGACTGGGAGAGTGCTTCCCTCCCCATGCGCTGTGGCGCCGCTGCCTGCGGGAGACGGCACAAGAGCGGGGGCTGGTCCTGCACCCCGGCGATTTCTGGTTGGGGGAGGAGGGACTGCTCCTGCCGGGGAGCCGTCCCAGCGGGGGATGCGAGGTGGTGTGTTTGCCCTACGACCCGGAGCTGGGGCCGCTGGATCCACTTGGGCCGTGATGGGCTGGTTTCTGGATATTGAGATTCAGGGCGCGGACGGCAAGCCCGTTACGAACCTGAGTTGGATCAAGGCCGAAGGGACCGAGGACGAGCAGGTTCTGTGGGAGCCGGGCTGTACCTATGAGCTGCCCCCTTCAAGATCGTTAACAAGGGCGATCTGGTCCTGAAGTACAAGTTCGGCATCACCGGCCTTACCGGCGATGCCGACCTGCTGAAGGCCATCACCTTTACATACACAACGGAGGATGGGACCTTTGACATCACCAAGGAAGGCCACCTGATCGCTGCGGGTGCGGATAATGCAGATCGCCCTCACCGGCAAGATGGATCCCGCTGCCGGCAACGAGTACATGAACAAAGAGCTTAAGGACATTACCATCACCGTCTACGCCACGCAGGACACCGTGGAGAGCGACAGCTTCAACAACACCTATGACGAGAACGCCACTTACCCTGTGGTGAACGTTACGGAACTGAAGGAGGCTCTGACCAACGGCGGCATTGATACCGGCGTCAACGGCGGCTATGGAATCAATGTCAAGGATGGTGCAACCCTCACCATCAACGGCGGCTACTATTACGGCGGCGGTACTGCTGTGCGGGTTCAGGAGGGTACCCTCATCATCAACGGCGGTACCTTCGCCTGCGAGCCATTCGGCGATCTGTATGGCTACAACTTTCTGATCAACTGTGTGGACAGCGCTTACAAGAATGGTACGGCGAAGGTCATCATTCAGGGTGGTACATTTATCAACTTCGACCCCTCCAACAACTCCGCTGAGGGTGCCGCACCAACTTCGTGGCCGATGGTTACAAGGTCGTGCCTCAGACTCAGACCAACGGCGACATTTGGTATACTGTGGTTGCTGAGTAATTCCCTGCATCAAAAAGAGCGCTCTCCCCGGAATGAGGAGAGCGCTCTTTTGATGTGTGAGGTTATTCCCACTCCACGGTTGCGGGGGGCTTAGAGGTGATATCGTAGACGATGCGGTTGATATGCTTCACTTCGCCTACGATGCGGCCGCTGACCTTATCCAGCAGCTCATAGGGCAGGCGGGACCACGTAGCGGTCATGAAGTCCTGAGACTGCACCGCCCGCAGGGCCAGCGTATAGTCGTAGGTGCGCTCGTCGCCCATGACGCCCACGCTGCGGACGCTGGTCAGCACGGCAAAGTACTGACTGGTGGTGCGGTCCAATCCCGCCAGAGCCATCTCCTCCCGGAAGATGGCGTCGGCGTCCCGCAGGATCTCCAGCTTTTCCTCGGTGATCTCGCCGATGACACGGATCGCCAGACCGGGGCCGGGGAAGGGCTGGCGCCACACCAGATGCTCCGGCAGGCCCAGCTCGATGCCCAGCTGCCGCACCTCGTCCTTGAACAGCCGCCGCAGGGGCTCCACGATGTCCTTGAAGTCCACACAGTCCGGCAGACCGCCCACATTGTGGTGGCTCTTGATGACCACGGACTCGCCGCCCAGACCGGACTCCACCACGTCAGGATAGATGGTACCCTGTGCCAGGAAATCCACGGTGCCGATCTTCTTGGCCTCGGCCTCAAAGACCCGGATGAACTCCTCGCCGATGATCTTGCGCTTGGCCTCCGGGTCGGTGACGCCTGCCAGCTTGGAGAGGAACCGGTCCTTGGCGTTGACCCGGCGCACGTCCACATGGAACTGGTGGGTCATGACCTCCTCCACCTGATCGCCCTCGTCCTTCCGCAGCAGACCGTGATCCACGAAGATACAGGTCAACTGATCGCCCACGGCACGCTGCAGCAGGGCGGCAGCCACAGAGCTGTCCACGCCGCCGGAGAGAGCCAGCAGCACACGGCCGCTGCCGATCTTGGCCCGGCACTCCGCCACGGCCTCCTCCAGATAGGACGCCATGGTCCACTCGGCGGTGAAGCCGCAGATGCCGTATAGGAAATTCTGCAGCAGCTCCTTGCCGTACTGGGTGTGGAGTACCTCCGGGTGGAACTGCACGCCGTAAAGCTGCTTCTCGGCGCACTGGATGGCAGCGCAGCGGCAGCCATCGGTGGAGGCCACCACCTCGAAGCCGGGAGCCAGCGTCTCCACCTCCACGCCGTGGCTCATCCAGTACACGGCGGTGGCGGGGATATCCTTAAACAGAGGGCTCTTGCCGTTATGGGTCAGCTCTACCTTGCCGTACTCACGGGTCTCGGCCCGGCGGCACTGGCCGCCCAGCAGATGGATCATCAGCTGCTGGCCGTAGCAGATGCCCAGCACGGGAATACCCATAGAGAACAGGGCGGGATCCACCATGGGAGCATTGGGTTCGAATACCGTGGCGGGGCCACCGGTGAAAATGAGAGCGTCAGGCTGGAAGGCCCGGATATTCTCCATGGACTCCCGCCAGGAGCGGATCTCGCAGTATACGCCGCATTCACGGACACGGCGAGCCACCAGCAGATTATACTGGCCGCCGAAGTCCAGCACTAAAACCTTTTTCATACCGGATCATCCTCCCGGAAGGTGATGTGGTCGGGCGTAGCCTCCTCGATAACGGCCAGAGAGTGGATGTTGTAGCCCTGCTCCCGGAAGGAGTCGCCGCCGTGCTGGAAGCCCTTTTCCACCGCCACGCCGATGCCCACCAGCTCGGCGCCGGCGGCATTGACGATGTCGATGAGACCCTGCATGGCGTAGCCCTTAGCCATGAAGTCGTCGATGATAAGGACCTTGTCCTCCGGCCCCAGCCACTCCTGCGCCACGATGAGGGTGGCCTTCTTCTTGTAAGTATAAGAGAAGATCTCGCTCTGGTACAGGCCACCCTCGATGTTGTCGCTCTTGGCCTTCTTGGCAAACACCATGGGCACGCCGTACTTATTGGCGCAGATGGTGGCCAGAGCGATGCCGCTGGCCTCGGCAGTCAGCACCATGGTGATCTTGCTGACGTCAAAATAGCGAGCGAACTCGTCCGCCAGTTCCTCCATGAAGGCGGTGTCCACCCGATGGTTCAAAAACCCGTCTACCTTGATGATGTTGCCGGGCAGGACACGGCCCTCCCGGCGGATACGCTCTTTCAATGCTTCCACGATCCACACTCCTTTATTATAAGTCGCTGGTACTCCACCATATTGACCCTATTCTGCCCAATTTCCGGGGGAAAAACAATAGGGAGAAAAACCAAGCTTTTCCTGGTTTTTCTCCCGGTATTTGTCAGTTCTCCCAGTTCAGAGGCGCACCTGAACGCTGGGATAAGCTGTCCTTTACGAAGTCGGCAAACCGCTGGGCCGCCGGGGTCAGAGGCACGTCCCGCAGGACGCACAGATCCACGCTGCGGGGCGGGATCTCGAAGTCCGTAGCCAGCTTCCGCAGTCGACCCTTCGACAGCTCTTCGTGGACAAACTCCTCCGTGACGCCCGCCACCCCGAAGCCGATGGCCGCCAGATCCACCAGCAGGCTCCGCGCACCCAGCTCGATCTCCGGGTGCAGTCGCTGGCCATTTTGCAGGAAGTACTTCTCCAGATACAGCCGGGAGGAGGCCTTGCGCTCCAAAAGGATCAGGGGGAAGGCGGCGATCTCCGCCAGAGAATAGACATGGCCGAAGTCGCAGGGATAGTCCGCCGCCGCCACGAACACGGAGTGGGTGGCGAAGCAGGGGTGCGTCTCCAGCGAGGCGGACTCCTGGGGGGTGCTGGCAAAGGCGATATCCACCTTGCCGGATTGCAGCAGGCCCAGTACCTTGTGGCTGCGGCCGGAAACGATCTGGATGTGGATGGCGGGATACTGCCGGTGGAATCGATCCAGATACGGCAGCAGGAACTGGCTGGTGACGGTGTCGCTGGCGCCGATGGTCAGGTGTCCCATCTGCAGCTCCCGGCTCTGGGACAGCTTCTCCTCGCCGGTCTCCAGCAGGCCGATGGCGCTGCGGACGTACTCGTACAGCATCCGGCCGTCCGGTGTCAGGGCCACACCACGGGAGTTGCGGGCAAACAGACGGGTCTGCAGCTCGCCCTCCAGCTGCTTGATGGACTGGCTGACGGCGGATTGGGAGATATACAGGGCCTGAGCGGCGGCGGTGATGTTGCCGGCCTCGGCCACCTCCTTGAATACACGATAAAGCTCCAATTTCACAGACATGATGCAGGACCTCATAAATAGGGATAATATATATCACTGGTGCAATATGCTGTCATTATAGCAGATTTTTACGGGATTGCAAGGGAATTTATAGCGCCCTGTCTCTTGAAACACCGGGGAGAATGTGCTACAATGCCATATAGCATATGGAAAAGGATGACTTCTATGGATAAGCGCACCACAGATATCGTCTGCTACTGCACATGGGTCGGTCTGCTCATCGCCGTGCTGGCGGGGAACCGGGAGGCCAGCCGCTTCCACCTGAACCAGTCGCTGGTGCTGGGTATTTTCGGCCTGCTGGGGGTCATCCCCTGCGTGGGCTGGGTGTGGGCCGTCTTTGTGGCGGTGTGGTGGTGCATGGGCCTTACCGGGGCCATCCGGGGCGTGGAGCGGCCGGTGCCGGTGCTGGGTGGCATCCGTATCCTGCTTTGATGCATCGTTGTATGGAGCGTGCTGCGGCACGATTTTCATAGTGGACCAATGTTCAACAATTAGGAGGAAAAAACCATGTCTTTTATGATCGAAACGTCTGCCCGTCACATTCACCTGACCCAGGAGACGCTGGAGAAGCTGTTCGGTGAGGGCTATGAGCTCACCGTCCGCAAGCCCCTGTCCTATCCCGGCCAGTTCGCCAGCAACGAGCGTCTGACTGTGGTGGGCCCCAAGAAGGAGATGGCCAACGTGTCCATTCTGGGCCCCGTGCGTAAGATGGATCAGATCGAGCTGTCCGCCACCGATGCCCGCACGCTGGGCATCGATGCCCCCGTCCGTGAGAGCGGCGACGTGAAGGGCTCCGGCGCATGTAAGCTGGTGGGCCCCAAGGGCGAGGTGGAGCTGACCGAGGGCGTCATTATCGCTAAGCGTCACCTGCACATCACCGAGGCCGACGCCGCCGAGATGGGCGTGAAGAACGGCGAGATCATCAAGGTGGCCTGCGGCGGCGAGGGCCGTAAGCTGATTTTTGACGATGTGGTGGTTCGTGTCAACAAGGACGCCGTCACCACCATGCACATCGACACCGACGAGTCTCAGGCTGCCGGCAACCCCAAGGTCGGCGAGATCGTGCGGTAAGCAAGTACACAAAAAAGGACACGACAGGCTGTGCCTGCCGTGTCCTTTTTTACTTCTTGGGGGATGTCCCATTATAAAGACGCCACGATGGCCTCCAGCTTTTCGGTGAAGTCCCGGTTCAGCCGCAGCAGCAGAGCCTGCTCCTCTGCCGTCCAGCCGGCGTAAATACGGTCCTCCACGGATCAGGCGCCCCACGGTCCTCTCTGCCAGACGATGCCCCTGTGCCGTCAGGGAGACACAGGTGTGCCGTCCACTGCCGGGGGACAGGGTCAGTATGCCCTCCCGCTCCAGCTTCTTCAAAGCGGAATTGACGGTAGAGCGGCCCATACCCGTGGCCTCCCGCAGGGCAGACTGGAGATAGCCCGGCTCGTTGACGGCCAGCGTGTACAGGATGCGGAACTCGCTGTCCGATAGTCCCATTTTCAGCGCTGCTGCATGATACAGACTGCTGATACGGCCGTCGATCTGATTGAACTCCTGAATGGTGGTCATATCCTCACCCCCTTATGCATAGCCATACTTCTTCCGCTTGCCCACGAGGCACGCCGCCGACAGGAGCAGCGCCAGTGTCTCGGCGGCCACCACGGCGGCCCATACGCCGTCGATATCCCATAGCACGGGCAGCACGGTGACGGCGGCTACCTGAAACACCAGCGTCCGGGCAAAGGAGATCAGGGCGGAGATGAAGCCGTCATTGAGGGCGGTAAAAAAGGAGGAGGCATAGATGTTGTACCCTGCCATCAGGAAGGACAGGGAGTAGATGGAGAAGGCCCGGATGGTCACCGGCAGCAGGGTCGGCTCCTTGGACATGAAGATCAGGGACAGGGGCCGGGCCAGCAGCAGGGCCGCCGCCGTCAGTACCACGCTCATGACGGTAATGATGCACAGGCTCTTCCGCAGCAGCCCCCGCAGCTCCGCCCGGTTCCCGGCACCGTAGTGATAGCCCACGATGGGGGCGCTGCCCATGGAATAGCCCAGAAAGATGGCGATGAAGATGAAGTTGACGTACATGATGACGCCGTATACCGCCACGCCGCCGGAGCCCATGAACCGCATCAGCTGCCAGTTGTAGAGCATATTCACCACTGACATGGAGATATTGGTCATGAACTCCGAGGAGCCGTTGGCGCAGGCCTTCAGCAGCGCCCGCCCATGGAAGGCGGTGCGGCCCAGCCGCAGCTTGCTGCTGTTGGGCCGGAGGAAGTACACCAGCGGAATGACGCCGCCTACGAATTGGCTGAGGATGGTGGCCAGAGCGGCGCCCTCGGCACCCCATTGCAGCACCGCCACGAACAGAGCATCCAGTGCGATGTTGGTGAGGCCGGCGGCAATGGTGACGTACAGGCCCAGCTGAGGCCGTTCCGCCGTCACCAGAAAGCTCTGGAAGGTGTTTTGCAGCATATAGGGGATCAGGCCCAGCAGGACGATACGTCCATAGCTGACGCACACCGGCAGCATGGTCTCGTTGGCACCCAGCAGCCGGGACATAGGCGTGAGAAAGGCAATGCCGCCGATGGTGAACACGGCACCCACCCCAATCAGCACATAGATCAGCAGGGAGAAGATCTCGTTGGCCCGTTTTTCGTTGCCGGCCCCCAGGGTGTATGCCACCAGCGCACTGCCGCCGGTGCCCAGCATGAAACCCACGGCGCCCAATACCATGAGAAATGGCATAATGAGGTTCACGGCGGCAAAGGCATCGGAGCCCACGAAATTGGACACGAAAACACCGTCCACCACGCCGTAGATGGAGGTACAAACCATCATGATGACAGACGGCAGAGTAAAGCGCAGCAGTTTTCGATAGGTGAAGTGCTCGGATAGTTGGATACGCATGAAGAGAAAGTCCTCCGTAAAAATAATGTCCGAAACCGGACAAGCATATTTTAGTACGATTTCGGACATGGGTCAAGAAAATCTTTCGACGGCCCTCTGCATTTTCCTTGCATTTCCATATGGGATAGGATATAATATTCCCTGATAGATACGGACAGAGGCAATGCACTGCAAAGGCCCGTGGGGTCAGGTGCAAAGCTGAACAAGGGAACGGGGACGAGCCCCACGTTGACCAACACCGTGTGCATCGAGGTGTCTATCCCGCCGACGAAAGTCAGCCATTGGAAGCGTGCTTCTGAGAAGGCAGGGGAGACCGCCGCTTGAGATGCGAGCCGGGAGACCTACTGTTGCCGTTAGAATGATCCCAGGAATGGTTATGGTGTTATTCTGCCACGCAGGATGACACCATATTTTTTGCGCCTGCTCCCGTGCACTGCGGGAGTCGGCGGCACGGAGAATGAGGAGTATATGAAGAAGATTCGACCCTATCTATGGCGGGGCGGAGCGCTGGTGCTGGCGGCGGCCTTGGTGGTGCTGCTGGTGCTGTCCGGGATGGGCCTTTCCACGCAGGAGCCGGAGCCGCTGCCCCAGCCCCCGGCCCAGACTATCCGCACCGAGGGACAGGGAGGCGCCTCCCAGCAGGAGAAGCCCAATGCCCCGGAGCAGCCGGAGGATCCGGAGGACGAGGACACGCCGGAAGAGCCGGAGACTCCGGAGCAGCCGGACGAGGAGCCGCCCCAGGAGGAACCCGATGCCCCGGAGCAGCCGGAGAATCCCACAGACAATCCGGAGCAGCCGGAGCAGCCCGGCGATAATCCGCAGCCCGGCGATAATCCCGGCAAAGGGGATAACGACGGGCCCGGCCCGGTAAAACCGGAGCCAGGCCCTTCTGACGATACCAGCACCCGCATCATCACGGATCTCAGCAACTGTGAGATCACCTATAATCAGCTGACAGACGACACGCTGCCCTTCTACGCCTATCTCATCAATCCCAACGGCGAGACGCTGAAGGTGAAGCTGCAAAACAGCGATACCCCCATGAACGGCCGGTATCTCACCAGCGCCGACGGCAAGAACTATACCGCCCAGCTGGTGCGGAATGAGACAAACCATATCACCCTCTACCGCAAGAAGGGGAACACCACGGTGGAGGAGGTCCGCTTCTCCATCCGGTATGTAGCACAGAAGGCCGATGAGGATCATCCCACCATCGGTGAGCATCCCCCCACCATCGTCACCAATCTGGACGGCGTGACGGAGACCAGCAACCGCAACTTCACCCTGACGGTGAAGGCCACGGCCTACACAGGCTCTCCCCTCTACGCCAGCCAGATCGAGGTACAGATGGACGGAAAGCGCATCACAGGCCCCACCGGCGGCCCGGTGTACGAGTATCAGCTCTACTTCCCGGATCCCATCGTGGGCGATACGGTGGAGCACACCATTACCGTCCGGGCCTGGGACGGGGAGGGCAACTCCGCCTTCGTGTCCTATCGCATTCTCTACCGCTTCGTGGATACCGGCGACGTCATCGGCACGGCCTATATCGTCATCGACGCCACCACCGTGGGACTGGATGTGATGGAGGAGCCGTATACCTACAAAATTCGCCAGAATACCCCGGCCTCCTATGCCGTTATCGAGGCGCTGGAGGAGTGGGGCTACGAGTACGAATACTCCGGCTCCATGGACGTGGGCTTCTATCTGCGGCGCATCAGCCGGGGCGGCATGATGGACTATCCCGCCATCCCGGAGAACCTGTGGAGCAAGATCCTGCAGGACGGCCTGACCCTGACGGGCCAGACGGATAACAACAGTCTGGGCGAGTTCGACTATACTCAGGGCTCCGGCTGGATGTACTCCGTGGGCGGCAATACCTATGCCGGTAAGGGCCTGTCCGGCTATTACCTCACCGACGGCGATACCCTGTATCTGCGCTTCACGCTGGCCTACGGCAAGGACATCGGCGGATACAGCTCCACCGGCGGCAGCTACGGTCTGCTGCCCAGCTATTGCGGTAAGTGGCTCAACGGCACCTACATTGAGGAGCACGTCTGGGGTGAGCCGACACAGACAGTGGCGCCGGACTGCACCCATCCCGGCGAGATCAGCGCCGTCTGCACCGTCTGCGGCGATCGGAAGGATCAGCAGGAGGTGCCGCCTCTGGGGCATGATTTCGTGGAGACGGGACGCACGGAGCCGGGAGAGGACGGAACACCGGGCTACATCGAATACACCTGCTCCCGCTGCGGGGAGCAGAAGCAGGAGCCGATCCCGGCGGTCAATGCCGGGTGGCTTCCCCGGCGGCGCAGAGTGCCGGACTATGCTATGACAGGAGCAAGATATGAACGATAGAATGAGAAGAGGCTGCTGCCGCCTGCTGGCGCTGCTGCTGACGCTGGTGCTGGTGATCCCCGCCTATGGGCAGGAGACGCTGGATGCGCTGGCGGCGGCGCAGGGCTGCACGGCGGAGACACTGCTGCAAAGCGACAAGCTGACGGCGGGAGACTCCGTCAGCGACTGGGTGGCCATCGCCGTGAGCCGGGCCGGTACGGAGGGGGATACCTCCGCTTACCGCAAGGCACTGGAGCGCTATGTGACCCGGATGTACCGGGAGCAGGGGGGCTTGGACCGCTTGCGAGCCACGGAGTGGCAGCGCACCGCCCTGACGGCGCTGGCGCTGGGAGCGGACCCCACCGCCTTCGGCCGGGACAAGAACGGTCGGTCGGTGAACCTGCTGGCCGACGGCGTATATCAATTCACCGCCGCCAAATCTCTGGGAACACAGGGACTCAACGGCTGGATCTTCGGCTTGATCGCTCTGGACAGCGCCCGCTTCGCCGTGCCGGAGGATGCCGCCTACACCAGAGCCACTATTTTGCAGGCGCTGGTGGCAGCGCAGGAGCCGGAGGGCGGCTTCGGCCTGACGGTAGGGAACTCGGACGTGGATCTGACAGCCATGACCCTGCAGGCGCTGGCGCCCTATCAGAACAGCACAGTGACGTATACCGGCGCTGCCGGGGAGTCTGTGACCATCCGGGAGGTGGTGCGCCGGGCGCTGGCGTGGCTGTCTGACCAGCAGACGGCGGAGGGCGATTTCATCAGCTGGGACGCCGCCAATCTGGAGAGCACGGCGCAGGTCATCATCGCCCTGTGCAGCTTGGGAGTGGACCCGGCCACGGACGCCCGGTTCGTGAAAAACGGCATCAGCGCCGTGGACGGGCTGATGCGCTACCGACTGGACGACGGCACCTTCCGCCATATTCTGACGGACGGCTCCGATGTCATGGCCACGGAGCAGGCCCTTCTGGCGCAGGAGGCCATGGAGCGGCTGTCCGCCGCCCGCCGGAGCCTGTATGACTTCCGGGAGGAGATGCCGGAGGATGTAAAGACGCAGGTGACGGCCCTGAACGAGGCACTGACGGATGTGGCGGTGGCCACGCCGGAGGAGGTACAGGCTCTGTATACCCGGTATCTGGCCATCCCAGCCGCCGAGCGCAGCTATGTGTTCGCTGCCGGGGCGCTGCTGGATCGGATGCAGGAGCTTTTCCTGGAGATCACGCCGGAGGATCCGGCGCAGGCATATGAACTGCGGGTTGCGGCGGAGGTGACTACCTCTGGCCCCGGCGCCGTAGTATGGATCGCCGCAGGCGCCGCCGTGGTAGTGGTGGCTGCAGGCATGGTGATTTGGAGCAAGCGGAGGAAGATATGTACGAAGTAACGGAGAAAATTCTGCGGGAAGTGCGGAAGGTCATCGTCGGCAAGGACGACGTGGTGGAGAAGGTCTGGATCTCCATTCTGGCCCAGGGCCATGTGCTGCTGGAGGACGTGCCGGGGGTGGGTAAGACCACCATGGCGCTGGCCTTTTCCAAGGCGCTGGGGCTGGAAACCAAGCGTGTGCAGTTCACGCCGGACACCATGCCCTCGGATATCATCGGCTTTTCCCTGCCGGAGCAGGGGCGGATGGTGTATCAGCCCGGTGCGGTGATGACCAATCTGCTGCTGGCGGACGAGATCAACCGTACCTCCAGCAAGACCCAGTCGGCGCTGTTGGAGGCCATGGAGGAGGGTCATGTCACCGTAGACGGCGTGACCCACGATCTGCCGGCCCCCTTTGTGGTGCTGGCCACTCAGAACCCCATCGGCTCTGCCGGTACACAGAATCTGCCCAACTCCCAGCTGGATCGCTTCCTCATGAAGCTGAGCATGGGCTATCCCGACGTGGGCAGTCAGGTGCGTATCCTGAAGGAGCGCAGCCAGCAGGAGCCTCTGGAGCAGGTGGAGCCGGTGATGCGCCGGGAGGAGCTGATCGCCGCCATTGCCAGGGTGCGTCAGGTCCATGTGGACGACCAGATCTATGATTACATCGCCCGGCTGGCGGAGGTGACACGCACCCATCCGTTGCTGAAGCTGGGTATCAGCCCCCGTGGCGCTTTGGCCCTGTGCCGCACGGCTAAGGCCAGAGCCTTCGCAGAGGGCCGGGATTTCGTGGTGCCGGAGGATGTGACGCAGATGGCGGAGTATGTGTTTGCCCACCGCCTGATGCTTTCCTCCAAGGCCCGCCTCAACGAGTACACACCGGAGGCCATCGTGGCGGAGGTGCTGGCACAGACCCAGCCGCCGGTGCTGTCGGAGCGGCGGGCATGAGCACGTTGCTGTGGCTTTTGACGGAGGCCGGACTGGTGCTGTGCTGGCTGGTGACGCCTTGGGCGCCTGCCCCGTGGCTGGCCCTGTGCTGGCTGATGGCGCCGCTGGCGGGCTGGCTTGCACTGCTGCTGACAAGGAAGCGGTCGCAGGTACGGCTCACCTGCCCCGTGACGGCGGAGAAGGGTAAGCCCTTTTCCGTGACGGCGGAGGTGCGGCAGGGTGTCCCCTTCGGCCGGGGCAGGCTCACGGTATCGGTGGAGAACACCGTTACCGGAGAGACGCACCGGGAGAAGCTGACCCTGCATCAGGGCTGGGGAGCGTGGCAGGTGCAGAGTGCCTGCTGCGGCTGTCTGGTGATGCAGGCGGCGGAGCTTGTGCTATGGGATCTGCTGGGCGTGCTGCCGGTGAGGATCCCCTGCACGGTACAGGGACGCACCTGCGTCATGCCGGATACCTTCCCCATCGAGGCAGACCCGGTGTCGGCCATAAGCCGCCAGACGGACTGCGAGGAGTACGCCCCGGACGTCCGAGGCAGCGACCCTACGGAGACCTTTCAGATCCGGGAATACGTCCCCGGCGACAGTCTGCGGCAGATCCACTGGAAGCTCTCCGCCAAGGCAGGACGCTACATGGTGCGGGATGCGGCCAAGCCGGTGGATCACCGATTGACCATCTATGTGGAGCGCCGCACGGCCCCGCCCCGTCTGGCGGACGGTCTGATGGAGGCGGTGGTGTCGCTGTGTCAGGCCTATGTGGATCAGCCCTTTCGACTCATGTGGAGCGGGGAGACCACCTCTGTCCGGGAGATCACCGGGGAGGAGCAGCTGCCCGAAGCAGTGACGGCGCTGCTGAAAAGCAAGGCACAGGAGGAGCCGCAGACGCCGGAGCTGCGCCCGGAGGGGAAGCTGCTGTACTGCTGTACCCAGCTTCCGGCGGACGGGCAGCTGCCGGAGGATGCCGTCGTGCTGCTGTGCAGCGATGAACCCTGCGCCGGGGAGGGCGTGTGCCGCTTCACCCCGGAGGATATGCAGGAAATACTGGGAAAATGGATGTGGAATTAGGAGCTTTTGGTGAAAAAACAGACTGTTTCATTCCAATTTGATACGACGCCGGCCCCATTCAGGCCTCTGCGCCCCACGGATGCGGCGGCGGGCGTGCTGCTGCTGGCAGGCATATGGGGCCTGCTGTGGCAATGCCTGCGCCCGGAGCCGATGCTGGGCCTGCTGGGGCTGGGCGCTCTGGCGGCGCTGGGCCTTGCGGCGGGACTGCTGCTGCGGTGGGATCGGAAATGGCAGCGTCTGGCCCTCTGCGGAGCGCTGCTGGTGCTGCTGGCGGCGGGAGTGCTGCTGCGGAGCCACATCAGCGCTGCTCTGGCGGGGCTGGGAGACTTGTGGGGTCAGTGGCGCTTTCAGCAGACCGGACGGTACACGCCGCCCTATGTGGGGGCGGGCAGCGTCTGGTGGATGCTGCTGCCTGTGGGGGCTGTAACGGGCCTTGCTGCGGGTCTTGTGCTGCGGCAGCGCTGGCGGATATGGCCGGCGGCCGTCTGCGCAGCAGGACTGCTGGCGCTGCGTCTGGCGGGCCTTGTGCCGGGAGGCTGGTGGTTTGCCTGCTTCCTGCTGGGGGTGCTGCTGTGCTTTGTGCAGGGCAGCGCCATAGGCCGCAGGGCCAAGGCCGTCACGGCGGGAGCGCTGGCGCTGGTGCTGCTGATGGGACTGCTGCCGGAGGGCCTCTCCGGCGGCGCATCCCCCACGGCGCTGGGACGGCGGCTGGGCAAGGCCCTGCACCGCTGGCGCTATGAGGATGCCGCCGATCCCCTGCCGGAGGGAGACATCTCCGGCTCCGGGGCCTTTTCCCCCGGACAGGAGCCGGCGCTGCGGCTGACCATGGATCACTGGACGCCCCTGTATCTGCGGGGCTATGTGGCGGGGGAGTACACCGGCACCGGCTGGCAGCAGCTGGCGGCCCGCCGCTTGACGGAGGAGGCTCCGATGCTGTATAGCCTGCAAAGCGGCTATTTCTTCCCGGCCCAGCAGCTGGCAAAGGCCAACGGCGAGGCCGAGAGCGAGAACCATGTGACCATTCAGGTGCTGGGAGCCTGCCGCTCCGTGGCCTATACCCCCTATGGCGGGGGCGACGGGCTGGAGAGCGCACTGGATGCCCGTGACCTCACCGGCGAGGGCATGACCGACCCCACCCAGCGCAGCTATGAGGCGGCGCTGTACCCGGTGGAGGAGAGCTACCTGCTCCAGCAGCAGCTGGCGCAGGCGGAGACGGACAGCGACTATCGGACGGGAGAGAGCGTCTATCGCCAGTGGGTCTATGACCACTATCTCACGGTGCCGCAGGACACCTACGACGCCCTGACGGCGCAGTTCACCCCCGGTCAGGGCTGGAACACCACTCAGGCCAAGACGGAGATCAGCCGCTTTCTGGCGGCCAACCTGACCCTCCGGGAGGGGACGGTCACCCCGGCCACCGGCGACGTGGCGGCGTGGCTGCTGACCGGCGCCCGGCAGGGATATAGCGTCCACTATGCCACGCTGACGACGCTGCTGCTGCGCTGCTGCGGCATCCCGGCCCGGTATGTGGAGGGCTATGTGGTGACCCGGCAGCAGGCGGAGGCCTTGTCGGACGGGGCGCAGCTGACCCTGACCCAGCGGGCCGCCCATGCCTGGGCGGAGTACTATCTGGACGGCGTGGGCTGGATCCCCTTCGACACCGTCCCCGGCTATGAGGAGAACATCGACTACCAACTGCCGGAGGACGGCGATCCGGCGGAAAACGAGAACGGCACGACCTACACGGGGCAGGATCAAACGCCCCAGCAGAACCAGACCGACATCTCGCAGGAGCCCCAGGACGACCACAGTCAGCGCATTTTCGTCCAGAGTGTACTGCTGGCCTTGGCGGCGCTGGTGCTGGTGTGTCTGGCAGCCATGGTGCTGCGGACGGTGCTGCTGCGGCGAAGGCTGAAGCAGCAGCGCAGGCGCTTTGAGGACCCCGACGGCCGCGCGGCCTGTCAGGCCATGCTCAGCGCCCTGCACCGGCAGCTGACGGCCTTGCAGCCGGGAGCGTGGAGCGAGGCATCCCCCCAGCGGCAGGAGGCCCTGACGGCCCTGCTGGGCGACGAGACGGCCCGGCAGCTGACGGCGCTGGAGCAGGAGGTCTGGTTCAGCGACCACCCCATCGAGGAGCCCCAACGCCAACAGGCGCAGAAGCTGCTGGAGGGGACGGAGCGTCTGTGGCGGGAGCGTGTCCCGGCGGCCAGACGCTGGAAACAGAGATTCCTCACCTGTCAGGTGATTTGAATCATAAAAGAACAGAAAGGAGTATGAAAGATGAAAGAGAAGACACATCTCGGAAACCGCCTTCTGTCGGTTCTGCTGACGTTCCTGATGCTGCTGTCGCTGCTGCCTTCGGCGGCGCTGGCGGCGGACACCCAGCAGATCGCCCTGATGGCGGTGACGCAGAACGGATTCCTCATCGAACCGGAGTATGTCACCTATCACTCCGGCGACACGGTGAAGGATGTGCTGAAAAAAAGCAGCCACACCTTCAGCGGCATCGACAGCGGATACATTACCGCTGTCGATGGCACCACCGACAACTTCAGCATCCATTACGACGAGGATGGATACAAGCTGGATCAGTCGGCGGATGGCCTGACGGCCATCTGGTTCACCACCAACTCGAGCCAGAGCCATGGAGCAAACCTCCAGAAGCTGGCGGCCAACATGGCGGTCTACAACACCGCTACCAACGGCCTGAGGGATTACAAGGCCGCTCAGGAGGCCTATGATGCCGCCGTGAAGGGCTTTTATGCCGCCACGGACACCACGGCCAAGACCCTGAACGATGCGCTGTTCAGCGCCATCGACAAGCACGCCAAGTTCCTGGAGGGCAAGACCACACCGCTGACCATCAGCGCCACCATGGGTGGCGAGGCCATCACCCCCGGCGAGGCGGTGTTCACCAGTGAGTTCGGCACCGTTGTCACGGTGAAGAACACCAACACCGTGGACCTGATCCCTGCCACCTACACCTTCGACCTGTCCGACGGCGAGTTCCGCCATGTCCGTGGCACGCTGGAGGTGAAGGAGGGTACCACCCTCACCGCCCAGCTGCCTGCCGGCCAGTGGATCAAGTCCGTAGGCATTGGTATCGACAATTACTGGAAAACCTACGGCGAGATGCCCAAGCAGGACGTTACCGCCGCCGAGGGTACCTACCTGATCCCGGACCATGCGTACAACTCGCTCTATCCCTATTTTGAGCCGGGTGACGGCGTGGATACCACCAACATCCGTGTCTACAAGGCGGGCGACCCCAACGGCAACAAGGCCCACAGCTGGAAGAGCACGGCAGATGCCCTGACGGATAGTGTCGAGCGCAACAGCCTGAAAAATTCGGATGTGGTGTGCGAGGCCCGTCTGAAGGGCGACGGATATGAGCAGTATCAGACCTACACGCTCCACCTGATCCGCACTCCCAGCCTCAGCGATCTGGCTGCGGCGGACTCCGTGTCCGGCCTGACCCTGAGTCCTGTCTACGCCAACACCACGGATACCTACACCGTGGCCACGTCGCAGGATCAGGTGAAGATCACCCCCACGGCTCTGTGCAGCGGTGCTGCCATCACCGTGGCCGGGAAGTCCACCCAGAGTGGTTCCCCCGTGACGGTGAACCTGGCGGACTGCAAGCAGGATTCCGGCAAGAACTACCTGATCCCTGTGGTGCTGACCGCCAACGGCCAGAGCGTCACCTATACGGTGAAGGTGCAGAAGCGGGCCTCCACCCCGGTGATCCTGAACCACGATGAGGGGGTGGACGTGAAGGTGTATAGCCAGACCGGCGACTACATCGCCCCCACCTCCTCCACCGGCACGGCGGACACCTATATGCTGACACTGGGGCTGGGGTATACCTATCTGGCCACCAAGGACGTGTATTACCACGCAGAATGTGCCTTTCAGGCCGTCCCCAACAGATCCTACGATGTTCCCACCCCTGTCACCGATGATTGGCTGACGGGTCTGAGCGCCAGAACCGGCAACAATGCACCGTTGTGTGATATGTCCCCGACGTTTACGGAGGGTACCCATGAGTACACCTTTACGGTGGAATCCAACTCTTCCAGCTTCCAGCTCCAGCGTGTCAGAGCGGATAGTTCTTACAAAACTACGCTCTATGCAGCGTATCACCGCAATACTGCTTGGCCCGACCGGACGATGGAGAAAGCGCTGACCGCCTCCGATACCAGCTATACACCCATCCCCAGCTTCATGGCCGTGGGCGGCTATGGCAACACTGCCCGCCTGAAGGTAGCCCAGTCCAAAACGGTCAACGGCGCTACCCTGTATCAGGACTACTTCATCAACGTCAACCGCGCCATGACGCTGGATTCCCTGTCCGCCAAGGACCAGAACGACGTTGTGGTTCCCCTGAATCAGGGCGGCGACACCACCAAGGCCACCTTTACCAAGCTGGTGTATGACTACACCGCCGATGTCAGCGAAAAAGCCTCTGAGCTGCGCCTGACCCTGCGGCCCCTGTCCTCCTACCGGATGGATGCAGATATGACCGTAACGGTGGCCTGCGGCGACTGGAGCCGGAGCATCACCTATGATAAGGACCACAAGCCTTCTGACCGCCAGACCGTGGCGGTCCCCCTGAAGGCGGGTTCTGCGGCGGCGGAGACCATCACGGTTACCGTCTCCCACAAGGAGACCGGCAGCATCGCCGGGACCTATACCATCAAGGTCAATAAGCAGGCCCCCATCGAGACCACCATCACCACGACCCCCGGTGATGCCACGGTGTTCCTCACCAGCGACGTCACCGGCGACCGCATCCTGCCGGGTGACAAGGGCATCTATACCCTCGACAGCGGCAGCAGCTACACCGTAGTGGTGACCCGCTACGGCTATGTGGGCCAGAAAAAGACCTTCACCGCCGGCGAGGCCAATAAGACCATCCAGATCAAGCTGGAGAAGGCCCCCGACAGCACCCTGAAGGATATCGAACTGCCCACCGACTGGCCCCTGTTCCGCAAGAACGATGAAAACAACGGCGTGGTGGATGTGCGCACCCCCATCACCGCTGAGGACACCGTTCTGGTGTGGGCCAACAAGCTGGGCGAGGGCTACAGCGGCGGCGCTGTGGGCAGCCCCATCATCGTGGGCGGCTACCTCTATACCTATTCCGGTACCACCATCATGAAGGTGGATAAGGAGACCGGCCTGGTCCTCAAGACCGGCACCATGGTAGGCGGCTCCGCCTTCGCCATCAACTGCGCCACCTATGCCGAGGGCATGATCTTTATCGGTCTTGCCAATGGCCGGGTGCAGGCCTTCAACGCCGAGACGCTGGAGTCCCTTTGGGTCTATCGGGATGCGCTGGGCGGCCAGCCCAACTGCCCCATCGCCTATGCAGACGGCTATATCTACACGGGCTTCTGGAACCAAGAGACCAAGCAGGCCAACTTCGCCTGCCTCTCTGTCACCGATGAGGATGCCACCAAGACCAACGAGGCCAAGCTCCCCACCTGGACCTATACCCACAACGGCTTCTATTGGGCCGGTGCTTACGTCAACAGCGACTTCGTGCTGGTGACCACCGATGACGGTGCGGAAGGGTATGTCACGGGCCGTGGTTCTATCCTGTCCCTGAACCCCAAGACCGGCAAGCTCATTGACAGCCTGCAGGCCACCAACGTGGGCGACCTCCGCAGCAGCGTCTGCTACGATGAGGAGACCGAGGCCTACTACTTCACCTCCAAGGGCGGCGACCTGTATCAGGTGAAGGTCAACGCCGACGGCACTTTTACCAAGGGCTCTCTGCGTCGCCTGCATCTGGATAATGGCGCCGACAGTGCCTCTGCGCCTCCCATGAGTACCTCCACCCCCGTGATCGCCAACGGCCGTGCTTACATCGGCGTGTCCGGTACCAGCCAGTTCACTGCCTATTCCGGCCACAACATCACGGTGGTGGACCTGTCCACCTTCTCCATCGCCTACTCCGTGCCCACCATGGGCTATCCTCAGACCAGCGGTCTGCTGACCACGGCCTATCAGGATAAGGACGGCTATAACTACATCTACTTCATCGACAACTTCACCCCCGGTAAGCTGCGGGTCATCCGGGATATGCCCGGCATGACGGAGGTGGATCACAGCTACACCACCATGGAGACCTACAGTAAAAACGGCGAGGAGCACACCATCGAGACGGCCTATGTGCTCTTTACCCCCGACGGTGCGCAGGCGCAGTACGCCATCTGCAGCCCCATTGTGGACGAAGAGGGCAACATCTACTTCAAGAACGACTCCGCCCAGCTGATGCGGCTGAGCAGCCGTATCACGGAGCTGGAGGTCACCCAGCAGCCGGACCGCACCACCTACAGCAAGGACGATACCTTTGATGCCACGGGCCTGAGGGTCACCGCCCATTATGCCAACGGTGCCACCAAGGACGTGTCCGACTACCTCAAATACACCACCGATCCCCTGAGGCTGGATGATACCGAGATCACCATCGGCATCAACCTGGAGCAGCTGGTGAAGGACAAGCTGGAGAACCTGCCCGAAAATCTGAAGAATCAGACCGCCAAGTGGCAGCAGTATCAGGATAAGGACGGCAAGGCCGGCGTGGAGTGGGAGATCCCCACCACCAGCGTGACCATCACCGTGGAGGAGCACCACAACTATGGCGAGCCCACCTGGAACTGGAACAATGACTTCACCGCTTCCGCTGTCTTTACCTGCACGGATGACGACGGTCATACCCAGACGGTGCCTGCCACCGTCACCGACGAAGTGACCACCGAGCCCACCTGTGATAAGGAGGGCCTGCGTACCTATACCGCTAAGGTCACCTTTGAGGGCAAGGACTACACCGACACCAAGACGGAGCCCATCCCCGCCAAGGGCCACACCCTGACCGCTGTGGCAGAGGTGCCTGCCACCTGCGAGACCGCCGGCACCTCCGCTCACTGGAAGTGCGACGTCTGCGGCAAGCTGTTCAGCGATGTCGAGGGCAATACCGAGATAACGCTGGAGAAGCTGACCATCCCTGCCACCGGCCACGCCTATGGCGAGCCTGTGTGGAAGTGGACGGATGATTTCAAGGCCACTGCCACCTTCACCTGCGCCAACGATGCCACCCATGTGGAGAACGTCACGGCAGAGGTGACCAGCGCTGTCACCACGCCCGCCGCTTGCGAGACCA
>OHAU01001562.1_pt1 | contig 25870 bp, 25 predicted proteins | sample 1577181 | NCBI WGS metagenome assembly OHAU01 (sample SAMEA3541472, study PRJEB24748) | human gut metagenome | biome: human gut; feature: human-associated habitat; material: faeces | place: China | collected 2012 | reverse complement strand
CCTGTCCGTTCCCGGCGCCCGCAAGTATTCCCTTATTCAGTGGCTTGAGTTCCCGACACTGGACGCCGAAGAGCCGGAACCCCGAACGGTCTACATCATGGACAGCGCCCCTATCGGAAGGACATTGGGCGTCGGACTCGTGCACACCTGCCTTCCCCTCCCGGCACTCGGTGAAGTCCCGGCCGCCGCACCGGAAGAGGAAGGCCCGTTGCAGCCCGGCAGCCCGCAAGATGACATCGTAGGAGTATTATGATGGCCGCAGCCAATACCGTTTCCGATCTCCAAGCCGTTGACTTCGGATTCGGGCGCGTTCTTGTCGCCGCCTATGAAGGTTTGGCCCCCCGCGGCCCCGCAGATTTTCAGCGTTTCCTCAGCCGGGATAATGCCACCAAAATTTTCCGGGCCGATAACGAAGACCTACGGACCCTCCTGATACGAATCGCCGGGAAGGTATCAAATGGGAACGCCCTGCCGGATCTCCCGGTAATCGCCTACTACCGTTCTCCGGGGCTGAGTGGAAGCGACGAGAAACCCCGCTCGTACGATTTAACCCGTTATTCCGATGAGGGAACAACCAAAATCAAGCTCACCGCCGTGCCGGTAGAGATTTCGTACTCTATCGCCTTTTGCGCCTGGGACAAGCCGACGCTTGATAACCTGACCATTGCATGGTGGGCGTATATCGGCCAATTCGGAAGGCGGCACAGCCGGTTCACCGTGCGGTATCCCCTGGGAGACGGAAAGCCGGATATGGAAGTGAAGGCCTTTTTGACGGCGACGCGGGACATAGCTACCGACAGCGCCAGCACGGATCAGGGTGATGGACGGTTATGGGCGGCACGGACGCTGGCCATGGTCAAAACCCAGGTGCTTTACTATCGCGAGAGCCCAGAAACCTTCGAACGCTTCCAGTCTATCGGGTCAACCATATAACGCCATGTATAATAACAATATATTCAAAAAGATATGTCATGATCAATCCGGGCAGGAATTTGATCTCGGCTACATCGAAGAGGGAACTTTCATTGAAACCCTGTCCCTAGACGGCCCCAAGCTCTTGCTCACCATGATGGATCCATACTCATATCTGCGCGACGGGCTCAAGGTCAAAGAACTTGATACGCTCTCCGTGACCCTCACGGATTCCTTTGCATCAGATCGCCTCGACGCCAATATGACCTTCACCCTTCTTAAAATGCAGTCGAACGGCCATTTCATCAAAATGCAGCTCATGAGCACATCTGTATACCAAGCAAAATGCTTTGTAACCGTTTCAAAAAGCTTCATTCAAAAATCCATAACCGAAATTCTTCCCTACTACATCAAAGGATTGAAACTCGACATAGGAAAATTTCCCATCGTTGAGGATTATCACTGCCTTGCCGGGGAGCGCCCTTCCCGGCTGTTGCGCCAGATTGCCGTAGAGAAAGGGGCACTGGTATGGGCAGATCGGGATACGCTCCATTTCCAGCGGTTTCAGGAACTCTGGAAAGTGGAACCCGCCTTTACCTACCATCACAACAAATCGGATGAGCAATACACCATTGCCGCCTATCGCCAGCCAAGCCGAACGACCGAACTCCAGGAAGGCATCCAAAAGAACTATTCCGGATTCAACTTTGAAAAGGGAAGCATCGGCGGTGGCGGCGTACCCGCATTCACGGCAAGCCAAAACCCCATCACCCTCAAAAACAACAGCGTCAGCACAGTCGATGTCATCGACTACTACTGCGAGGGAAATGGAGCCCTGCGGCCCGGGCAGGTCATCAAATGCCTGTGGCATACCGCGAATCCAGAACGGCCGCTTGACGAGAGGCTCCCCGGGAAAATCCTTGTAAGTGCCGTAGCCCATTCCTATTACAGCCAAAAATTTCAATGCCGGGTAAAGGGGGTGATTGATCTTGCCTCAGCCTAAAAAATATGAGGGGACGTACCGGGGGACTGTGATCAGTAAACAAGACCCCAAGAAACAGATGCGCGTACAGGTACGTGTGGCCGAGATATTCTCGGGGATCCCCGATAAATACCTCCCATGGGCCACCTATCAGCTTCCCCTCGGCTCCCGGCCCGGAAACGGCGGCATCATCCCCGTACAGGTAGGGGATATCGTATGGGTCCGATTTGACGCCGGCGACAGCCGCCAGCCGATCATCGTCGCGGCGGCATCATCCATGCCGGGAGGGAAGCCCAATCTGCCCGATGACGTCTGGCAAGGGCCTGATTCCTACCAGCACAAGCGCGCGGAAGGTGAGCCCGCTCCGGATACGCCGGGATACGCCGAAGATGTCGTCTTCAAACAGCACAATGGCTTGATCCAGCTCACGCAAGGCGGCTCCATCCGAGTGACGCAGCTTTCCAGCGGAACGGCCATAGAAATCCTCCCGGACGGAACCATCCTGCTCCACGGTGAGAATGCGATCACCATGTCCGCCCCCACGCGGATCAAAATGACGTGCGGGGCATCATCCCTTGAAATGACGCCGGGGAACATCAAGGCACAATCCCCCCGGATAGACTTCAACTAAAGGTTTAAGAATGAGTCAAACCACTGGCGTAGCAGAACAGTTGGAGCGTATCGCCGACGCTCTTGAAACGCACACCCTACTCCTCAGACAGATCGCCGAGTCCAATATAGGACAATGGGAATGCTGCCTGAGAGGATCCGGGGCATCCGATGCCCTCCTGAAGGTGAGTATGCTGCATTACAAGGAAAACCCTGCGGATCGATACGCCCTTTACCTGAAAGAATTGGAGAAGGAGTAGGCCATGCCGGGAGTCAGCCGCCTCGGGGATGTCTGTACGGGGCATGGGTGCTTTCCTTCACGCCCATCCACCGGGGCCAGCCCCAATGTCTTCGTCAATGGCATTCCCGTTCACCGCCAAGGAGACAGTTGGGCTCCCCATTGCTGCGTCACATGCCACGGCTCCGTCCTCGCCGCCGGTTCCCCCAACGTCTTCGTAAACGGGATGGAGATCGCCAGAATAGGCGACCCCGTGGCCTGCGGTTCCGCTGTGGCTACGGGGTCTGGGAATGTGTTTGCAAACGGGTTAAATAAAAACTGAATACATCCTCTGAAATAATCTCTAGATATCCACTATCATCTTCCTTAATATTGAAGATTACTCATACTCAAGTATATTATTTTTCTAATATGTAAATATCATTTTATTTTGAATAATTTCATTATGAATCCAATGTTGGTCAATAGTCTGAACAAAATCTGGACGAACAAGCTTGGCACGTTTTATCAAATGATCATCTTCGTCAATTCTTAAATAAATACCTTCCAAATATTGAGATCCAAATTTTGATTGCTTAAAAAAATTAGTTAACTCATCTAATGTATAAATTCCTTCTCCTAAAAGAGGAACAGAAACAATTTTCAAATGCTCCAATAATCTGTTTCGTTGTTTCACACTCCAAAAAACATTTTTCCATTTATCATATATATCAAAACCAATAAATAAATCAGGTAACTGTGTATACATAATAGAATGTTTGGCATAGCACCATTCTCCAAAAAGTATATACCTGTCAGTTAATAAATCAAAAAAACTATCTATTTTAGGAGATATCCATACATCCAGTTTTTTCCATTGACCAGAAAAAGGATAATTAAGAAAACTTCCTCTATTTTGTAAGCATAGGTTTCCGGAAGGATCAAAGGAAATTCCCAAATTTGCACCATCAATTTTTTCTTCAACATAAACGTTATGTTGAAGGAAGAGTTCTCTCTCCTCTTTGGAAAGTACTTTATCATCACGGATATTAGAATTTTCTAGCACTGCTAAATGCGGAGTTGAAGGAAATTTAAAAAAACTATTCATTTTTCCATTTTCTCCGCATATTTACTGCTAATATAGCTTTCACACAAAAAAATAACAGAAATGCCAACTTCATCCAAAGCGTCACTCCAGCCCCACCATTTTGAGTCCGTAGCCTGCATAATCGGAGGTTTTTTAGGATGCACACTGGCAACGGTTACAAATTTCCTGTCAGAACGATCAAAATTTTGGAGAGCTTCTGACATTGGAAATTCATGATAGGAATCTCCTTCTTTAGTGATAGGAATACGGTCACAATACTTAGAATTCCATTGATTATCATATATCCATTTCAAAAATGCATCACCCACTCCTGGCTGCCCAGAAAGACTTAGTTTATTCATATATTCTGAAAAAATTTCATTTTCATCGTCAAGAGCAATACGTATTTTTTCATCTTTTACATTATTAATTGTTTCAATACATGCCTCAATACATTCTAAATCTATCTCTGTTTCATCTTGTGATGTCGCAAGATTTGCAGTAAGGGGGACATTAGTATCAATAATACAAACATCATTAATAGGCATTTTTACCCCTCATGCTTTTACGTTTTTCTAGGACGGCCCTTGCTTGGGCAGCAATATCCCCCATTTCATCCCCAAAAAAATTTTTAGGCCAATTTTTAATGTTTCCAAACTCGTCAACATCAAGAGCAGTCAGTTTTGCAGGTAACACTGCATTATCCGCAAAATAGGAGACGACTTTATCCTTTGTTATCACACCTTCGGCAATACGCCTTTGCAATCGGCGTAGAAAATGTTCAGAGTGAGTTTCAATAATCAATTGAATATTTCTATCCTCGCCGCCTTCCCTAGATTTGATGACGTCGATCATGACATCGGCAAGATCAGCTTGGGCTGCTGGGTGCAAATGAATTTCAGGCTGCTCCATAATAATGATCGAATTGGCAGGGGCGTAAAAACATTGCACAAGCACTGGCAAAACCTGAGAAACACCAACTCCGACATCGGGAATGTCCACAGGTTCAGATGATCCTTTTGCAACCACTTTTACCTCGTAATCCTGCCTGTCTTCTGAAATTTTATTTACGGTAAAGTCATCTATCAGTTGCATTTTTTTTAATGAACTGGCTATATTTTCTGAAAGAGGTCTATACTTACCTTTATAATCAAGATTAATTACCCGATCTTTTGCAGATAACAAGGCGGCTACAGCATTTTCCCCCGAGTAGCCCACATGTTCTGGTTCTGTTCCACTCCAAGAGTAAATCCTCTCCGCCTTAGTGCGCAACGGCCCAAGATACATAATGGATCGGAACAAATTTTCCTGTTCTAAATTCATATTTTGAACAAAATCGGCGTTCTGATAATAAGCGGATACCTCTTCAGGAAAACCATAAAAGCGGACTGGATTTTTTATTTCCCAAGCTCGCCCTTTGTTTCTTCTTAATGTATAATGTGTTGCAGTTACTATATAGCTATTCTTTTTTGCCGAGTTTTGAGCAAGACTGATAGACATGACATCTTCGTTATCTTTAAGTAAACTATAGTTAAATCTTTTAACCATTGGAATTTGGCTTTCTTTTCTATCCATACCAATTCTTGCAGAAAATTTAAGAGCATTACCCGAAAATTGCTTTTTAGATATAAGATCACGAAAAGCCATATTAACAGGCAAACTCCATGTGTAGTCAAAAAGAATATCATTATCTTTCTTATGTTGATAAATGATATTCTGGAGAGCGCCAAGCTGAACAGCTGAATTTTTTCCGCCTGTATAGAAAACAGCTTTTCTATCAGGGGATTCCACTGTCTGTTTCAACATCATCAGAAAATGCCCAATACTAGATTTTCCAGAACTATTAGTCCCAAAAAATAACGTAATGGGTGCCAATTGGATATCACCAGTGTCCTTCCATCCTTTAAAATTCTGAATACGCAGTTTCTCTAACATCACTCTCCTCCCCTTCTCGAGGTCATTGCAAAAAGTTTTTGAGTAGGATCATGATACAAGCCTGCTAGATAAAACCAAGGTGCATCATGCAGCGGCGTTCAAAGCCAGTCGCCAAACAACTAAAATAATCAAAACATAATATGTTTCATCATGTTACAAACATATTACTGTAACAAGATGAAGCCTTCCTGCTTTTTAGCTCTCTTCCGTCCTAGAGTGCTGTACAGTAGCCAAAGTCACTTTTATACCTCTAAATACATTTTTCTTCACCTCCCGTAAATACGGCACATATGGGCAATTTTTTCGTGACAGATCCTCCACTCCGTAGTCAGCTAGGCACAAAGATCCGCATCTGCGGAAAACCTAATCGACTATGGAGTATTGCAAATGCCCGACTTCTCTGCCTTTGAGAAAAGCACGCAGGATCGTACATCCCGCGCCGCACAGATGCGCCGAGATCTTCTTCTCCCGATTCTTGACGCAAATGGCTCCTTCCGAAGCGATATCTCGCGGGAAGAGCTCAACACGACGTTCAAAACCGCATCCCAAAATTCCGTCTATGAATCCGCAGGCGAACAGGCCCCCATGATCATGGGAATCCATGCGCGCGCCCTGAAAAACTTCATCGAACAGCACGGCGGAACCCTCCCCTCCGATGAACTTTTGGCCAGCGCCCACCAAGCCATTGAAAACTTCATGACCCTGGGCAGAGGAAAGCCCGCCCTGTCCGGTGTTTTCGAAGACGCCGGAAAGGAAATGAGCACAACCGATGGCATCATCATGCGCGACCGCATGGTGTCCCTCATCCTGCCCGTGCTGCTGAACTCCATCACGCCCAACATGGTCACCCTCATTCCCGGCCAGTTCAACCAGTCGGAATTTTTCCGCATCAAACGAATTGCGGGCTCCAAATTCGGCGATCTCCAGAAAGGCGACATCATCGACTACACCTACAACGGCCAATATGCCGTGATGGATCAGATGTTCAAGGCTGGCGACGGCGATGGGACAACCACGAAATTCTCCTTCGACTCCAAGACCGCGTTCGGGACGGTCTACCCGTTGAAACGCAAACGCATCATGGTGCTGCACGATCATAACGTGGTTGCATCTGACGACGCGGGCTCGGTCATGGGAGCCTTCCGTCTGGGGGGAGAAATGGTAAACGTCACCGGCACGGTGGACTATGCCACTGGAAAAGTCGACGTGACCTTCTCCAAGGCCCCCGCCATCGGCGTTGAAGTTCATATCGGCTATGACGTGGACATCGAAAAGGATCCGACGCTGATCCCCAGAATCGACCATGAAATGGACAGCAGGACCCTCTATCCCCATGAAGCGGCCATTGCCGGGGACTCCACCATTCAGGCCCAATGGGGGCTTCGCCGCGAATACGGCCTTGATATCGACAACATGACCCTCGCCGGGATGCGCAACCTCCTAGCAGCCGACAAGGATCGCAAGATTCTTCGGCAGATGCTGTTTTACGCCAAGGGAGTAACGGAATGGTGCTACGAAGGGCCGGAATCCCTCACCCTTCAGGAGCATTACGAAACCCTCAAGGCCGCGCTGTTGGAAATCGACACCCGCCTCACGCAGCGAACGGGCGTCGTAGGCCTCACCGGGATTGTCGGCGACACGCAGTCCGTCAACATTTTCCGCTATCTGCCCAGTCCCTTTTTCACTCCAGCTCCCGGGTACCGCCCTTCGCCGCAGCCGCACTATGTCGGCAAGATATTCGGCCAGTACGATCTGTACTGCAACCCTTCCCAGGAACCCTACACCTCTCTGTGCTACGCCAAAGGCCCCGAACACGGCCAAACCGGGTTTGTCGCGGGCGATGCAGTCCCTGCCATCACCTTCCGCCATCCTGTCCTCACGGACCTCATGTCCCGCTCAACGCTGTGGGAGCTCTCCTACCGCAACCTTCAGCCGTTCGACGGCCGCGAATACCTCACAACCCTGAAGATGGTCCCCAAAACGGGAGCCTGATCCACAGGAGCCAATGACAACATGGAAAAACTCAAGCTGACCATCACCAACAACGGCTGCAACCCCATCAAGGTCTTCGGGCGCCCGTGCATCGATATCCCCGCACAGGGGACGGTGACCACGATCCGCCCCGCAACTTCCCAGACGGCAGCCCTCATCGAGCGCCTGCGCCGACAATATCCATCGCTGGTCATCACCACGGAAGAAGAGCCCCTCCCGCCGGTCGAGGCCTTGGCATCCACCAAAGCATCTTCCACCAAAGCGGCCGACAAAGCCCCCACCCAGTCTGCGCCCACCGCAAAGGGCAAAGCGGAACCGGCTGCATAGCCCAGTGAGACAAACATGAACCACACCATCACCAATGCGGCTGGAATCACGATCCTTGAGCCGTTGGACAACAACTTTAAAACAGGAGGCGGGCCTGTTTCCATTGGAGGGTGCGTTGTCGTGGCCTCCAAGGGCAAGCCCTTCATCCCTCTCGAAATCCAGCCTGAATCAACATGGTCCGGCGGAAAAACGTCATTGGAACAGATTCTCGGCTCTCCGCTGTCCAAGAAAGCCTACGGTATGGAGGGGCTGCGCCAGCTTTCCGACGCATGTAAGGAATGCAGTTGGGTCAATGCCGTCCGGGTCGTGTCCACCAAGGGATACCGTTACCCGTCCCTCGCGTTTTTGATGTTCAGGGATTTGAAAACGGCATGGGCGACCGACACATCGTACAAACCGGGCGATCTGGTCACGGACGCCGATAAGCAATGGATTTGCGCTGTTGCGCACGTCGCCTCCGCAGCGAACAAACCTGGTACGGAAACAGGTGAATGGCTTCCTTTCTCCGGGCCGGTGGAAACGGCAGCCCACCGTTACAACGAAGAGGTCCTCGTAGGCGATGATGGCTTCTGGATGGTATTCTATCCCATTGACGGGTGCGACTGCCAGAAACGGACCGTCCGTATTGAAGATGTGGACACCGCCCGCCAGCGGTTCACGCTCTCCATCTACGAAAAGGATGACGCCGGGTACGAATCCCTACTCGAAGGGTACGAGGTCGGCATTGGCGAAGACGACAAAGACGACATGGGGCGCCCCGCCTATATCGAAACCGTCTTTGAAACGCGTTCCTCCCATTTCCGCTGTGATTTTCTGGAAGGAACAGCCTGGGAGGATCTGGAACCCATCCTGCTCTCCCTTGAGTGGAAAAAGAGCACGCCGCAGCTCTTTTCCTTCTCCGGGGGCACGGACGGAGGGGTGCCCGAGTTGGCCGACTGGCTACAGGCAACATCGGTATTCAGCAACGAACAAGTCCAGGTCAACCTTCTTTTCGCCGCGGGCAACGTGGAGCCCGACTTTATCGCAAAGCAGGCGGAAATCGCCGACGACAGGCACATCAGCTATTTCTTCGACGTACCTCCGTACCTTTCCCCTTCGCAGGCATTGGAGTGGGTCAAGGAGTTGGGGCTGAAGAGCCGCCATGCGCGCTGCTATTATTCAGCCCTTGAAGCCAATGATCCATGGCGCGGCGGCAAGGCCGTCTGGGGCGTGTCCGGGGCTATGGCGGCGGCAAAGGCCCGGGGCAACGCCACCTACACGAAAAACGTGCCCGGCGTTCATTACTCGCCCGCCGGACAAAAGCGTGGCTACCTCTCACGAACGGGCGTGAAACAGCTATTCCCTGACGAGAACATCAATCGCGATAGCTTCTATGATCAGCGGATCAACCCCATTATTCCGATGGCCAGCGGGGGAGCCTGCGCCGATGACGACATGGTACAGCACTACGAATCCAACTACCTGCGCTTCGGGTGGATCAATGACGTGCTTGACTACATCGATCATCGCTTTTTGGAAGCGGCGTCCCAAGTCAAGTTTGAGCCGGACGGCCTTACGCAGGAAGCCCTCTATGAGCAAACCAAGACCATCATGGACGAACTCGTCATCTCCGGTGGGCTCGTCCCTCCCCGTGACCCTGAAAATGACGGCACCAGTCCGTACATCGTCACAGTGACCCAGGTCGAAATTGATCTTTGGCAGGTTGAATGGGCCGTCTGCATCACTGGATCCGCACGACGCATCGCCGGACAACCTCGCCTGATCCGATAAGGAACCTTCAATATGAGCAACAAAATTACGGTAATCATGGACGATCCTGTATTCCCAATCATGGATGGCATGGTGCTGGAGTCTTGTGGAGGAGCCCCCCAGAACGAGCCGGGCACCGCCCCAAGAATCGGTGTTCTGGAGTCCTATGCCGACTCGCAGCTCCGCTCTCAGGCCATGAGCGCCGTCTTGGGATGGATCGAAGACGGGAACTTCACATATGACAACCTGGACGAGTTTGTCTGCGCCGTCGCGGACCTTGATGGAGACTTCGAAATCTCCGAAGAAGAGGGCGATTACTACAACTCCGTGTGGCAACAGATCCCCAATGCCTTGTTGACTCTCGGCGCGCCGGAGGATGACGTCGAAAAGCTGGTCAATGGCGAAAGCAATGCCGCCGGCCAGCGGGTGGGCGAGGCCGTCAAGCTGTCCCTGGATTCCGAAAAAGCAGATGACGACGACCTCATCGCCGGATTTGCCTATGGCGAAGATGCCGTGTTGGAAAACGCGGACGATGATCCGGAAGGGCGCCATATGGTCCTTGAGGCCGCATACAAGAAACGCAAGGTTGTCCGCGACGGAAAGGTTGTCGTCGTCCGAAAAAGGGTATCCGGCAAGATTCGTCTGTCGGCAGCCCAGAAAGCCGGATTGCGAAAGGCCCGCCGCAAGGCAAATACGGGAGCGGCAAAACTGGCCCGCCGCAAATCCATGCGCATTCGGAAACGCCGGGGCCTGTAATGGCGGAAGCGCAAAAGGGGCAAGAAAAGGTCAAGGATTCCCCGCAAGGGGAGTCCAGCAGCCCCCCTCTTGTCGGGAATACCGATACCCGTATCAGCAACCACCGCAAGTGCTGGATTTACAGCCCGGATGTAACCGTATGCGGTATCTACGGCCCCGGCACGAGCCAAGAGATTGTCGCCAACTGGTCTTCCCCTTTTGAAAATTTTTCATTGGGTGAAAAATTCCAGAAAGTTGGCGGATGGATTCAGGCCAAATTCAACGTTACCTCCGTCACTCAGTTCAACACGCAACAGGTATGGGATGGTAACCGCCCGACGCAGTTCAACCTTGAACTGAAACTCTATGCGCTGCGGGATGCAAATCAGGAAGTGATGAAGCCACTCGCCGCGCTCGAATGGATGATTTCCCCGGACGTAAGCATTGACGGCGGCGGCTCCATTGGGGGCAAAATCGCCGCGGCCGTCAATTTGAACATCGGAACAAAGGTCATTTATCGGGATCTCTGTATCGACTCCATCTCTATCCCCTACGATAAAGAGGTAGATTCTCAAGGAAATTTCGTGCGATGCACGGTGAATGTGCAGTTCACCACATTGACGATGATCACCAAAGACATGCTCCGAAAGGGGTATGGCTTCAAAGCCGCTTTTTAGGATACGCCATGGCAAATATCATAGGTTCTCAAGGGAATATCCAAAAAATTCGAACTGGATACAGAAAAGTCCTTGCACTTGGCGAAGGGGTCGCTTCCGACGAGTTCAGGATGACTTTTGAAGGTTACAGCGACATCAGCTACCTCGTCCAAAGCACACAATTGCCCGCCCTCGCACGCGAACCCATTGAGTCCTTTGGCCCCAACGGTGTCCAGTTCGTCCAGCAAGGGCGCTACAAAAATGCCCAGGAAGTGCCGATTTCTTTCAAGGAAGTCATTACCGGCAAAATCTACGAATTCCTGCGGGCGCAGCTCAGGGGAAAGAAATACTATACCGTCAAACTGGCCCTCGTCGGGGAATCCTTCCCCACCTCAAACAACAATACTTCTCTTGTGTTTGAAGATTGCTGGATCGAGCTTGAAGGCGTCGATCTCTCTGTTGAAGACGCTACCCTCGTTCGCCCCTCCGGTACGATCCATGCGAACTGGATATCCTACTGCGATACGGATCAGTACCCCACCCTTTCAATCGGGTAGCCATAATGACTCCTCAACAGCTTCTTGAGGAGGTTAAGGGCAGATTCATCATCCTTTTCCATTCCGATGAATCTGCCCTTACAGCACTCCTCCGGCAATCTCTTGGAAAGTTTCAGGAAAAAGCTGGCATCATTTTCTCGGTGAGTGCAGAAAGCGCGACCATTCCATTGCCTCCCGATTACTGGCGCACGGCCATGGCCCATGACGCGAAATGGCGGTACGTCCCGTCACGCCTCAACAGGGAAACCAATGAAATTCTCCTCGACACTGATTCCCGAAACGTATCGCCCTACTCTCTGTATTACCTCATCAGCCTACGGGACTGGGACATGGAAAGAGATCTCCCCACAAGCTGCATTTCTCTCGTCATGGACCACCTCGAAGCCCTGATCTCCATTCCCAATACTGAACGGGCGCGGATGGCTGCCAGCTCAACGGGACTCTCTTCTTCCGAATTTCCGTCAATTCAGGATATCCGGACGCGGGTGGCGGAAATCGAGATGCAAATGGAGGATTCCAAGGCCATGCTTCCTCCCATATGCGTCTACTGAGGCCGCCCATGTTCAACGGAATCAACAACATCAACAGTATCGTCAGCAATCTGACCGGCGGCTACACGGGACTACGGGGAATTTCGACATCTGTTCAGAATGCTGAAGATTTCAACAAGCTAAGGATGATAACCCGCCAGCTTGTCCGTAAAGACTTTCAGAAGCAATGGCAATTCCGAATAGAACTTGAGGGAGAGCCACATGAATTTGACCTCTATGTCAAGGATATCAGTTACTCAACGATTGAAGCTGTTACAGAAAACGATTTCTACGGCGGGCTCTCTATGGCATGGCCTATAGGGATCGAACTTGTAAAGCTATCCATGACTGTGAGGGATGATGAATCTGGCACAATACAACACTTCATTGATTCTTGGATAGAAAAGGCAGTGCATAAAGATGGTACGGTTGGACTTCCATATGGGCCACTTGGATATGTCAAGAAAGTAAAGAAATACATTGTGACAGATAAGGATGAACGTCTTTCCGAAGAATGGGAAATGTACCCAACGACTCGCGGTGACGTTTCACAGTCAAGAGAGAACGGAGACTTCACAGAATTCCCCGTCACTTTTATCCAATTCTCACCAGAACCAAGATAATGAGGAATTGATATATGGGATTTCTTCCTGATTTTACGCTTTCATCGAACCCAGAAATAACCGTTCGGCTTCGTGAAGCCACTGTTGAAGACGCCATCGATTTCTCGGAACTCGATCCCGCCTTTGAGGAAGAAGCGACGACTGTTTTCCTCGACAGGATGCAGGCACCAGAAAAGTACACCGATCCACGCTGTTGGACAGCACAGGATCGCCGCCATGCCCTCTTCATGTACAGGTTGCACACGGAAGAATACGACTCGATGCCAATGGCTTACTTCTGCACGGCATGTCAGAAAGAACATGCTGTTTCCGTGAAATATGCTGACATATTGGCTGAGTACACCCCACTTGAAGGCAAGCCCTTCCGCGACGTAATCCATGAAGGCCATGCCGTTCTGGTCCACCCTCTGCTTGGGCGTGATATTGAAACGCTCGAAAAGCAGCGGCTCATCATTGATGAATCCAGTTCTCCCAAAGAACAGCGGCGCGCAAAAGCGAACCTTGCCCTTAATCGCATTCTCTTCTGTATTGATATCCCCCACCTCAAGGAAGGGGCCTCTGAAATAGAGCGCCGGGAAAGCATCAAGAGATACGTTCTCGGCATGTCGTCACGTGAGTTTACAGAGTTCGCTGAAAAGGTTGACGGCGCTCTCTCCTCTATGCGGCATGGCCTCCCTACCGTTTACAGGGACGGAAAAGTAATGCTGCAAACCCCCAAGATCTACTGCCCGGAAGGAAAATCGCAGGAAGGTGTCTCCCTCCTCTACCACTTTCGGCCTTTCAACTTCATTCCCCACATATAGCCGCAAAAGTTGGGATATTATCCTTGAAAACTTGTGTTTATATGACGGCCAGAATCTAGGTTCTTTGTTGATGTGCCCCGCTTCGCGGGTCATCGCGTTGAATAATGCCGCCGTACGCAAGCACAAAATGGCATCGCGCAAAACCAGGTAGACCAGCATGATACAACAGGACGAACGCTTTCTCTCCTTGTTTTCTGAGATTTCGGAAGAGGGAGAAACCCCAGAACAGGATGCGTTCATTTCGCTCCTAGAGTATATCGCGGACAGGCTTGATCAAATCGAGCTGAATACACGCGGTGGATGGGAAGAGGCTTCACATCCACGCGGTGTTCAACAAGGGGCACAAAAGCCCTCTCCTGAAAAAGCCCCCCAAAGGCTTGTTGGGGACTCTATCGGTGCGCGTAAAACAGAAAATCCTAGGAAGGGGGGGAAAACACCCCCCTCCCCTAGAGAAAAAGTTTCCACGGCGGTTGCGCGCGAATCAAGCCGCCCGGCAAGGCATTTCAAAGATGAAACACCGCGCCCTCTTCCCCATGACTCCTCACCCCAAAAAAAGGAAACGACTGCCTCCCAAAAGCCGTCCCGTGCGGTTTCCCAAGTCGCCCTTCCCATGGGGCCCGGACCTCGTGTAGCAAGTCCGCCCTCCCCACCTGCGGATACTTCGGATGGCATGGCGACACCGGTTCAAACAAAATCCCAGGAGGCGCTGGAAACAAAACGGCAGGAAGAACTCGCAAAATCCACATCCCATTCCCTTGTTGACGCTTTCAGGAAGAATCTTGCTACTTGGGATGGCTCCCTCTCTGGTGAGCATACGGAAATAGAAGATGCCGCCGGGGTAGCGGTAGCCGGACCCGTGTGGGGGGCCGTCCAGGAAATCAAAGAAGTCGTCGAGAGGTTTGGCGAAGATGAAAATTCACTTCTGGGCACCATCAAAAAAACCGTTGCCGACAAAACCGGAGTCACCGCCGCCAATGCGTGGGTGGGTGAAAAAAAGGATGCTTTACGCAGCCGACTCATGAAGTGGGCGGGAGGCGATCCAGCAACGGCATTTGCCGAGCATGAGAATACACGTGATGATAGAGGACGCTTCAAGAAAAAACAGAAAAACGCCCTCTCTCAAAAACCTGACGCCTCAGATGCTGAGGAGAAACAGGCGGAAATCGCGGAGCAGTCTCTCCGGCTTGATATTCGAGAAGCCAAAAACGAAGAAGTCCGCCACGAAGAGCTGGTCAGTGCCATCCGCAGCATCGGAGGAGATAGCCTGCTCGACTCCGCCGGCGACTTGCTCAGGCTGAAGCGAGGCAACCGGGTTACAGTGAAAGGCCGCGGCCCCCGTGTTGCAGCCAAGAACCCCGGCCTCTTCCGCCGCGCGGGGCAGACACTGGCCAAGGGGGGGAAAAAGATTGCTGGCGGGGCCATGGCCACAGGAGGACTCCTTGCCGGAGGTTTGGGAATTGGCAAAGGAGGAAAGACTGCAACCACGGTTGCCCGCCCCGTAGCGGAAGCTGGTGGGGGACTTTTGGCCCGTGCCAGCCGAGGACTTGGAAAGGCCGCGTCCGGAGCTACAGCCATTGCGAAACCCGCCACTGCACTGGGCGGGGGAATATTCAAACTGGGAGGGAAGGCTCTCCTCGGCGGCGCCAGGGCCATCCCAATAGCTGGCCAACTATTGGCGGCCGGGCTTGCCGTTAAAGACGGCTTTGACGGTTGGTCTGATACCGAGGGACAACGCGCCGCCTTCGGCCTCCAAGAAGGCCAGGAGGCCACCACTGGACAGAAAGCAAGCATGGCGGCCGCCAATGTGCTGGATATGGGCGGATTGCTCTCTGGTGGCGCATCCCTCTTTGGATTCGACATCAACACGGGGGACATTGCCAGAACCCTCTATGACGCCACGACATCTGCAGGCGAAGTGGCCTCATCACTCAAAGAGTCCGCCACAGCCATAGCTACGGATATAGGGAAAGGCCTCGGCGAGATGGCCGATACCCTATCGCAAAAAGCCGCGGGGCTTTGGACTGAGGCATCACAGACTGTTTCCACCGCTGTCTCTGATGCCGTGTCATCCGCCAGCGGCTTACTGGACAGTGCCAAAGCGACAGTCAGCGATACTCTCGCTTCCATCCAAGAAAAGGCGGCCGGGCTGTGGGATTCCGCAAAGGAAACAACCAGTCAGGCGGTTGCCACAGTAGTCGACAAGGCAACGGACGCTTGGGACGCTACAAAAGAAAAAACCGTTGAAGTCGTCGCCAACGTTTCCGATGGCGCATCCGGTCTATGGAACTCCACCAAAAATTTCTTCGGATTCGGAGAGGCAGACGACGAAGAGAAAGGCGTTACCCAGTCGGTGCAAGAGGTTGAGCAGCCCAAGCAGATTGCGCCTGTGATCTCTGAAAAAAGAAAATCCGCCAATTCCGCTGATCCTTCCGGAAAGATTGCGGTAGCGATTCCCGTCACCCGTGCCATTACAGAAGCCACCCACAGTGGCGCCGAGCGCGCTGCTGATCCACAACACCCCGATGCACTCCCCGATTCAGAGCCGCGTAAAGGCGATGATGCGCAATCCGTTGCGGAAATACATCTACCGACTGCAACACCAACCGGTATAACCGCTCCCGCCCTCTCTGCTGGCAAGCAAACCTCTGTCGCCATCACCGACAAAGATAACCAAAGAGATGAACTGGGGGTTGATTCCGTCATTGCTGATCCAAGTGACGATATGTCGGGGATGTTCAATAAGCTCACCACTGTGATGGGCGAGCTCAAAGACACGATTTCATCGGAGACTGAAAAGGCCAAGCAAAGTGATGCGGCCTTTCCCGCCACAACAGGGGTCCTCTCTGGTATCAGCTCCGTTTTCGATAAGTTCCGTAGCACTCTTGCAGGGATAGGAAATAAAACAGTTGCCAGAACCCAAGGCCCATCAGCATATGCCTTTCAACAGACCCGAGAAATGTCATCTCAGGGTCTTGGCGCCCTCTCTGCAAAATATGAGAGCGGTACTCATGGCAGCTCCGCCATCGGTTGGGACGCCAAAGGAGGAACATCATACGGGAAATACCAACTCTCCGGCAAGGCCGGGACAATGCAGGAGTTCCTGAACTTCGTCAAAGACAAGAACCCGGAAATCTACAATCGGTTATCTGCCGCCGGACCTGCGGACACGGGAGGTAAAACCGGCCGTTTTGTCGATGAATGGAAATCCCTCGTCGCAGAAGGGAAAATGGGAAACCTTGAGCATGAGTTCATCAAGACCTCACATTTTGATCCCGCGTTTGCATCAATCAAAAGCGAAGAACTGCGCAATAAAGTCAAAGGCTCAAGAGCACTACAAGACGTTCTCTGGTCCACGGCGGTTCAACACAGAAATCGGACAGGAGATATTTTCAACGGCAATTGGAAAGACGGAATGTCCGAAGAGGACTTTATCAAAGCTGTGTACGCCGACCGCTCCACACGCTTTTCGACGCCTCAAATGCGTGCATCCGGGCAAAAGCGAATGCAGGGGGAGGTCCAAAACGCTCTTGCGATGCTGGCGACAGAGAAAGGTGACGCGGGAATAGCAACATCCTTTGCGCAGCCAGCTACAGAAGTGGGCCAGAAGCTGGCAACAGCCGCCTCTGTATCCATTATGGCGAGCACTCAAGATGCCGTTGACAGGGGTGTCACTTACGGTTTTGGAGGCAAGAACTCCCAAACCGGCGCCGTTGACTGCTCCGGATGGATTGCCGAGCAAAACACAGCACTCATGGACAACATCAATGCAGTTGTCGGCAAGGATGTTTTCAGCGCTGAAGCCCGGCAGGTTCTTAAAAAAGGGTCTACTGGCGGGGCCGCGGGAATCATCCAAGCCGTAAGTGAGGCCACAGGCGAACAGCTTTCCAATGCGGAACTCACTCCGGACAAAATCCGCGAAGGAATGATGATCGGCATGGATACCGGTGAACACGGGTGGGACGCAGGCCGGTACAAGGGCATTGACCATATTGTCCAGACATTCCGTGATCCAGAAACCGGACAAATGATGGTCAGCGAATCATCTTCCAAGCGCGGCGTTCACGCTACACCTTACGAAGAATGGTATAAGCAGTGGGGGGGGAAGGCCAACCTGTATGGCACGGACGTCACCCGGCTAGCAGACGCTTCCATGTTGGAAGGATTCAAGCCAGCCACCCCTGAAACGAGACTTCAAGAGGCAAGCCCACTCTCCAACATCGTGCATTCATCTGAAGCTCGGCCAGTTCAACCAGCTCTCCAACCAGAACCTAACCGAAAAGAAACTGAATCTATCAGAGAAATACGAGAGAAACAGCCCTCTGTACAGGCCAACGATGACATGCACCTGCTCCTCAAGGAAATGAAGGGGATGTTTGCGCAGTTCACAAGCACGTTGCAAGGGATGGCCCAGAAATCCTCCAACGGTGAAGAAAAACGGAACAATCAAGAAATACGCATGGATTATGATGATCCTTACGTCTATAATATGGCTCATGATCGGGTGTAATAATGGCAGAATCCATATTTGATGCACAGAGAAATCTTCGTTCCGCACCACAACAGGATATAGAAAAATTTTCTAATGTAGAGGCAATGAATGAACGCATAAGAGAATGGTTTGAGACTCCAGAGGGGACAATGGCACATAATCCTTCATGGGGTCAAAATATCTCTGCATTCAAACATGATCCATTAGGAAATGACATCAGTATTCAAATAGAAATGGCAATTTCCTATAAACTTCCAATTGATATAGAAGATATTCAACTCATAGGAATAGAAACGGCCATTGAAGATATTGATTTACTCAAAATCTACATTATACACCAGTATGGAGATGTACTGGTAAACTTTATGATGCGGTAACTATATGATTTTAAGTCAAATTGTTATTGAAAAGTTTAAATCCCTGATTGGTGCCATGGAGCCTTGGAAATCCCTTAAAGGTTCCCAATTCGTTCAACATCTCGCCATCATGCTTGGTTGGAGCATCGAAGATGCTTCATACAAGGTTGAACGAGCACATCAGGAAGGTTTTCTGGATACTGCAATCAATCGTTCTTCCATATTGGCGCATGGTGAAGATCGCGAATATATACCGCGAAAACCAACTCCCGGGCGTGGTAAGGCTAATATCATAAACCAAGGCGGTTTTTCCATAACACTATTGCGTGGTATGGAATTTATGTCAGATGGACAAAACCAATATTGTCTTAATGAAACTACCGTCATTCCAGCTCATTCAACAGTAGAAGCAGCATTTACACAATCATGGAAAGAAGAAATTACACATGAAATTACGGAAGAAAAGCCCTTTTACGAAATACTCTTCGGAAGGGACATCTCTCCAACCGTGATGGATTTTTCCGTTCATGTAGACGAAAACGGGCGTGGAGAGTTTGAACTTTGGGTATATAATCGGCGCTTCTTCAATGTAGGTGCCGATGCGTCTTGTTATGATGAATTTTACCACTATACCGATCAAATCGGTATCCGCTTTGGCAATGGGATTTTTGGGCGTATCCCTCCTAAAGGTGCAATCGTCAAAATTACGATGACACGGACGCTCGGCGATGTTTTTCTCTTATCAGGACAAACCCTCTACCCCATTGAAGAGCTGACATATCCTAACGGCGAACCAGCTTCTATTTCCATTGAAGTATCCGAAACAATCCAAGACGGTTCTGATATGGAACCAACAGAGGAAATGCGTAGGAACCTCCATTATTGGCCTGTCTACGATGAGCGTCTTATATGGGATAATGATTATGGATTTTTCCTAAAAAGGCGTTTTCCTGAAGTTGTATTTGTAAAAGCATGGGGAGAGGAAGATGCTGAAAAGATGTGGGGATACAATGTTGAACATATCAATAAAATCTGGATAGCCGCGTATGCTCCGCGAACCGGGATTAGGGAAGATGTAATGAAGGCTATTTCAGATGTTCCCATGATGTGCAGAAATTTCAAATGGCATGATGTAGAACACATTTCTTTTTCCGTCAAAATTGTTGGAAAGGTATTATCCGATAGGATCATTGAAGATGTAAAAAATGATATTTTGAAGACCCTACAGGATGCCTATGGCCGCGACTCGACGAATAGACGCGATAGCGTGAGATTACACGAGATTTACGAATGTATCTATGGAACGGGGCACTTCGATAAAACAACCGGTGCTTGGTTTGAAGCAACCATCGAAGGACAACACCAAGCTGAATTCATATACCAAATGGTGAGCATAGATATTAAAGCCAGTGCCCCCGACATCACCTATGTCCAGTAGACTCCGTGATAGCATGATGAGAAGCGACGGCCCCGTCTGATTCAGTCGGGGCCGTCGCTTCACTAAATCCGTAAATACGGCACATATGGGATAGTTTTTATTGTCCACATCATTTTACCCCGTATCCTTGCTGAAAAGAATGTGTTCCGCTTTCGGCAAGGATTTTTCGTGAAAGACTGGCTCGTCAAAAGACTCACCCCTCAGAAGGCTACCGAAGAACGCTGGATCAGCCTATCCCGTGTTCTTCAGGAGCTATGGGAATTTTTCTTTGACCCTGCCCTTTCACGACTGGAACGACTCCGCTCGTACTATCAAGCGGATGAGGCTGACCTAGATCGCAAATTGCGGGAGATGGGGGATTACTTCCAGGCTGACTTTTCCCGCTTCGAAGACAAACCCATTGCCGTGAGCTGGCGTAACCTTGAGTTAAAATACAAGGATTTGGAGCTCATCCTCACCTCAACATTCCGGCGTCATTACAAAAACCTCCCCGTAGAGTGGTATCCTCTCTTTGCTCCGGTAGATCGTCCCTATGGGAGTCTCTTTCTCCCACTGCCCAAACTTCCTGCACTACCGAGCGAAAAAAACATTCCCCCCGAAGGAATGTTCCTGACCTCACGTGGAATGCTTGGAGCGGATCGGACTGCCCTGTTGGAACTGGGAATGTCACGGGAACAGTTTCTTGCCCGTGCAATTCCCCTTCTCAAGAGAACTAAGCCTCTCCATATCGTTTTTGACGGCCCTCTGTTCTATATTTTCCACCCAATTCCTTTTGAGTGCGACACTTCGTTATCTTCAGATGCAGAACGGAGTTTTTTTGTCCCATTCTCAGTCAGAGGGCTATGTTTCGACATTACAGCAGCAGATACACAATCTCTTGATCTTGATACATTAAGCTTTAGTCGTGAAAAAAACCTTTTCTATTCTCTATCTTGGAAGATGGATAGGCAATCACACCTGGATAAATGTGCTTGCTTTGATGACTGTGCTGCGGATCTGTTTTGCTTAGACATGCCAATTGGAGACTCTTATGTCTAAAAAAGAGGCTAAAACATGGCAGCAAGCAAAATTGCTGAATGCCTATTACATAAAAGTCGCTAAAGCCGCTGTGAATCAGGGAGGATGCCCACGATTCACCTCATTCAGGGCTGGTTTCGCACCCCAATTGGAAGGCCCCCTTGATGAAAGAGGCAATCCCACTGTTGCGGATATTCCTGCCGGGATGCAATCAGTGCCAAACGAATTTTACCGTGGCATCATAGAAGGACATTTTTCAGGAGATACAGCCCTTGCTGTATGTGAAATTCCCAAAAATGCTGCACCTTCACCAGTGAAGTTCAACTTCATCGGTATATTTGACCAAGATGATGACATGGTTGCTGCGTGCGTGACTCTCACCGACTGGCTTACCCCAGAAGAGCTGGATCGCTCCTATCTCGCAGTGACATTCCCCATTGAAGAAGAGGCTGCGTCATGACTGAGCCTATCCTGCACCAAACCGTGAAATGGCGTGAACAGTACGTTTCGAGCGCATTAAACGCTAAATTTTTCGGTGTAATACGCCCTGGCATCTATAAAGGATTTTTCCTATCTCCCTCTCCCAATCCAATGAGCGTTATAGTCGGAAATGGAGACTCTACTTGTAGCGTCGCTGTAGTTGATCGCGATCAACGCTCACTCACGATAACAATGCACGATGAGGGCGAGGTAAAAGTACCCGCAAAAGGAACATGGCTGATCTGCATTGAAGCCTATTATGTCCCTACACAGATTGGATACCAGCGCATTGTTGTAAGAGAGCGTGCAGAGAAACACCATATTATTTTGGGAACCGTCATTGCTACAGGTGACGATGTTGTTATCACTGCGGAGAATATCTCCCTTGCCCAAAGGCAACAGAGTACAATTCCAACATCAGACGATATATCACTACTTTGGAAACACGTAGATATATTGTCCGCGCGCGATTCCCGCGACTGGAAAACTTCTCAAAAAATATCAGCAAATAGTATTGTTGAACTCCCTCTCTCTTATGAAGTTGGCTCCGATTCGCTTCTACTCTTTTGTGAATGCTGCGGGCTGCTCCGTCCTCCATATATCGAAGAAATAGGAGTCATAGGAGAACGTTCAACGTCTATACGCGTAGCCTTTGACATCCCGGCTGGCGTGATGCTGACACAAATCTTGATTGCAGGAGGAGTCTCTGGTTCCCCAACAGGCGAGGCAGGAGGCACTGGATCACTACCCACAGATGTCCTGCAAATGATTAACGATGCAGTAGCCACTGCCAAAGCAGCATCCATACGTGCGAATGAATCAGCAGACCGGGCAGATCAGGCGGCAGAAAACTTAGGCATACCCATTACACTAAAAAATACAGATTAACATGTAGTTATGGAGAAGATTATGTCTTTCGAAAAGAAACGGATGTTCTACAAAGACCCTGTGACCGGTCAGGAAAAGCCTTTTCATCCTGAAACCGATGCGGGCGTCGTCAAGGTTGGAGAGTCCACACTTGATGTTGAGCTGGCAGCACTCAAGCAGCCCGCAACGCAATCTGCCCCAGGCCAGATGTCCGCAGCCGACAAGACGAAGCTCGACGGGCTCCAAACCTACACCCATCCCGACTCTGGAGTGAGCGCCGGGACGTATAAGTCCGTAACCGTTGATGCCGAGGGGCATGTCACCGCCGGGACAAACCCAATGACACTTGCCGGGTACGGCATCACTGATGCCGCACCCAAGGAAAGCCCTGTGCTGACTGGAACACCGACCGCGCCAACCGCGAATATGGAAACTTCCACACAGCAGATCGCGACGACTGAGTTCGTACACAATGCCGTCAACGCGGTGTTGGGTGCCAATAATGCAATGGTGTTCAAGGGAACCATCGGCTCTACGAATGCGACCTTCACGGCACTCCCGACGACCGACTACTCCATCGGCTGGACATACATGGTTGCCGAGGGCGGAACGTACGCTGGCCAGCAGTGTGAAATCGGTGACTTGCTCATCTGCATCAAAGAGTTTGCCTCTTCCGCCAATGATGACGACTGGACCGTGGTTCAAACCAATCTGATCGGGGCGGTGACCGGCCCATCCTCCGCCGTCGCCCAACGCGTGGCGGTTTTTGCCGACGCCACGGGTAAGACGATCAAGGATTCCGGCCACACAATCGAGACGTCCGTTCCCGCTGATGCGAAGTTTACTGACACCGTATACACACACCCGAGCTCCGGTGTCTCCGCCGACACATACGACGCGGTAACAGTCGACGTACAGGGCCATATCACTGCCGGGCAGAAGCTCACGGCGGCGCAAAAGCTCTCTGCGACTGGAATCACGAAAACCGCTGCACAGGTGAATCAGGCTGTTGACAGGATTGAGGTGGCCGTACTCGGTGCGTCCGATCCCGTGCCCGCGACTTTGGCCAACGGCGGGCTGATCCTTCGCGGTATCGCGTAGCCGTCTGAATGGCCGGGAATATCCCCTCTTCCGGAGCCTCTATGGGTATCAAGCTTCAAAAAAAGACCACTTCAGGTATCCAAGACGTCTTTGTCTACGAACCGCGCCATGCAGACTGGACGCTGGATGCAGCCGTCGCCGCCAACGGCACACTGGCGCTTCCCGTGAATTATGCCGTAGGCAAAGAGAAAGTGACTCTCGTTATTGATGGCATTATTTTGAATTCAAATAATTTTTCTTTGATCGGTACTTCGGATGCCCCCTCCAACATAGTTAAAATGCTGTTTTCCGTCCGCAAGGGTGCCGAGTGCAGCGTGAGTATTACAGGAGTTTGAGATATGAGTGCGACACCTTGGCTGCTACGGGAAACCAATCCAGAATGGCGTGATGATCACGATTATACAATAGGGAGCTGCAAACGTGGTTCAAATGGCAAAATCTATTTTGCTCTAAAGCCCTCTGGACCGAACTCTGGTGGAGCACAAAACCCCACTACTACAGATGGTTACTGGGTTTCCCTTGCGGACTCACTCAAGCAGGGAGGAATCAACGCCTTGCTGCCCGAAGAGATCGGGGCCGCTCGCGGCAGCCGTATTTCAGCGACAACGCCAGCAACGGCGGGTTGGTATAGAATCGCCCAGTCTGCTGTAAGCATCAATAATTGTTTGGGACTGCTTGAAATTACAGGAGCTGCCAGTGGCGCGCATAGCGCGACGCTTTTGTCTGCCGGTATCTCGTATGGCGTCAATCCAGTGCTCATCCAGCACGCCCATGTCCCATATTCGGTACCTGGGCTGACTAAAGCCCGCATCGTCTATCACAAGACATATTCCGGGAACTACGCATACCTTGAAGTGTACCTCAGCGTCGCAAAGGCTGAGGTCATCTCCGTCAACATGATCGGTGGCCAAGGCTGGACACTCCTTGCACCGAGCACGGCGGGAGGGATTCCCGAAGGATACTCTGCTGCCGAACTCACATTTGTAGCGGGAAAAATCGTTGGAAATGTGGCAGGCAGTGTCACCGGGAACGCGGGCACGGCGACGAAGCTTGCCACAGCCCGTACCATCACTCTGAGCGGTGACGCCACTGCATCGGGCACCTTTGACGGTTCAGGCAACCTCACGCTGGCCACAACGCTCAAAAACAGCGGGGCCACGGCGGGAAGCTACGGGCCGGGAGCCAATGCCACCCCCGCCTTTGGAGCCTCCTTTGAAGTGCCGGAAGTCACCGTAGACGCCAAGGGCCGGGTGACATCCATCGCGGAAAGGACCGTCAAGCTGCCTGCGGCTCCTACCAGTATCACGGGTAATGCTGGCACGGCGACGAAATGGGCGACAAAGCGCACTGTCGACGGCGTGCAGATGGACGGCAGCGCCAACGTGCATCACTACGGGACATGTTCGACCGCAGCGGCGACAGCGGAGAAGGCGGTTGCCCTCACGGGGTTTGTTCTTGCCACCGGCGCGGTCATTCGCGTGAAGTTCACGGTCACGAACACGGCGGCCAACCCGACGCTCAACGTCAATGCGACGGGAGCAAAGCCCGTCTATTACCGAGGTGCAGCGATTACCGCCGGGACACTGGCGGCAAACAGAACCTATGAGTTCGTCTACAACGGCACACAGTATGAACTTGTGGGCGACGTGGACACGAACACGACCTATTCCCTCGCTACGGCCACCAAAGATGGGCTCATGGCCAAAGCGGACAAGAGCAAGCTGGACGGGGTGGCTGCGGGCGCGGAAGTCAACCAGAACGCCTTTAGTAAGATCGTCGTTGGGTCGACGACCATCATAGCCGATACCGAGATCGACACGCTGACGCTCGTGGCCGGGACGAACATCACGCTTACACCCGACGCGACAAACGATAAAGTCACAATCACGGCGAAGGACACGACCTATACAAACATGACTGGAGCCACGGCCTCGGCTGCTGGCAAGGCCGGGCTTGCCCCCGCCCCCGCCGCGGGCGCGCAGGGCAAGTACCTGCGCGGCGACGGGACGTGGCAGACGCCCCCGAATACGACCTACGCCGTGGCCACGCAGTCAGCCAACGGGCTCATGTCCGCCACCGACAAGAAATCCGTGGACTATGCGGAAGCCTTGCGCCTTTCTTTCATAGGCGTCCCGCGCTACTGGCGCTCGACGACTCTCCCCGCAAACCACGTATGGGCGAATGGGGACCTCGTCCTGTTCTCCGACTGGCCTGAGCTGAAAAAAGTTTATGATGCTGGTGGGTTCACAGGAATGTTGCTCGCCTACAACGCCAATGCAGCAACCATCGCCGCTAACCTCGGAAAATGGCGACCAAATGCCGCTAACCCTACGGGATTATACGTTCCTAAGCTAGGCGACCAGTTTTTCCGAGCTTGGACGGGAGGTAACCGGGCGGCGGGCTCCACG
>OHAU01001559.1_pt1 | contig 25922 bp, 18 predicted proteins | sample 1577181 | NCBI WGS metagenome assembly OHAU01 (sample SAMEA3541472, study PRJEB24748) | human gut metagenome | biome: human gut; feature: human-associated habitat; material: faeces | place: China | collected 2012 | reverse complement strand
GTGTGCGGGCGGGTCGAGCCGGTGCCGCTGGACGCGCCGTTCACGGTGGTCATCGACTACGCCCACAACGAGGCCGCCGCCGAGTGCCTGCTGCGCACGCTGCGGGCCTACCGCCCGACGCGGCTTGTCGCAGTGTTCGGCTGCGGCGGCGCACGCAGCCGCCTGCGCCGGTTCGGCATGGGGTCGGTCTGCGCACGGCTGGCGGATTTCTGCATCATCACCGAGGATAACAGCCGCGGCGAACCCGTGGAGCACATTTTAGCGGACATCCGCGCAGGGCTGCGCCTTGGCAACCCGGCCACGCCGTTTGCCGAGATACCGGACCGCAGACAGGCGATCTATTACGCCCTCGACCACGCCCAGCCCGGGGATATTATCGCGATCTTAGGCAAGGGCCACGAGACAACGATAGAGCGCGGCGGAATCAAGGAACCGTTTGTGGAACGGGAGATCGTGGAGGAGTATTGGGGGCGGTGAATTTCACTTTGCCTTCTCCCCTTGGGGGAGAATGTGGCTCCGCAGGGCCGGACGAGGGGAGAGCTTGCCGCAGCAAGCCGTAAACACGCAATAACGGCAGGCTCGCCCCTCATCAGTCAGCGGGCGGGGCCGCTGACAGCTTCCCCCGCGGGGGAAGCCATTCTACCCGGAGGGTTTAACGTCAATGCGCACTTTCGGCATCAGAAGCGCCTGCGGGTTCCGCCTGTAGGGGGCGGCGTCCCCGACGCCCCGCGGGAGGGATGAATCCCTCCCCTACACTCCCCGTTTGCGGGAGCTTGTAGGGCGGCCAGCCCTCTGGCCGCCGCGGAGGGGGCAAGATCCCTCCCTGCAAATCTACCACGAAAGGGGTTGCAGCGGCAAAGCTGCAGGTCGGGCATTTCCGGCCCCTACAGTACAGCAAAAGGCCGCGCCCATCCTGTATCGGGAAAGGCGCGGCCTGTTTGTATGCAGTTATACCAGCTTAAACAGCTGCCCGCTGAACGGGGCCAGGGTCAGCTTCAATTCACCCCCGCAGGCCTTGCCGACCAGCCGCTTCGGCTTCTCGGTCCGGCCGCCGAAGCACTGCCAGTCGGTGTCCAGCAGCTTCGTCAGCTTGCCCGCGCGGGGCAGGGTCAGCGTGTAGTCAGCCAGCTCCGTGTCGCCAAAGTTGAATGCCGCCAGCACCGCGCCGTCATGGCCGTCGCGCCAGATGGCACAGGCGTCCAGCTCGGGGTGGGCGCAGTCCAGCCACCGGAACGCCTCGGGGTCGTACTCGCGGCTCCAGAACGCCTCGTTGGCAAGATACGCCTCATTCAGCGCCCTGCGATAGCGGTGGAAGTCGTCGTGGTTCGGGTACTTGAGCACCATCCAGTCCTGCTCGCGGCTCTCGTCAAATTCGCGCAGCTGCGCAAATTCGTTGCCCATAAAATCAAGCATCTTGCCCGGATGGATGGCCATGTACAGGTAGAGCGCCCGCGCCTGCGGGAACTTGCCCTCGTACTCGCCGTACATTTTTTGCACGATGGTCGCCTTGCCGTGGACGTTCTCGTCGTGGCTGAACGGCAGGATGTAGTGCTCGTTCCAGGCATACATCATCGAGAAGGTCAGCTTGCCCAGATTCTCGCGCCGCTCGTCGCTCGTCTTTTTAAAGTAGTCGAGGGTGTCGTTCATCCAGCCCAGGTCCCACTTGTAGTCAAAGCCCAGGCCGCCGTACTCGACGGGGGCCGTGACCTTCGGGAAGCTCGTAGAGTCCTCGGCGATCAGAATGGCCGTGGGGTGGCGCTGCTGCAAACCGGCGTTCATGCCCTTCAGAAATTCCAGCGTCGAGCCGTTGACGCCGCGGTTCGGGTCGCCCTGCCAGTAGATCAGGCGGGACACCGCATCCATGCGCAGGCCGTCGGCGTGGAACACCCGCAGCCAGTAGTCGGCGCAGGACTGGATAAAGCAGCGGATCTCACCGCGGGAGTGCATAAAGTTGCAGCTGCCCCACTCGCTCTGGCCCACCGCGGCGGCGGGGTACTCATACAGCGGCGTACCGTCAAATTCTTTTAAGCCGTAGGCATCCACGGCAAAGTGGACCGGCACAAAGTCCAGGATAACGCCGATCCCCTGCTTGTGGCAGGCGTTGACAAACTCCACAAGCTCGTCCGGCGTACCGTAGCGGCTGGTGGGCGCAAAAAAGCCGGTGGTCTGGTAGCCCCAGCTGCCGTCAAACGGGTGCTCGGCCAGGGGCATAAGCTCGATATGGGTGAAGCCGTTCTTCTTGCAGTAGGCGGGCAGCAGGTCGGCCAGCTCGGCGTAGGTGTACCAGCTGCCGTCCTCCTTCTGCCGCCAGCTGCCGGCGTGGACCTCGTAGATATTCAGCGGCTTATCAAAGCATTTTGTGCGTTCCTGCATCCATTTGTCATCGGCAAAGCCCTTGGGGGCATCGCTGACGATGCTGCGTCCGTCGGGGCGCAGCGTCATGGCCGTGCCGTAGGGGTCGCAGTGGGCCACGCTCTGGCCGTTCGCGCCGCGCACCCAATACTGGTACACCATCCCCGCTTGCACGCCGGGGGCGTCGCACTCCCACACGGCGGACTGGGTGCGGTGCAGATCAAAGGTACCGATCTCGGTCTCAACGGCGATATGCTGCGCGGACGGTGCCCACACCGCAAAATGCGTGCCGCCGAAATAGGTATGCGCACCGAAAAACTCATACGCATCAAAAGCGTGCCCGGTATAAAAATCCTGCATGTTCATGATGAAAACTCCCGATTGTAAGGATGTAAAATGCCGCTCTCCTATAGGGGTCGATGCTCGCATCGACCCGCAGGGCGCAGAGCACGCGGGTACGCGGCTTCCCCCTTTGGGGGAAGCTGTCAGCGGCCCCGACCGCTGACTGATGAGGGCGAACCTTCCGCTATTACCCGCCAGCGGGTCGCTGCGGTAACTTTGCCCCTCATCCGGCCCTGCGGGGCCACCTTCCCCCTCAGGGGAAGGCTTTTTCTCTAAAAAAATTGTACCACACCAACCGGGTGCGGTACAATTTACAATATTGAACACGGTGTCTAAAATTTAAATTTTCAGCAACACACGCGCGATGTTGAAGTAGACGAGCAGTGTCGTGGTATCGACAATGGTCGTGATAAGCGGCGACGCCATGACGGCGGGGTCAAAGTTGAGCTTTTCCGCAACGACGGGCAGCAGGCCGCCGATGAGCTGGGACAGGATGACCGTGCAGATCAGCGTCAGGCAAACGACTGCCGCTACAGGGGGCGCGATGCCGTCCAGGAAGATCAGCTTGGCAAAGTTGCACAGCGCCAGCGTGCCGCCGCAGAGGATGGCAATGCGGAATTCACGCCACAGAATCTTCGGCAGGTCGTGCGGCTCAATATCACCGACGGCCATGCCGCGGATGATGGTGGAGGTACTCTGGCTGCCCGCGTTGCCGCCCGCGTCGGTCAGCATCGGGATGTAGGCGGTCAGCACGGTCACGGCAGCAAGGGCATCCTCATACCCGCGGATGACCATGCTGGAGAAGGTGGACGAAATCATCAGGAACAGCAGCCACGGCGCGCGGTTTTTGTACAGTTCCCACATAGACTGTTTAAAATAAGGTTTGTCCGACGGGCCCATAGCGTTCATCTTGGCAATATCTTCGCTGGCCTCGTCCTGCATGATCGAGATAGCGTCGTCAATCGTGACGATACCGACCAGTCGTTTCTCGTTGTCCACAACGGGAATGGCCAGGTAGCCGTACTTCTCGAACATCTGGGAGACGTCCTCCTGGTCGGTGGTCGTGCTGACGCTGACGACATTGTCGTCCATCATGTCGCGGATCAGCTCATTGTCGGGGTCCTTGGACAGGACCAGCGCACGCAGCGAGACGACGCCGATGAGGGTGCGGTCACGGTCCGTGACGTAGCAGTTGTTGATGGTCTCCTTGTCAAAGCCGTTCTTGCGGATGGCCGCCATGGCCTGCGACACCGTCCAGTCGGGGCGCAGCTCCATCAGTTCGGTGGTCATCACGCCGCCGGCGGAGTCCTCGGGGTATTTGAGCAGTTCGTTGATCATGCGGCGGGTCGCGGGGTCTGCCTGCGCCAGAATACGCTTGACGACGTTGGCGGGCATTTCCTCGACCAGATCCGTCGCATCATCGACGAACAGGTCATCCACAACGGCCTTCAGCTCCTTATCGGTCAGGCCGTCGATAAGGCCCTGCTGGGTCTCGGGGGTAAGCTCGGCGAAAATCTCCGCCGCCAGGTCCTTGGGACACAGGCGGAACAGCACGGGGAGCTTCTCGGGCGGGAGGTCCTCGAACACGGCGGCCAGGTCGGGCGCGGGCAGGGTGGACATAACATCTCGCAGGCTCTGGTACTTTTTGGCATCGTCCAGGTTGGCCAGCATCGTGCGGAGGGTCAGGATCGCGGTATCAGACATAAAAAAGCTGCCTCCTTTTCAGGCGGCAGCCAGGCACATTTAATTTTAGGCAATGCAAAGCAGAGCAACACCGTGCGCTTATTTTTACGTACAGTTTGCTTTGGTTTGCCTGACAAAAAAGTGGTGGCTGCCGTTATTCAAGATACATCGGTACACAGGACTGGGACTGGGGGTATCCATTGTGACAACCACCTCACCTTTGTTTGAATTTTTACTACACGGCGCTATTCGCACCTATAGTTACTTTACCATCTGGGAACGGATTAGTCAACGGTAAATTTCGGCAATTTGAGAAAAAATTCAAACACGCAAAAAACTCCCGGCAGGCTGGCGGGTCGATGCAAGCATCGACCCCTACAGCTTGTCGGGAGTCGGCAGTTCTTTTATTTTACGGCAGGGCTTACGCCATCAGTTCCTTGACGGTGGCGGCCAGCTTCTCGTCCTTGCAGGCGGGGAAGAAGTTCTCGGCGAAGTGCTCACCGGCGAAGGCGCCCTTGACGAGGTCGCGGTCCAGATCCTTCAGGATGTCGGACAGGTCGCGGAAAGCAATGGCGCGCACGCCGTCCAGGATCTTCTTGTTGCGCTGCTCGGGGACAACGCGCTCCTTGGGGTAGCCCTGGCCGTGGCCGAAGCCGAACAGCTTCTCGAAGATGTACTCGAGGTTCAGCTCACCGCCCCAGCCGAAGCCCTTGGCGAAGGGCAGAGCCACAGCGTTGCCGTCGTTGACGTGGGCAAAGGTGTAAGCGTCAACGGGGTCCTCGACGTGGCCGCAGATGACGCCGGGGAAGCTGTTCAGGGCCAGCATAGCGCCCTCACCGGTGCCGCAGCCGGTGATGACGTAGTCCGCAGCGCCGGAGTTCAGCAGCACAGCGGCCAGGATGCCGTTCTGAACGTAGGTCAGCTGGGCGGCATCGTCGGCGGCATACATGCCGTAGTTGACGACCTCATGGCCCATCGGCTCGACGACCTTGCGCAGGGTGGCCTCGATCAGGGCGTTCTTGGCGGCCTGGCTGTTCTCATTGATCAGAGCGATTTTCATAATAGCTTTTCTCCTTTTATCGTCAAATTCACATTACAAGCTGACGGAAATACGTGGTGTTGATGCTCTTGTCGAGCTTGGCCATCTTGGCAATGCAGCCGTCCAGCGTATGGGCCACATCGTCCAGGCTGTGCCAGTTGGCGGCCTGCGGCTTGACCTCCTCCTCGAGCCAGGGGGCCACGTCGGTGTGGGAGCAGGCACCCTCGATGAGGTAGGCACCCTTGCGGGCGGACTGGGTCTGCGGCTCGTAGCCGTCAACGCTGCCCATCATCGTCATGGTGAACACGCCCTTGCGGTTGCGCCCACCCACGATGAGCCGCACGCCCACCGGCTGCACCGAGACCGTGGCGGCCTTCTCGCGCAGGATCTTGACGACCTTCTCCAGCGTCAGGTACTGGGTCTGGTACTCGTCCACCGCGTTGATGATCTGCACGGCGGCCAGCGTGTCGCCCGCAAAACCGACCACGACGTTGCGGTTGATCTTGCGGACCTTGGGCAGGTCGTTTTTGAGGATATGGGGCTTTTCGCCGGTGATGGGTTCCTCGACATAGCGGCCATCGCTGACCATGGCACAGAAGGTATCACCGCATACTGCTAAAATCGCACTCATTGTTTTTCGTCCTTTGTTTTTTTAATGGTACGTCTATTGTAGCACGAAATGCCGCGGGGTGCAAGGCACGCTTGACATGGCCGCGGCAGTGGGGTATAATAACTATAGAAAAGGCGCTGCGACAAGCGGTTGGCCCGATCAAAAATGAGGTTTTAGGTTTTTACCCTAAGAACCGTCACTTTGCCGAGTGGCGGTTCTTGCTTTTTACAACAATGCTGATTGTGATGGTCTTGCGGCCAACATAAAAAGTCAATGTAAAACGCATGGTCTCACCTCCTTTACGGAAGTGTGGCCAACCGCCTGCCGTTGTGTGCAGCGCCTTGCCGTCTGTTGTGAAACAGGCGGCTTTTGTATTATAGCAGAAATTTCGACGGTATGCAAGAATTTTTGCAGCGATCCGCCGGACACTACGGGCGGATATGGAATCCGCCCCTACGGTGTAGGGGGCGATGCTCGTCATCGCCCCGGAAGCGTTGTGACCGCCGCCATGTGCCGCGGGCGAACAATGTTCGCCCCTACAGCACCCCCTTTTGAATTGTATTGTAGGGAGGGGTCTTGACCCCTCCGCGGGCCGATGCAAGCATCGGCCCCTACAGAAACGGCCCGCCGGGATTTTTTTCCCAGCGGGCCGTTTTTCTTTAGTTATTCTTGTAATAATTGATCAGGCAGCCGTCCGCCAGGATCCGGCGCTCGGCGTCGGTCATCGCGCCGAGCTTGACGGTGAACTTCACCAGACCGCCGTCCGGCTTGACGGCCACGGCGTCCAGCTCATCCGCGGCCTCCAGCAGAGCCTTGCGGACGCCGGGCAGGTAGACGTAATCGCCGTTGTCCAGCGCGCCGGGGTTCTCCACCAGGAACGGCAGCATGCCCCAGTTGATGCAGTTGGAGCGGTAGCGCTTTGTGGCATACTCGCAGGCAAAGTTGGCTGCGCCGCCCAGCACGCGCTGGCAGCTGGCGGCCTGCTCACGGGCGGAGCCGTCGCCGGGCTTGTTGGCAAAAATGGCCGAGCCAATGTTGGTGTTGGCCGCGTCGGGCGCGTAGCCCAGCTTCTTCAAATCGTCGTAGACACGCGCAACCTCAGCGGGCAGCTCACCTGCCTTGCGCTGTTCGTCCAGCGTCTTCACGGCCTTGGCGTTCGGCACGTAGGCCGGGTCCTTGCGGGAGAGGGTGAACTCCGCCAGCCGCAGCGGGTTGGAGCGGAAGGACGACGTCTCGCCCGACGGGATCAGCTCGTCCGTCGTCGTGACGGGGTCGGTGATGTAGCTGACAATTTTGACCAGCAGGTCGTCGGTCAAAGTAGGCTGCTCGGGCCAGTCCTTGATGTTCGGGCCGAATTTCAGCGCGTAGTCCGGCTCCGGATGACCCCAGCCGTTGTAGACGCGCTTGTCGTAGACACCCTGCTCAAAGTGGTAGTCGGGCACGGTGTACTCCACGTCGGTCAGCTCGCTGGCGGCGGTCAGGTAGCCGCCGTTGGCCGCGGTGGCCGCAATGGAGCGGGCGTCCATCAGGGCGACGGCGCTGATCTGGCCCTCGCCGGGCTTGGAGCCCTCGCGGTTCGGGAAGTTGCGGGTCGTGTGGCGGATGGAGAACTCGCCGTTGGCCGGGGTGTCGCCCGCGCCGAAGCAGGGGCCGCAGAAGCACTCGCGGAAGATGCCGCCGGCGGAGACAATGTCCGCCACAGCGCCGTTTTTGACCAGCTCCAGATAGGTCGGCATGCTGTCGGGGTAGACGCTGAACTTGAACTCACCGTTGCCGCAGCTCTTGCCTTTGATGATGTCCGCCACGGCGCAGATATTTTCATACGTGCCGCCGGAGCAGCCGGCCACAACGCCCTGGTCAACGTAGATGCGGCCATCGTCGCAGATCTTGCCAACGAGGTCCATCTCGACCTTGCCGCCCAGCTGCCTGTTGGCCTGGTCCTGCGCCGCCTGCAGGATCTCTTTGGCGTTGGCCTTCAGCTCGCGGATCGGGTAGGCGTAGCTGGGGTGCATCGGCAGCGCGATCATGCACTCGACGGTGGAGAGGTCCAGCTCAATGCAGCCGTCGTAGTAGGCCACGTCGGCGGGTTTCAATTCCTTATAAGCCTCGGGGCGGCCATGCTGCGCAAAATATTCCTTCGTGGTATCGTCGGTCTGCCAGATGGAGGACCAGCAGGTCGTCTCGGTGGTCATGACGTCGATGCCGTTGCGGTAGTCGGCACTCAGGTTTGCCACGCCGGGGCCGACGAACTCCATGACCTTGTTCTTCACATAGCCGTTGGCGTAGGTCGCGGCAACCAGCGCCAGCGCGACATCGTGCGGGCCGACGCCCGGAGCGGGCTTGCCGGTCAGGTAGATGGCAACGACCCCGGGATAGCTCATATCGTAGGTGCGGCCCACGAGCTGCTTGGCCAGCTCGCCGCCGCCCTCGCCGACGGCCATCGTGCCGAGGGCGCCGTAGCGGGTGTGGGAGTCAGAGCCCAGGATCATCCGCCCGCAGCCGGACATCATCTCGCGGTTATAGCTGTGGATGACGGCCATGTTCGGCGGAACATAGATGCCGCCGTATTTGTGGGCAGCGGACAGGGCAAACTGGTGGTCGTCCTCGTTGATGGTGCCGCCGACAGCGCAGAGGCTGTTGTGGCAGTTCGTCATGACGTAGGGCAGCGGGAACTCCGTCATGCCGGACGCGCGGGCCGTCTGGATGATGCCGACATAGGTGATGTCGTGGCTGGTCATCGAGTCGAACTTCATGCGCAGGTCCTGCATGGAGTCACCGGTATTATGGGCCTTCAAAATGCCGTAGGCGATGGTGCCTTTTTTGGCGTCTGCCTCGGTGACGCCCGCCGGGGCGGAAGTCTGAGGCACGCCGTTTACAAGGTATACGCCGGTGTCGTGCAGCTTCATGGGAAAACCTCCGTTTTTGCAAATAAGAAATAAAAAATAATAAATAATAAAGATTGTGGAGTTTTCTCCCGTTGGTCGAAAACAAAAACGTAGGGGCGGATTCCATATCCGCCCGGACACAGGCAGCCGCCTTGCGGGCGCATATAGAATGCGCCCCTACGATGCACATTTTTTGAGCGGAGCGCCATCGACGCGATCCACCGCATTTATTATTTTTTATTTATTCTTTATTATTTGAGCACCGCTTACTCTGCCAGTCGGCTGATGATTGCCTGGGTAAACTCCTTCGTTCCCGCGGTGCCGCCGATGTCGGCAGTGACGACCTTGCCCTCCTCGACCTGGGCCAGGATGGCGGCATTGAGCTTGGCGGCCTTGTCGGTCTCGCCAAGGTCGTTCAGCATCATGGCAAAGGCCATCAGGATGGCGCTGGGGTTGGCCTTGTCCTGCCCGGCAATGTCGGGGGCAGAGCCGTGGACGGCCTCATAGATGCGGGTGCTGTCGCCGATGTTGGCGCTGGGCGCAAAGCCCAGGCCGCCGACGAGACCGGCGCACAGGTCACTGATAATATCGCCGTAGAGGTTCGGCGCGACGAGCACGTCGAACTGCTCGGGCTTCTGCACCAGCTTCATGCACAAAGCGTCGATGATGCAGTCGTCCGCGGCGATTTCGGGGTACTCCGTGGCGACCTCGCGGAAGGTGCGCAGGAACAGGCCGTCGGTCAGCTTCATGATGTTGGCCTTGTGGACTGCCGTGACCTTTTTGCGGCCGTTTTTGCGGGCATAGTCAAATGCAAAGCGGCAGATCTTCTCGCACGCGGGGCGGGTGATGAGCTTGACGCCGTTGGCGATCTCGTCGTTCAGCATATACTCGATGCCCTTGTAGAGATCCTCGGTGTTCTCGCGCACGATGACAAGGTCCACATTGTCAAAGCGGGTCGGTACGCCCGGCAGCGTGTGCACCGGGCGCAGGTTTGCATAGGTGGAAAAGCGCTGGCGCAGCTGCACATTGATGCTGCGGAAGCCCTTGCCGATGGGGGTGGCGGTGGGGCCCTTGAGTGCCCAGCCGCACGCTTCGATCGCATCCAGCGTGCCGGGGGCGATCAGCTCGCCGCTCTCGGCGGCGTACTCGGCACCGGCAGCAAACTCCTGCCATTCAATGCCGGTGTTCAGTGCGGCGGATACCTCGCGGACGCTCTCGGCAATTTCACGGCCAATGCCGTCGCCCGGAATCAGAACTGCTTTCATAAATAGTACTTTTCCCCTTTCCCTGTCTTACTCTGCATTTTCTACGGTATACCTAACATACTACCCGGTTTGGGGCCGGTTGTCAATCCGCATTTTTACACAATAGGCACATTTTTGGCCGCCGGCTTAATTTTTTAAAGCATCCTCCCGAAAAATTTAGAAAAATTTTAAGTTTTCCTTGACGAATTTGCGGAAATGCTATAAAATCAATCTATCAGGCATATTGGTAAGGGAAGCCAGCAGTGATATGCGCCTGTATAAGTATGCAAAGTATATAAAATTGGTCAAAGAGAGGGGTACGCATGATGTATTACCCGGACGTCCCGGCCCTGGAGCCGGATGAGCTTGAGCTGCTCTGCCACGAATATATGGAGCACAACGCCACCCTTGACCCGCATCTGGCGGATCAGATGGGCGTCAAGCGCGGCCTGCGCAATCTGGACGGCACCGGCGTGCTGGCCGGCATCACGAACGTTTCCAACGTTATCGGCTATGACAAGAAGGAGGACGGCACCATCGTGCCCATTCCGGGCCGCCTGGTCTACCGCGGCATCGACATTGACACGCTGGCCGCCGAGGCCGACGCCCATGACCGCTTCATGTTTGAGGAGGTCATCTGGCTGCTGCTGTTCGGCTCCCTGCCCACGCAGGAGCAGTACGCCAAGTTCCGCAAGCTGCTGGAGCATCACCGCGAGCTGCCCCAGGGCTTTGCCGACGACATGATCTTAAATTCGCCGTCGCCGAACCTGATGAACAAGATGGCACGAAGCGTGCTGGCCATGTACAGCTACGACGAGCACGCCGAGGACAACAGTCTGCCCAACATCCTGCGCCAGAGCATCAACCTGATCGCCGAGCTGCCCACGATGATGGTCAACGCCTACCAGATCAAGCGCCGCGTCTATGACCGGTCCAGCATGTACTTCCACCTGCCCACCGAGGGCCAGAGCACGGCGGAGCATATTTTGAGCACCTACCGCGCCGACCAGAAGTTCACCCACGAGGAAGCGCGTCTGCTCGACCTCTGCCTGCTCGTCCACGCGGACCACGGCGGCGGCAACTGCTCGACCTTCACCTGCCGCGTGCTGTCCAGCTCCGGCACAGACACCTATGCGGCCATCAGCTCGGCCATCGGCGCGCTGAAGGGCCCCAAGCACGGCGGCGCGAACCTGAAGGTCATGCACCAGCTGGATTACATTCTGGAAAATGTCGAGGATCCGTCCAACGACGACGAGGTCCGCGAGTTCCTGCGCAAGATCCTCCGCAAGGAGCGCGGCGACGGCAGCGGCCTGATCTACGGCATGGGCCACGCCGTCTACACGATGAGCGACCCCCGTGCGCAGATTTTGAAAACCCACGCCAAGAGCCTGGCCTACAAGAAGGGCTACGACGAGGAGTACGAGCTGCTGTGCAGCATTGAGCGCCTGGCCCCGCAGGTCTTTGCCGAGGAAAAGCACGGCCCGAAGAAGGTCTGCGCCAACGTGGACCTGTTCAGCGGCCTGATCTACCGTATGCTCGGCATCAGCGAGGACCTGTACACCCCGCTGTTTGCGATTGCCCGTGTGCCCGGCTGGTGTGCCCACCGCGTCGAGGAGGTCGAGTTCGCGAACCGCATCATCCGCCCCGCCTACAAGTACCTCGGCAAGCCGCAGGAGTACGTTCCGCTGGAGAAGCGATAAGATCGGTATTTTCCCGGTGCAAGTGTGCACCGGGATTTTTTTTTGCGCACAGTAGGGGCCGGGCATGCCCGGCCCGGGGCCTACCCACAAACACCCGTCCGCCGTAATCGCCCCGGAGCGGTCAAGACCGCTCCCTACAAAGCAGCCGTGAGTGTCGGTTTGTAGGGGAGGGTCTTGACTCTCCCGGGTCGTTCACGGCTGCCGCAGCGTTCACGGGAGGGATGAATCCCTCCCCTACACATGACCAGCGAAGGGGCCCCAAAATTTTCTTGCTTTTCTCCGCTGTTTTTGGTATAGTATTCTCTGTTTTTTAACCACAAGGAGATACTATTTCATGTCCGAACATGCCAATAAAAGAGAAAAGCGGCTGGCGATGCTGGTCGTGGCGGCGGTGGTGCTGGTCACGGTGCTGCTCATCGTGGAGACGTTCCGCCTGCTGCTGCCCGGGCTCTGGTCCGCGTTTTCTGCCGGGGATGAGCAGGCGCTGAGCGAATACCTGGCCAGCCAGGGGCGGCTGCGCAGCTTTCTGACGCTGTGGTTCCTAGCCGTCGTGCAGGTGCTGTCGCTCGTCATTCCGGCCATGCCGGTGCAGCTGGCGGCAGGGCTGGCCTACGGCCCGTGGATGGGCTTTCTGACGAGCTTCTCGGCCTCCGCCGTCGCCAACATGAGCGTCTACCTCATTGCACGGCGGCTCGTGCCGGTCATCCGCCGCCTTGTCGCCGGCAACCCCAAGGCTGCGAAGCTGCTGGACAGCGTGCGCAGCAGCAAGGATCCCTGGTTTTACACAATTCTGGCGTTCATCACGCCGGGGCTGCCCAACGGCATCATTCCCTATGCCGCCGCCAACGCGGGGATGCGCCCGAAGCAGTTTTTAGCGGCCATCTTCATCAGTCTGCCCTTCCCCATCCTGCTGACCTGCGCGGCAGGCAGCTTTATGCTGGAGGGCAACTGGCTGTTCACCGTGCTGACCGGCATTGTGCTGTTCAGCTTTGTGGGGATTCTGTTCTTCAACCGCACAAAATTCATCGCGTGGGCACATGAGGTCAAAAACAGGCATACCCAAAAGGCCGGAGCGTAAGCTCCGGCTTTTTGGTTATAGGCTTCCCCATCGGGGGAAGCTGTCCGCGAAGCGGACTGATGAGGGCAAAGTTCATCTTGCTTTCCCGCTCACGGTCTGCATCTGTCAGCCCGCCCCTCATCCGGCCCTGCGGGGCCACCTTCAGTCTACGCGCTAAGAGCCGCCTACGGCGGTTGCGCTCCGACACGCGCCTGCGGGCGCAGCCCCAAGGGGGAAGGCTTTTGGAAGATTACACAAACACTGCCTGCACCAGCACCATATACAGGGCGGTGCCCACGGCGATGCTGAGCAGCGTGTTCTTCTTCCACAGGTGCAGCCCCAGCACGGCGGCCCCGGCAAGCAGCTCCGGCAGGCCGTGGGTGGGGCCGCGCAGGTCCACGCCGCGCAGGCAGTAGACGACGAGCATCGCCATGATGGCGCAGGGCAGCACCCCGGCCAGATACACCACAAATTTCGGCGTGGACCGCCCGCCGCCGAACACCACAAACGGCAGGAACCGGATCAGCGCTGTCACGCCCGCCACAACGGCCACAAGCAGCGCACCGTGTACATCAAACGGCATGGTCGGCCTCCTTTTTCTGCATAAAACCGCGCAGCACCGTCAAGGCTGCCGTGATGCCCACCATGGACGGGATCAGGAAATTGCTGCTGCCGAAAATCAGCAGACAGACCAGTGACACCCCCAGCCCCACCAGCGCGGGGGTATGGTCGCGGCTGGCCTTCCACTGCTCGGTCATAACGACGAGGAACAGCGCGGTCATCGAAAAGTCGATGCCTGTCGTGTCAAACGGCAGCACACTGCCCAGCAGTGCGCCCGCCACGCCGCCCGCGATCCAGTAAAGCTGGTTCAGCAGCGACACCCAGAAATAGTATTTTTTCCGGTCCACACCCTCGGGCACACCGCCGCTGCATACGACGGAATAGGTCTCATCGGTCAGCGCAAAAATCAGGTACGGCTTGGCCGCGCCGGTGTCTTTATAGCGTTCCAGCATCGAAATCCCGTAAAACAGATGCCGCGCGTTGACCATCAGTGTCATGATCGCCGCCGAGATCAGCGACGCGCCGCCCGCCAGCAGGTCAATTGCGACATACTGCATACTGCCCGCGTAGATCAGCCCGCTCATGACCAGCGCCCACCCCGCGCCGTAGCCCTTGCTTTGCAAGAGCACACCAAAGCCCAGCCCCAGCACGATATACCCCGCCATGATGGGCAAGGACCGCACAAAGGCGTAACGAATCGTTTTCACTTTCCTTTTCCCCCTTTAACCTATTAAAGTGCTATGTTGGGTAGTATAGCACAAAAAAATCCCCGCGCAAGCGGGGAAAAGGCATTGTTCAATAGTACCGCAAACGGGCACGGGCGGATGCTTGCATCGCCCCGGGGACCCTGCGGCTGCCGCCTCGTTTTACGCCTTCTCGCTCTCCCACCGGGCCACCAGCGGGGCGGCCACAGCGGAAAGCGCCTCCCGTGCGGTGTTGATGGCATTCACGTCCACGGGGGTCAGCTTGTCGGCCTTTTTGTGCTTCAGAACGCGCTCCAGCGTTCTTTCTGCTTCTTTGATTTTAGTACGGGTCTCGCGGTCCAGCGCCTTGCCGGCCTTGCTGCCCAGCGCGGTGTTCACGCGGTAAAGCGCGGCCTCGCCGGCGTTCAGCGCCTCCAGCGCGGCCTTGCGCTCCTTGTCCTGCCCGGCAAAGGCGGCGGCGTTCTCCTTGGCGCGTTTGATCTCATCCTCGGTCAGGTTCGATGTGCCCGAGATCGTGATGCTCTGCTGCTTGCCGGTGTCCATGTCGCGCGCCTTGACCTTGACAATGCCGTTGGCGTCGATGTCAAACGTGACCTCGATCTTCGGCACGCCCGCCCAGGCGCGCTTGATGCCGCGCAGCGTGAAGGTGCCCAGCAGCTTATTGTCCCTGGCAAACTCGCGCTCGCCCTGCAGCACTTTAATTTGCACCGTGTTCTGGAACGGCGCGGCGGTGGTGAATACCTTGCTGAACCGCGTCGGGATCGTGGAGTTGCGCTCGATCAAATGCGTTGCCACGCCGCCGACGGTCTCGATGGAAAGGGTCAGCGGGGTCACGTCCATCAGCAGCAGATCCTCGCCGGGGCCGGAGAGCATCTCGCCGCCCAGACGTCCGGCCTGCACCGCCGCGCCCAGTGCAACGCACTCGTCGGGGTTCAGCGATTTGGACGGCTCCAGACCGGTCATCCGCACGACCTTGGCCTGCACCGCCGGGATGCGGGTCGAGCCGCCGACCAGCAAAACCTGATCCAGATCGCTGGCCGAAAGGCGTGCGTCGCTCAGGGCGTTGCGCACGGGCAGGGCGGTGCGCTCGATCAGATCGGCGCAGAGCTCCTCAAATTTAGCGCGTGTCAGCGTAGTTTGCAGGTGCAGCGCACCGTCTGCCGCCATCGTGAGGAACGGCAGATTGATGTCGGTCTGCTTCGCGCTGGAAAGTTCCTTTTTCGCCTTTTCGGCCTCCTCGCGCAGGCGCTGCATCGCCACACGGTCATTCGTCAGGTCCACGCCGTGTTCGGCCCTGCACCGGTCTGCCAGCCAGTTGACGATGCGCTCGTCAAAGTCGTCGCCGCCCAGAAAGTTATCGCCGCAGGTCGAAAGCACCTGCACGATGCCGTCGCCGATGCGGATGAGCGACACGTCAAATGTGCCGCCGCCGAGGTCGTAGACCATGACGGTCTGGGTGCGGCCATTGTCCAGCCCATAGGCCAGCGCCGCGGCTGTCGGCTCGTTGATGATGCGGCGCACGTCCAGCCCGGCAATGCGCCCGGCGTCCTTCGTGGCCTGGCGCTGGGCATCGTTAAAGTAGGCGGGCACGGTGATGACCGCCTCGGTGACAGGCTCACCGAGATACGCCTCGGCATCGGCCTTCAGTTTTTGCAGGATGAGGGCGCTCAGCTCCTGCGGCGTGTAGCATTTTCCGTCGATGGGCACGCGGGTCTCACTGCCCATCAGCCGCTTGACGCTGGACACGGTGCGGGGGGCGTTCGTCACGGCCTGGCGCTTGGCGGGCTCGCCCACCAACCGTTCTCCCACCTTGGTGAACGCGACGACAGAGGGCGTCGTGCGCTGCCCCTCGGCGTTGGGGATGACGACGGGCTTGCCGCCCTCGACCACCGCCACACAGCTGTTGGTAGTCCCCAGGTCAATTCCGATTATTTTTGCCATGGTGGTGCTTGTCCTTTCAAAAAAGACACTTTTGAATCATAATTCTATTGTAGCGCCTGCCGCCGGGAAAAGTGTTGCGATTTCGTAAATAAATTTGGGCGAATTTTATAAACCTGCGGGGCCACCTTCCCCCCAGGGGGAAGGCTAAGAAAATGTTGACGCACACGCCCCAACGTGCTATAGTTAGTTTAAAGCACTAAAGAGGGGGATTCCTATGGCACGCACCGCGACAGTCACCCGCAATACGCGGGAGACACAGATCACGCTGACGATCGACCTGGACGGCACCGGCAGGGCCGACCTGCACACGGGCATCGGCTTTTTTGACCACATGCTGGACGGCTTCGCCCGCCACGGCCTGTTTGATGTAAGCGTCACCTGCCGCGGCGACCTGGACGTAGACTGCCACCACACCATTGAGGACATCGGCATTGCGCTGGGCACGGCCATAAAAGAAGCGCTGGGCGACAAGGCCGGGCTGGTGCGGTACGGCAGCTGTATGCTGCCGATGGATGAGACGCTGGCACTCTGCGCCGTCGATCTGGGCGGGCGGCCCTACTTTGTGTACGACGCCAGCTTTGCAGGCCAGAGCTGCGGCGGCATGGACACCCAGATGGCGCGGGAGTTTTTCTACGCCGTATCGTACAGCGCCATGATGAATCTGCATCTGAAGGTGCTCTACGGGGAGAATGACCACCATAAGCTGGAGGCCATGTTCAAGGCGTTTGCCAAGGCGCTGGACGCCGCGACGCGCAGAGATGCGCGGATCGACGGCGTTTTGTCCACCAAGGGGACGCTGTAAGGGAGATGCTCGGCGGCGGGAACGACGGGCGCCTATAGAATCCGCCCGCGGCCGTTTCCCGCCGTGGACAGCATATACATTAGGAGGGAAAGCAGTATGTACAAGGACATCATCGACACCATCGGCTTTGTGGAGAGCTACGACCCCGAGCTGGGCGCGGCTATGCAGCGTGAGCTGGGCCGCCAGCGGCAGAACATTGAGCTGATCGCCAGCGAGAACATCGTTTCCCCCGCCGTCATGGCGGCCATGGGCAGCGTGCTGACGAACAAGTACGCGGAAGGGTACCCCGGCCACCGTTATTACGGCGGCTGCCAGTACGTCGATCAGGTCGAGCAGATCGCCATTGACCGCGCCTGCAAGCTGTTCGGCGCGAAGTATGCCAACGTCCAGCCGCACTCCGGCGCACAGGCCAACCTGGCCGTCTACTTTGCGCTGCTGAACATCGGCGACACCGTCATGGGCATGGACCTGTCCCAGGGCGGCCACCTGACCCACGGCTCCCCCGTGAACATGAGCGGCAAGAACTACAACTTTGTCTCCTACGGCGTCTCCGCCGAGGATGGCCGCATCGACTACGCCGCACTGGCCAAGCAGGTCGCAAAGGTCCGCCCCAAGCTGCTGGTCGCCGGTGCGTCGGCCTATCCCCGCGCCATCGACTTTGAGAAGCTGGCCGAGATCGCCCACGGCTACGGCGCGATGCTGATGGTCGATATGGCGCACATTGCGGGTCTTGTCGCAGGCGGCCAGCACCAGAGCCCCGTACCCTACGCCGACGTGGTCACCACCACGACCCACAAGACGCTGCGCGGCCCCCGCGGCGGCCTGATTTTGACCAACAACGAGTATATCATCAAGCGCATCAACTCCGCCATCTTCCCCGGCACGCAGGGCGGCCCGCTGGAGCACGTCATCGCCGCGAAGGCCGTCTGCTTTGGCGAGGCGCTGAAGCCGGAGTTCAAGGAGTACGCCCGCAAAATCGTTGAGAACGCGAAGGCGCTTGAAGCCGAGCTGACCGCCCGCGGCGTGAAGCTGGTCTCGGGCGGCACGGACAACCACCTGCTGCTGATCGACCTGACCGACGAGGACTGCACCGGCAAGGAGCTGGAGCACAATCTGGACGAGGTGCACATCACCGCGAACAAGAACACCGTCCCCGGCGAGAAGCGCAGCCCGTTTGTGACGAGCGGCGTGCGCATCGGCACCCCCGCCGTCACGACCCGCGGCATGGGGCCCGACGAGATGAAGGTGATCGCCGACTGCATTGCAGACTGCGTGTTTGACTTTGCGAACAAGAAGGACGAGGTCGCCAGCAAGGTCGAGGAGCTGACGAAGAAGTTCCCGCTGTATGAATAAGCCTTGATTGAAAAATACCGCTGCCTGTGGAATGCACATGGGCAGCGGCTTTTGTTTGTGCGCGGGGTTGACGGCGGCGGAAGGTTTACGGATCGCCGCTGTAGGGAGCGGCGTCCCCGACGCCCCGCGGAGCGGTCAAGACCGCTCCCTACGATGCAAAAGATAAACGGGCGGCAACGGCAGGGCTGCGGGCCGGGCATGCCCGGCCCCTACAGGGGCATTCATGATAGCCACGCCCTCGCCAGCGCCTGCGCCACCTTCTCCACATCGTCCTCCTTCAGGGCCGAGTACCCCGCTACCACGGTATCCGCCCGGCAGAGCTCGGGCCGGGCGAGATAATACTCACTCAGGCCGCGCAGCCGCACGCCCTGCTGTGCCGCGGCGGCGACCATGGCACGCTCGCCGCCGGCTCCCGGCAGCGTCAGCAGAAAATGCAGCCCGCTGTGTACGCCGTCCAGTTCCACGCCCGGCAGCGCCGCGCGCAGCGCTGCCGCAAATGCCTCCATGCGGCGCTTGTAAGCAAGGCGCATCCGGGCAAGATGCCGCGTGAAATACCCGCCCGCCATGAACTCGCAAAGCGTCTGCTGCTCAAAGCGGCTGACCGTGTTGGCGTAGGTCGCAAAATCCCGGCGATAGCGCGCCAGCAGGCTTTGCGGCAGCACCATGCAGGCAATGCGGATGCCCGGGGCCAGGCTTTTTGAAAACGTCGTCAGGTAGACCACCGGGCCGTCCGGGCCCGCCATGCCCTGCAAACTGGGCAGCGGGCGCGTATCAAAGCGGAACTCCGAGTCGTAGTCGTCCTCCAAAATGTACCGCCCGTGCCGGGCCGCTGCCCAGGCCAGCAGCTGGGCGCGGCGGGTCGCAGGCATCGTAACACCCGTCGGAAAGTGATGACTGGGCGTCAGATAGCAGAGGTTTGCGCCGCTTTTTTCCAGCGCGTCGGCGGGCAGGCCCTCGCGGTCAATGTCCACCAGCGTGCAGGGAATGCCGCTGTTTTGCAGGACCGTCCGCGTGCGGAAATAGCCGGGGTTCTCGATGGCCGCCATGCCGTCGCTGAACAGGTGTGCCAGGCACCCGAGCAGATACTCAATGCCCGCGCCGACGACGATCTGCTCCGGCGTGCATTCCACACCGCGGTACACCGACAAATATTCCGCGATCTGTGTGCGCAGCGGGGCGTCGCCCTGCATTTCGCCGCGCTGCAAAAGCTCGGGCCGCTGGTAGAGCAGCTCCTTCTGGATGCGTCCCCAGCTGCGCGCCGGGAACAGCGCCGTGTCCACGCTGCCGGTGGACAGGTCGTAGACCGGCTGCGGCGCGGCGGGCGGCTGCGGTGCAGGGGCGGCGGGGGCACGGCGGGCGCGGCTGTGCAGCATGCCGTAGGTCTTTTGCACATAAAAGCCGCTGCGGGGGCGCGGCTCGGCCAGACCCTCGGCGGCCAGCATCTGGTAGGCGGCGTCCACCGTGTTGACGCTGACGCCCTGCTGCGCAGCCATCGTGCGGCGGCCCGGCAGCGGCGTTCCGGGTGCGCGCTGGCCGGTGCGGATCTCATCCGCCAGGGCGGCGTACAGCTGCTCATACAGCGGCGTTTTTTGGTCGGCATCCAACTCTATCATGACAGTCCTCCATACTGGCCCCATAAAAAATTTAAAAACTGAGCATTTATTCAGAGCCAGAAATCAGTATAATAAAAACATACCTTCCCGGAAGGAAAATGTCAATAGAGGTGTACGAAACTATGTCTACCGCAACGATGTGGCTGCTGCTGTTCGTCGTAGCAGCCCTGGCACTGCTGATCGCAGCGCTGACTAAAACGAAATTCACTGTGCAGAAAATCAGCATCATCGGCATCATGGCCGCGCTGAGCTTTGTCGCGTATGAGTTCTTCCGCATCCCGAACGTCTTTGGCACGGGGTCCAGCTTCCATCTGGGCAACACCTTCACGGCGCTGACCGCCATGCTGCTGGACGGTGTGTCCGGCGGTCTGGCCGGTGCCATCGGCCTGGCGCTGGCCGACGTTGTCGCCGGTGACCCGGGCTACGCCATCACGACCTTTATTCTGAAATTCATCATCGGTCTGGTCTGCGGCGCGGTGTCCCACAAGGTCATCCACCTCAGGACCTTCCCCACCGGCAACAAGCTCAAGTACGTGGCCGCCGTCACGGCGTCGGCCTTCAGCGGCCTGCTGGTCAACGTGTTCACCGACCCGTTCATCGGCTACTTCCGCAACCTGTACATCTTTGGCCAGCCCGCGGAGTTCGTCTCCGTCGTGACCAAGATCGCCAGCGGTGTGACGCTGGTCAACTCCCTGCTCTCCACCGTCTGCGCCGTTGTCCTGTACATCGCCCTGCGCCCCGCCCTGGAGAAGGCACATCTGCTGCCGAAGGAGTGATTCTCCCAAAGCCTTCCCCTTGGGGGGGAAGGTGGCCCCGCAGGGCCGGATGAGGGGGAAGCCTTTTAACACAGCTATCCTCATTTCTGTTTACCCCCGCTTCGGCGGGGTTTTTGTTTTGCGGCAAATTATGTAAAAATTGCAAAAAGACTGGCGTTCCGGTGGAAAATGGTGTAAAATGAATTTACATATTGTGTAAACACTCCATGCTCCCACGCGAAAGGAGCCTTTCATGGCAGGCAAAACCAAATCACAAAAGAAAAAAGCGCTGGATATGCGCAGCAAGATGTATCTGGTGCTGGCTTTGTGCAGCGTTATGCTGCTGGTCAGCGTCGGCATCTCGCTGGTGCTCATCGGCGGCATCGACCTCGGCGGCGCGGACGCCCAGAGCGTCTCCACCGTGGACAGCGCGTCCATGGTCGTCGAGAGCGGCTATAATAAAGAGGAAAACACCATCGATACCCAGGCCTACACCTCGACGATCCTTGAGCAGTCCGCCGACGCGGGCGACAGCTATGTGGACGAGACGCTGTTTCTGGGCGACAGCAACACGGCCCGTATGTACCGCATGTTCGACTATTGCAGCTACGACAACGCCATCGGCTCGGTGGGCATGACCGCCAAGAGCCTGGTGACCTTTGCCTGCGTGCAGGTAAGCACTTCGTCCGGCTACATCACAATGCCCCAGGCCGTGGCGAAATTGCAGCCGCGCCGGGTCATCCTGACCTTCGGCACGAACGACCTGAACCCCGGCTATAAGGCCGCAGACTTCGTCAAAAACTACCGGACCGGCATCGAGGCCATCGTCACCGCCTACCCAAGCGTGGACATCATCGTCAACGCCATCCCGCCCATCGGGCAGCAGCACTCCAACCAGAGCCTGACCCAGACCCAGGTGGACGAGTACAACAAAGCGCTCGTCGAAATGTGCCAAGAGAAGGACTGGAAGTTCCTGAACAGCGCCGAGGTGCTGAAGGATTCCGTCACCGGCTACGCCAAGAGCGGCTATGTGGAGACGAGCGACGGCATTCATCTGACCCGCACGGCGATGGACGCGCTGTTCAACTACATCCGCACCCACAGCTACATTACCGAGGATGACCGCCCCGCGCTGACGACGATCCCGAAGCACACCGGCGACAAGGACGCCGTGGTCTACACGGTGCCGGTGGTCAGCTCCTCCAGCACCGCCACGGCGACGGCCACGCCCGAGCCGACGGAGGAGCCCGCCAACAGCGAGAGCACGAGTGACAGCTATGTGGAGACCACGCCGACGCCGACCCCCGAGGTCACGGCCACCCCGTCCCCGACACCCGAGGTCACGGCCACCCCGTCCCCGACGCCCGAGGTGACGGCCACCCCGTCCCCGACACCCGAGGTGACAGCCACACCGTCCCCCACGCCGTACATAGAGGAGCCGACCCCGACGTCGACCGTAGAACCGCCCCCCACCGACGACACGCCCACCGAGACAACAACGGAGTGACGGTCTCTCATAAGTTCTAAACAACGCCGCCCCTGCGCAGTGGAAAACTGCACAGGGGCGGCGCTCTGTATTTACTTTTTCCTGCCGAGCAGCTCGGTGCGGATATACCGGAAGCAGGCATCCTCGCCCTCGTCGCGCAGGATCAGCAGGCAGGTCTCCAGCTCCTTGCGGGTCTCGGGGTGCAGGATGTAGTGGTCCCTGCTGCGGTCATAGTACTCCCACGCCGCGGCGTCGGTGTACTTGTCGCCCTTATAGTTCTTGCTGGCGGCAATGCGGTCACAGACCATCTCGGCCACGTAGCGGGCGGGCATCCGCATACCGGCCATGGCATGGTCGCCGTCCGGCGCGTAGTCGATCCAGTATTCCAGATGGTGCTTGTTGCGGCCCTTATGGTGCAGCCAGGCGGCGCTGTAGCCCTCGGCCTGGCGCTGGGCGTTGTTGGGGCTGCACGTCCCCTGCCAGTATTTGGCCCCGGCCCAGAACTCCACGGGGGCCAGCTTGCTTAAATCGTGGGTCAGGCCCTGCCAGTACAGCCCGCAGCGGAAGCAGTTTTTCATCACCAGCATTTTGTGATGGCGGATCGTTTTGTAGTGTTTAATGGGATGCCACAAGGTCTTTTTTCCTCCCCGGGATCATGAGTTTTGCCAGCACCGGCAGCAGCATACAGCTGATCGGCACAAACGCAAAGTGCCACAGCATCGGTACAAGGTGGGTATGGATCGCAGCGTGCGCCTTGGACAGCACCATCCAGGATGCCGGGGCCGCCAGCCCCAGCCCCCAGACGATGCACGGCGGCACCAGCTGCGCCGCCGTGCCGCGGCGCAGGCAGACAACAACGCACACCGCGCCGACCAGCAGCGCAAACAGCAGCAGCTGCCATGCCGTGACGCTGACGGGCCCGAGCTGCAAAAGCGGCTCCGTACTCTCACGGAAATACTGCGCGAGCACCTGCGGCACGTTCACGTCCCGCACCGCGCCGTCCGTCAGGCTGACGCGGTCCGTGACGGCCCGGGTCATGTTCTGCCAGGCGTCCGCCGCGCTGCCGAAGCAGAGCCATTCCTGTGCGAACCAGAGCGCCAGCGCCGCAGCCACACCGCCCAGCGCCGAGACCCCCGCCCCGACGGTGCGGGCCAGCCAGACGAGCGCGCCGTGCGGGTCGCGCCGCACAAAATACGCCTTGGCGGCAGCGTAGCAGAGCGGGATCTCACACAGGATCAAAAATGTTGTGATAAATTCAAACCCGCACATGCAGCGCACCATGCAGGCGGCGGCCACCAGCGGCCAGCACCCGCGGGGCGTTTTGCCGCACACGCGGGTGCAATGGCAGAGCCAAAGCGCCGCCAGCAGCGGCAGCAGCCAGGTCCAGAGGCACCAGTACAGGTCCTTCATGCCGCGCTGCAGCCAGGGGGCCAGCAGCACCGACACAAACCCGAACGCTGCCGCCAGCGGGCCGAATTCTTCCCACACGGCCAGCGCCACAAGCAGCTCCGCCGCGTAGAACAGCGTGCTGTTCAGCCAGTAGAGGGCGGTCTCCCGCGCCAGACCGTCGGGCAGCCAGTGCCGCAGCAGACGGTTGACCCTGCCGAACAGCCAGCCCTGCAGGCCCGACTGGTGGGTGTAGGGGTGGAACGCCGCCGCGTCGGTGGGGGTGTCGTCCCGGAACAGTGCGCGGTTCGTGTCGTCGCTCCAATCGTCGGTGTAGACACCCAGAAAGCCGCCGGGGGCGTGCTGCCCCTGCTCCATCTGGTGGATGCGGCCATAGACGAGCGTCTGGGAGCCTGTATCCCACACGCCGGTCAGGTAGGCGCTGGCATTGTGCCGCACCGTGGTCAGCAGCGCGGCCAGCGCCAGCACTGCCAGCAGGGTCGCCGCGCCGCGCAGGGGTGCGGGCAGCGTCTGCCATATTCCTTTTGCTTTTGTCAATGTTATCGATCCCATTTGTCGCACAGCGCAGCGATCTGGCTGGCGAATTTTGCAAGGTCCTTGTTGGCCCCGCCCTGGTTGTGGCGGATGACCTCCAGCAGGCGCTGGCCCATGTTGGCCAGCCGGTCATAGGCCGCGCTGGTGCGCACGGTCTCGGCGGATTTCGTCTTGATGATCTTCCGGGTGTTGCCGACCTCGGCGCAGGCGACGCGGCCCTCGGCGGCGATCCAGATCGAGCCGTTGTAGGGGGCGTCGGCCTCGTAGCCCTCCTCCTTCAGATGGTTGGCCCAGTGCTCGGCGACGGCGTCCTCGCCGTGGTTGACAAAGACGAACTTCGGCTTTTCGTCAAAGGCGCGGAGCCAGGCTTCCAGCCCGTCCTTATCGGCGTGACCCGAAAGCCCGCCCAGCTGCGCAATGCGGGCCCTGACCTGCACCGGCTCGCCAAAGAGCTTGACCTCCTGCGCACCGTTGACCAGCGCGTTGCCTAAGGTGCCGGGGCTTTGGTAGCCGACGAACAGCACCGTACACTCGGGCCGCCAGAGGTTATATTTTAAGTGGTGGCGGATGCGGCCCGCGTCGCACATACCGGCAGCGGAGATGATGACCTTGGGCGTCGGGTCACCGTTGATGGCCATGGATTCCTCTTTCGTCTCGCTGACGTGCAGACCCGGGAACTGCAGGGGGTTCCGGCCGCTCTGCACCAAGGCGAGGGCTTCGTCGTCGTAGCACTCGGCAAAGTTTTCCCGGAAGATCGTGGTGGATTTGCTCGCCAACGGGCTGTCCACAAAGACCGGGAAGTTTTCGTGGCCCTTGATACGGCCCTCGGCCTTGATCTGGCGGATAAAATACAAAAGCTCCTGCGTGCGGCCCACGGCAAAGCTGGGGATGACGACATTGCCGCCCTTGTCGAACGTCGATTGCAGCACGGCGCTCAAATCGCCGATATAATCCGGTTTCGGGCCGTGGCTGCGGTCCCCGTAGGTGGATTCCATGACAAGGTAATCCGCGTGGCCCGGGTTGGACGGGTCCTTGATGAGCGGCTGATGGGTGTTGCCGATGTCGCCCGAGAAAACGATGATCTCCGGCGTGCGGCCCGGCTCCGCAATGCGCAGCGAGACGGACGCGCTGCCCAGCAGGTGCCCCACATCGGTAAAGCGCATCTCGATTTTGCCGGTCGGCCCGTCGAACAGCGTCTGCCACGCCTCATAGGGGCAGGGCACAAACTGCTTCATGACGTTCTGCGCGTCCTCGACGGTGTAGTCCGGCTCGATCATCTCGGCACCGCTGCGCATGGCCTTGCGGTTTTTCCACTCGGCCTCCTGCTCCTGAATGTGGGCGGAATCCTCCAGCATGATGGCGCAGAGGTCGCGGGTCGCATCGGTGGTATAGATGGGGCCGCGGTAGCCGTTTTTGTACAGGTACGGGATGCGGCCCGAGTGGTCGATGTGCGCATGGGTCAGCAGCAGTGCCTCATAGGTGCCGGGCGCGCAGGGCAGGTCGGCGTTCTCATACACGTCGCGGCCCTGCTCCATGCCGCAGTCGATCAGAAAGCGGTGTCCAGCCGCCTCCAGCTGTGTGCAGCTGCCGGTCACTTCCCGGTCAGCGCCTAAGAATGTGAGCTTCATGTGGGAGAACCTCCTTTATTTGGGGATGTTGCGGGTGGACCGGGAATGAGAGGCCACGGTCAGTTGCGGGCGGCATATATGCCGCCCCTACAGAGCAGTGATTTAAAGCAGAGGCCATCGCGGGAACAGCAGCCGTTAAAAGCATCGGGGGTTCGGGGGAACACCCGACTCAAAAGTGGAGGAAGGCTCGGCGGCGTCAAGAACGGACAGTAATACTGCGTCCGTT
>OHAU01001555.1_pt1 | contig 26007 bp, 25 predicted proteins | sample 1577181 | NCBI WGS metagenome assembly OHAU01 (sample SAMEA3541472, study PRJEB24748) | human gut metagenome | biome: human gut; feature: human-associated habitat; material: faeces | place: China | collected 2012 | reverse complement strand
CTCACACAATTCCTGCTCCAGAAGCAGATTTAATTTTTCAAAATTGTCTTCCATTATATCTTCCATCCTTAATTCCTGCTGTTTCTGTACAATGTCTTTCGCCGATTCTGTTTAACACACTTGATAAGAGAATCCATTGCATCGTTTCATGGAATTACTGCAACGCAGAAGCAGGATACATTTGCACAATTTTACAGATATATTTTATGATAGCACTAATCATATTTTCTGCCAAATAGAAAAATTTTTCTGTCCAATAAAGACACTGGTTTTACGCCCTGTTAAAGAAAATACCAGTGGTGAATTTGCCGAACAGATTCTTGCCGATCTGATCAGACAGGAATATAGCGGTGAAGAATTACTTGAGAAATTTAAACAGGCACAGCAAAAAGTCCGTCCGGCAGTTGAAGCAATGCTTGCCGAAGCAGACCAGGTCGCAGAATCTAAATCAGGAGGATACTCCTTAGAGGATGTTTTCGGAACGGAGGATGAAAAATGACACAGGTACAGATCCTTCCACCTGCAGCAAAATTTCTGAAAAAACTCAAAGATAAAAAGCTGAAATCTCTGTACAAAGAAGCTATTGAAATGATATGTGAAGATTATTCCATCGGCGAAGAAAAGACAGGTGATCTGGCAGGAATATACGGTTATGACATTTATTATAATAAGACTAATTATGAACTGACATATAGGGTGAGACAGCTTGATGATCTGATAATCATCGTTATCATGGCAGGAACCAGAGAAAATTTTTACGAGGAGTTAAAACGTTATATGCGCACTATATAACAGTACATATTTGTATCACAAGATAATCCCCCGGAAGTTAATCAGTACTTCCAGGGGATTATTCTATTGACAAAATTTATTCCTGCACTCCCGTATCAGATATCAGATATCTTTGCCATGTCTCATTGACATTCTGAATATAGCATTTTACAATAGAACAAAGAAACCAAGCAGTATACATGATAAAAAACACTGAACAGAAAGGAGTCATTTCCATGGGACGATTTGTAAATTCCGGAAACAGTGCTTTTCAGGTTGCGCTGAATTCAGAAATCTATGTAGATAAAACCGGTTTGCTGGCATATACAAATAAAGTTATGGATACCACCGCGAAATTCATATGCAACAGTCGCCCCCGCAGATTCGGGAAATCCATCACTGCCGATATGCTCACTGCATATTACTGTAAAGGCTGTAGTTCCGAAGAAATGTTCTCATCTCTGGAAATCAGTCAGGCACCTGATTTCACGAAATATCTGAATCAATATGATGTGATCCATCTGGATATTCAGTGGTGTATGGAACCAGCTGGCGGTCCGGAAAATGTAGTTTCTTACATTACCCAAAAAACAATTCAGGAATTAAAGAATTATTACCCTGAAACTTTACCTGAAACTATAAATTCTCTGCCCGAAGCCCTGTCCTGTATTAACACTGTTACCGGTCAAAAATTTGTGGTGATCATTGATGAATGGGACGTTTTAATCCGAGATGCTTCTACTGATCTGAAAGTTCAGGAGGAATACATTAATTTCCTTCGCGGCATGTTCAAGGGTTCTGAACCTACCAAATATATTCAACTGGCTTACCTCACCGGGATTCTTCCAATCAAGAAAATCAAAACACAGTCAGCTCTGAATAATTTTACGGAGTTTACAATGACTGATGCCAGGATCTTTTCCAAATATATTGGCTTTACGGAAGAAGAAGTACGAATGCTCTGTGAAAAATACCACCGGGATTTCTCCAAAACCAAACACTGGTATGACGGTTATCTGCTGGAGCAATATCAGGTATACAATCCTAAAGCAGTAGTAGAATTAATGATATGGAATAAATTCCAAAGCTACTGGTCGGATACCGGAACCTACGAAGCAATTGTACCTCTGATCAATATGGATTTTGACGGACTCAAAACTGCCATTATAGAAATGTTGTCCGGTAATTCCGCAGAAATCGATCCTACGACTTTCCAGAATGATATGGTGAATTTTACCTGCAGAGATGATGTTCTTACCTGCCTGATTCATCTGGGATATCTGGGTTATGATCAGGATACTCATTCTGCATTTGTTCCAAATGAAGAAATCCGTCAGGAACTTGCCAAAGCTGTTAAACGAAAGAAATGGAATGAATTTCTGACATTTCAGCAGGAATCCTCAGAACTGCTGGATGCCACTCTGGACATGGACACAGACACCGTGGCCAGAGCCATTGAAAAAATACACAATGAATACGCTTCAGCTATTCAGTACAACAACGAAAACTCCCTCAGCAGCATTCTGTCCATCGGTTATCTCAGCACTATGCGGTATTATTTTAAACCTATACGTGAATTTCCTGCTGGCAGAGGTTTTGCAGATTTTGTCTACCTTCCAAAGCCAGAATATTCCAGAGATTACCCTGCACTTGTTGTTGAGTTAAAATGGAATCAAAATGCCCAGACCGCAATCCGGCAGATAAAAAACAGGCAGTACCCTGAAGCTGTTGCAAATTATACTGACAATATTTTACTTGTTGGAATTTCTTATGATAAAAAACATAAAACACATAATTGTGTAATTGAAAAATACTCTGAAAAATAATAAAGGGGCCGATTGCCCTTTCGTCATTTGTATTATTACCAGAAGTTTCCTGATGCTTCCAAGTGCTTTATATATGTCCATAATGATTTTCAGACAGTCATTCTTATAATATTTTTCTTCTCCCATGGAAACAATACCGCTTTCACATATATATTCAGCGCTTGAAAGTACCAGGAATAATATTTTTTTCACGTACAAAATCTCTAAAACCGCTTCCTTGTTTCCATATCCTGATTGTATCACACAGACTCCCGAAATCGCATGCATTCACACAAACAACTATATTTCACTACATATTTAACCATTTTTTCCAATCTTCCTCACAGATAAATTGCATCCCGTCATTTTTTATAGTATGATTATTGGAAATACATTTCATTTTATCCATCTGGCATATCTGACAGATATTGTCACTGACATAAGAAACTACAATCACGTTAATAAAGGAGCTTAATCCAATTTTGAAACTTGCAATCTGCGAAGACACCCCTTCACATTATGAAATAATACATACTATTCTGCAAAAGTATCCTCCGGGATTTTTTGAAATAACACATTTCACATCCGGTGATGAATTTCTCCGGGCTGTTGCTGAAAATGGATGCTCTTATTCCATTGTACTGACAGATATTGATCTTGGTTCTGACACTGTAAATGGCATCTCACTTGCAGAAAAGATCAACCATATCAGCCCGGACACTCAGATTATTTTTATCAGCCAGTATCTGCAATATGCTACCGCAGTATATGAGACAGAACACACCTACTTTATCCATAAACAGCAGATGGAAAAATATCTCCCTCTGGCTCTGAGGGCAGCGTGCCAGAAGCTTGAGAAACTGCATACACGGTATCTGTATTTCTCCGGAAATTCACGCAATTATCAGGTGCTCTGCTCCGATATTCTTTATCTGGAACGGAATCTGAGGCAGACCACCATTTATACCAGAACAGGAACATATACAACAAAAGAAAAACTGACAGTTCTTACCGAAAGAATGAAACCTGATTTCTGTCTCTGTCATAACAGCTTTGCCGTTAATCTTCATGCTGTACGTACTTACAGTCATAAAGGCATTATACTTTCTGATAATACAGAGATCCCTGTCAGCAGATCTTATTACCAGCAGTTTAAGGACGCTTTTGCTTTCATGATACTTGCCAGTCACAGGGAGGTGCAGTAAATGGGCAGTCATATGATCAATATATTTTTGTGTATTCTATCCAGCCTTTATCTGTGTTTTGGACTGCTTTACTTTTACTGTAGGATCCTACCCTGCAAACGCAAGATCTCACTTCCACTGTTTTTGAGTCTGTCAGTATTTATGGCATTGTTATTTTTGATCAAGCGTGAATCACAGCATAACGAAATTACAATCGTATTTCAGCTTACAGCATTTCTTGTAACACTTTTTTTATTCCAGGCATCTTTTATGAAAAAATTAGCTGTTTATTTTATTTTCCAGCTGCTGATAATCTGTCCGGAAATTTTATGTACCAGTGTTTTCATAGCATTTCATAATCTTTTTATACCGACCCATATCTATACTCCGCACAGTCTGATATCCAGCTGTTTACCTGTAGAATATTTCGTCATTGAACTCTCCAACATCCTGCTTGGCCTGTTTCTTCTCTGGAAAATATCAGAAATCCTGCGACAGTGTATAGATTATTTGAAAATACTCACCTTTTTACAACTGTTACTGCCACTGGTCGCTCCGGTTTTTCTCAATGTTATAATTTCCCTTCAGAAAAAGCCCGTATCAGTTCTGGCTCTGAGCATCATTTACTGGATCATATGCATCGGCAGTTATCTGCTGTTTCTGCGTGCAGTCCGTTCTTTAGCCCAGCAGCACAGGGAATATTTACAGAAAAAAATGGAAATTGAATTGATGAAAAAGCAGATGAATGATTCCGTTCAGTTAAGTAATGAATATGCCAATCTCCGAAAATGGAATCACGATATTGAGAATCACATCATGTCTGTCATGTATTTGATGAATATGAAAAAATATGAGGAAGCAGAAACATATACCGCTTCTGTTCTGTCCCGGCTTAATTGCAGACCACAAGAAAAACAATCAGAGGAGGATTGCTGTCATGAAAAAGAACATTAAATTGATTCCTTTATTCCTCTTCCTCTTTGTATTCCAGTTGTTATATTTTCTGTCTACGATTTATACAGAAAAAATTGATCATATGTTTCTGATCCTGGCAGTGTTTATGATTCTTATCTGTATTCTTTTATACTGCATTCTTTCTGATGTGTTAAAGAAATCCAATACTGAAATGGAACTGGCTTTTCTTCAAAAGCAGAAACAATTAAAACAGGAACAGGATTACAGTCTTCAGATCCGCAGACAGGATACTCAGGATTTTCAGTCCAAAACTGCACAGGAATTTCAGAACTTCCAGTCACTCCTGGAACAGGGAAAACATGAGCAGGCCGACACTGCCATCAAAAATCTGAACCAGACTTTTCAGAAGGATCGTTTTCATCCTTACTGTCAGAATAACCTGTTGCAGGCAATCCTGGAAGGGAAACGGCTCCGCGCCAAACAGAAACATATCCAGGTGTCCTATGAAATCCTTTTACCGGAAAAGATTTCCATTGATACAACTGACCTGAGCAGTATATTTTTTAATCTTCTGGACAATGCTATCGAAGCTTGTAACGCTTCCGGCAATCCTGATTCTGAAATCCGGCTGTCTGCAAACATTTCCAACGGATTTCTGACCGTATATATGCACAATACCAAGAACCCGATGCAGACTTTTACACATAAGACTACAAAATCAGAACCGGAGGCTCATGGATATGGGCTTTCTATTATTGAAGATATCTGTCAGAGTTATAATGGCTCCTATCAGTGGATCGACCATAATGATACTTTTGATTCCATTGTCTTACTACAGATAAAAAATCTCTGAAAAAAGGAGGCGCTTTCCATGCCAGTTACTCCCACAATTGAAGTAGATGATACCCTGAAAGAACGAAGTTCTCACGGCTCCTTTGAGCTTCCCATAGAAACATATACAGACAACTGCCAGATCTTCCATTCTCTCTATAACCACTGGCATGATGAGATGGAACTGATCTATATTGAATCCGGCAGCGGTCTGGTACGTCTGAATAAAGAGATTCTCCGCGTCAAGTCCGGTGATCTGATCATCGTAAACCGTGGAGTTCTTCATGGCATAAAAACAGATCTGAAGAATATCCTTTATTTCAGAAGCATTGTATTCGACCTGAGCTTCCTGTCCGGTCCGGTGGGAGATTTATGTCAGGAACGTGTCATTTCCCTGCTGATGGAAAATCAGGCGGAATTTACGCATATTATTTCTCCATCAGACAGCAACTATGAAAATATCTGCCAGCTTTTTGATACAATCCACACCTGCCATAAGGAAAAAAAGCCTTATTATTTTGTAAAATTAAAAGCTCTGTTTTTCAGTTTCTTCTATGAAATGCTCATGGGAAATTACATCATTCCTGCGGATAAAGAACAAAATAAGAGTCTTGCTTCTATTAAAAAGATCCTGGACTATATTAACCTGAACTACGCCCAGCCCCTCAATGCCGCAGACCTTACTGCCATGTCAAATTACAGCGAATACTACTTTATGAAACTGTTCAAACAATATACGGACAAGACTCTGATTGCCTATATCAATGACCTGCGCATAGAGAAAGCCAAGCCTCTGCTTCTGCACTCCGATTCCTCTGTCACAGAGATCGCACTGGAAGTAGGCTTCAACAACACCAGCTACTTTATTAAGAAATTCCAGCAGGCAACCGGAATGTCTCCTCACAAGTTTCGCAGAAACCTGTCATAAAATCGCAATTTTGTTGTATTTTTTTAAATTGACTGCTGATATAGTTATAGATGTCAGCAAGAGAACTTCTCTTCCTGATATAAACCAGAAAACAATACACTATTCAAAACTAAAAAATAAGCAATCTAACTCATAAAAAACACATATTCATTTCAGAAAGGGAGATTACGATGGAAAATTTAGAAAAGCTCATCTATGACCTGTATAAGAAAAATGCACGCCAGTGCACAAATGAAGAAATTTACAACGCATTATTGATCTATACAAAAAATCAGCTTTTTGAAAAAGGCTATCAGGATGGAAAGAAGAAAATCTATTACATTTCCGCAGAATTCCTGATCGGTAAATTATTATCCAACAACCTGATCAACCTGGGAATCTATGATGATGTTGCTGCATTCTTAAAAGAGAACGGCAAAGCTATCGCTGATATCGAAGAAGTAGAACCGGAACCATCTCTTGGAAATGGTGGTCTTGGACGTCTGGCTGCATGCTTCCTGGACTCCATCGCAACTCTCGGTCTTCCGGGCGAAGGTATTGGTCTGAATTATCATCTGGGTCTTTTCAAACAGCTCTTTGAGAACAGACTTCAGAAAGAAACTCCGAACCCATGGATTGAAGAACACAGCTGGCTCACACCTGCAGGTGTTTCCTATACTGTACCGTTCCGCGGATTTTCACTGAAATCTTCCCTGTACGATATCGACGTTGCAGGCTACAATAACAAATCCATTCATCTGCACTTATTTGACATTGATCTGGCAGATGAATCCATGGTTCACGATGGAATTTCCTTTAACAAAAAGGACATCCTTCACAACCTGACACTGTTCCTGTATCCGGATGACAGCGATGATGACGGACGTAAGCTCCGTATCTTCCAGCAGTATTTCATGGTATCCAATGCCGCTCAGTTCATCCTGGACGAAGCAACAAAGAAAGGCTGCAACCTTCATGACCTTGCAGACTACGCAGTGATCCAGATCAACGATACTCACCCAAGTATGGTCATTCCGGAACTGATCCGTCTCCTGACAGAGCGCGGAATCGACTTTGATGAAGCTGCTGAAATCGTATCCAAAGTATGTGCTTACACAAACCATACCATCCTTGCAGAAGCTCTGGAAAAATGGCCAATGGACTACCTTCTTGATGTAGTTCCTCACCTTGTACCGATTATCGAAAAGCTGGATGAGAAAATCAAAGCAAAATATCCACAGGAAAATGTAGCCATCATTGACAAAAATAATCTGGTTCACATGGCACATATGGATATCCACTATGGATTCTCCATCAACGGTGTTGCTGCCCTGCATACAGAAATCCTGAAAACAAGCGAGCTGAAAGCTTTCTATGATATTTATCCGGAGAAATTCAATAACAAGACTAACGGTATCACATTCCGCCGCTGGTTAATGCACTGCAATCATCCGCTGACAGACTATATTACCTCTCTGATCGGTGATGAGTTTAAAACAAATGCAACTGCACTGGAAAATCTCCTGAAATATAAGGATGATGACGCAGTTCTGAACAAGCTTCTTGAGATCAAAACAGAAGCTAAGAAAACCTGTAAAGAATTTATCCTGTCCAACACAGGTGTTGAAATTGATGAGAACAGCATCTATGATATCCAGATCAAACGTCTCCATGAGTACAAACGCCAGCAGTTAAACGCTCTGTACATCATCAGCAAATATCTGGAAATCAAGGGTGGAAAGAAACCATCTCAGCCTGTAACCTTTATCTTCGGTGCAAAAGCAGCTCCTGCTTATGTAATCGCAAAGGATATCATTCATCTTCTGCTTACACTTCAGGATCTTATCAAAGATGATCCAGAAGTTGCACCACACATGAAGCTTGTTATGGTTCAGAACTACAATGTATCTGCAGCTGAGAAATTATTCCCTGCATGCGATATTTCTGAACAGATCTCCCTGGCTTCCAAAGAAGCAAGCGGTACAGGTAACATGAAGTTCATGCTGAACGGTGCTGTTACTCTGGGAACTATGGACGGCGCTAATGTTGAGATCAGTGAACTGGTCGGTGAAGATAATATCTATATCTTCGGTGAATCCAGTGAGAAAGTTATCGAGCATTACGAGAAAGCAGACTACTGCTCCAGAGATATCTATGAAAATGACAAACGCATCAAAGAATGTGTTGACTTCATTGTAAGTGAAAAGATGCTGGCACTTGGCCATAAAGAAAATCTTGAAAGACTGCATCACGAACTGGTAAGCAAAGACTGGTTCATGACTCTGCTTGACTTCAACGATTATGTTGAGAAAAAAGATCAGGCACTGGCTGATTATGCCGACAGAAAAACATGGGCAAAGAAGATGCTGGTTAACATTGCAAAAGCCGGATTCTTCTCTTCTGACAGAACTATCGAACAGTACAACAACGATATCTGGCACCTGACACCGGCGAAATAATCGTACATCATAGTTATTATCATATAAAAACTAACAGCAGGTACTGTATATTCAACGGAATATACGGATACCTGCTGTTTTTTGTAAATTCTGTAAAGTCCTTACCATCCATTTTTGTTCCCAGCAACATACCTTACTTCGATTTTACTTCAATAAACCTTACCTGATTCTTCTCAAATGAATGGACGAATATCCACAATTTACTTTGCTTATTTATAGCAGAATGACAATTTCATAGTTTAAGTATCTTTATAGTAGTTTAAATATCTTTATAGTATGCCGGCGAGATAACATCTGCCTCTTTGCAGGAACAGCCATTTTCATAGCAGTCACAGCAATCACAGTTAGAACAATACATATGTGTATCCGGGATATAAAATAATCCTCCATAAAGCGGTGATGTACGCAACTCTTTGGATTCTTTTTTACTGTTCGCAAAATGAATTCCATTAGAGATCATCATGTTTTCCGGTTCGTACTGCGAGAAATCAAAATAATGTTCCTGAGTTCCATGATGTGGCACTTTAATGCACCAGTAATGCTCATATAACGGCAACTTCCCATCATAATTTTCTGCGATCATCTTCAAATGTCCCGGCTGTACATCTCCGGTAAACAACAGGTTCAGTTCTCCGTCTCTTGCATTCTGAAAAACAATACTGATCTTATGTTTAAACTGTCTCAGATTAACTTTATTTGTATTCAGAAAACTGAGAAGCTCTTTGAATTCAGGTATCGCTTTAATCCTCCGAAACTCCCGGTCATAGACATATGCCAGAGAAATCTTCTCCTGTTCTTCCTCTGTCTGTGCCTTTCCTTCCTCTGTCATAGACCAGATGATTCTGCGCAGTTTTTCTGCAAAATTCAGCAATTCTTCCATAACCGCTGCAAGATTTTCGTTTTTGCAGATCTCATTATATACCTCATCTGTTTCTCTCTGAATGACATCCGTATCCGGCCATAATGCCTGATATTTATCCTCAAAAATCTTACCTCGAGAAAGCAGTTCCAGATTCTGTCTGTTCTCCAGAAGTGCATCCACCAGTGCAAAAAGGCTGACCTGACGGCTCGGAAGCCCTGACTCCTTCAGCAGATCTGCCAAAAGCAGCAATACAAGTGTCCGGCTCATTTCCTCTTTTGAAAACACATCCGGCAGATAAATTTTCCCAAAATCCAGAGAACTGTCTCTGTTCTTCATCATATAAAGAAGCCCTGACAAATGATCCATATGGAAATGTGTCAGAAGCAGGTTCTTACAGTTAATCGTAGATAAGTCTGAAATAATCACATCAAATATCTCTCTTCTCGGGCGTCCCTCTATTCTGCTGTTATTAGTTCCAAAGTCCACCAGCAGACTCTTCTTTCTGTCCCGGAGACAGAAGCAGTCTCCGAAACCTACATTATACATTCGTACTTTCATTCTTTTCCCTCTTATGTGTTAATTTCTATCAGTTAATCAAAAATACTCAACCTGTGTACCAATAAATTAACGTTCTGTTTTTTGGCTATTCTATATGATCTTTATTTAAAACAAAATGATTCTTTCTGTAACTGATAATACCCTCTTTCTGCATCTTTGACAATTCCGCCGACAATGCACTTCTGTCAACTGCCAGATATTCAGCCAGCTGCTGTCTGTTAAATGGAACAGTAATATCATTGCTATCCTGTTGTCCTGCCTCACTTGATAAATAGGCAAGCACTTTTCCTCTGATTGTTTTCTTGCTGATCTGGTCAATTTTTCTGGTAAGTGTGAGATTTTTCTTTGCCAGGATCCCTACCAGATTTTCTACCAGTCTGCGGTGAAAGTCACAGGCTGAGGTGCAGGTCTGAAGAACTCTGTGAGCATTCAGCATCAGAACCTGAGATTCTTCTACTGCTATCGCACTGACCAGGAGAGGCATTTTCTCCATACATGCATATGCCTCCCCGAAAAGCTGTCCTTTTCCAAAACCGGCAAGAATCTGTCTTTCCCCCCAGTAGTCATCACTGATGATCTGAACTTTTCCCTCTATGATCATTCCAAAATTCTCTGTCACTTCCCCTGCCTGGAAAATGTATTCTCCTTTGCGGTATGTTTTGACAGCGGCATTCAGGCACTCCAGCAGACTTGTTATTTCTTCTTTTGTAAATCCCCTGAACAGACGGGATCTGCATAGAAATTCTGTATCTATCATATAGTTTTCTTTTCGTAACTGTGAAGGTACTGAACAGTTACTCCTTTTCATTATTTTTTATATGCTTTGTTGTAAATACAACGGCTGATTTTATTTTAATATAGGAAAATCGGAAATGCAAGCAGAGCTTGTTTATGATATTATAGAAATACAATAAAATATGAAACGGAGTTAGAAAATATATATGACAAAACAGGAATTAGCCCTTGAGGTTATTGAGCGATTGAAAAAGGAATATCCGGATGCGGATTGTACTCTGGATTATGATAATGCGTGGAAATTATTGGTAAGTGTGCGTCTGGCTGCACAGTGTACAGATGCGAGGGTGAATGTGGTTGTGCAGGATCTGTACGCAAAATATCCTACAGTAGAGGCTCTTGCAAACGCCGACGTAGCTGACATCGAAGCAATCGTGCGTCCTTGCGGACTGGGAAAGAGTAAAGCCAGAGATATCAGCGCATGCATGAAAGTTTTACATGAACAGTATCATGATAATGTTCCTGATGATTTTGATGCTCTGCTGAAGCTTCCTGGTGTGGGAAGAAAGAGTGCGAATCTGATTATGGGAGATGTGTTTGGCAAACCTGCGATTGTTACGGATACACATTGTATCCGTCTGTCTAACCGTATTGGCCTGGTAGATGGTATAAAAGATCCTAAGAAGGTAGAAATGGCTTTGTGGAAGATCATTCCACCGGAAGAGGGAAATGAGCTCTGCCATCGTCTGGTTAATCATGGACGTGATGTCTGTACAGCACGTACAAAGCCATATTGTGATAAATGCTGCCTTAACGATATCTGTGCAAAGAATGGTCTGAATCAGTAAAGCGGACATTCGCAATCCGCTTCGCTACTTGCTCATGAACGCAGTCGCTTCGCGATCTGCGTTCAAACTAATCATTTATTTTCTTTTATATCTGACTTGATACCCCATGGGCTGCTTTTCCACAGGCAGAGAATCCTGCATGCAGGATTCTCCGCCTATGGCGGGTCGCTTTAGCGCTATAATTCCTCTCCGCAACAGTGTGCTCCTGCCCGGAGAGCTTTTTATTATTTTTATTATCATAGGAATTTTACTTATTTTGTTCCAGGCTGGCAAAAAAGAGTTCATAGAAGTCATCTTCCCCTGCCAACTTTGGAGAGTTCTCTCCTCCACCGTTTGTACTTCTTCGCATAGTAGCATAGAATTTTTCGCCGGCGGTGATCAGATCCATTTCATAAATTTCATATCCAAGTTCCCGGCACTTGACACAGAAAGCATCCAGTGGCTGTTTTTCTTTTCTGGTATCCATCAACTGTTGCCAAATGTTACGGTCTTTCAGTGCTTTTTCCCTTAATTCGTCTAACATTGCTCCGATTTCCATAATAACATTTCTCCTTTATTTGCTGCTGTTTGTCAGTTCATAATAGAATATATACTGCTGCATCACGCCTCGGAAACCTTTATATCGTCGATTTGGAAATCCACGTTTATAATGAGCATCCAGTGCCTGGCGGATGTGAGTATCGATAGGAAAAGCATCCAGCTGATGCAGTCCAAAAAGGCAGATGCAGTCTGCTACTTTCTCTCCAACCCCATATAGGTTCAGAAGCTCTTTTCGTGCATTTTTATATGTCATGTCATAGATACTCTCTAAAGATATGTCACCAAAAAAGACTTTCCTTGCTGTATCCAGCACATATTTTGCCCGGTACCCCAGATTACACTCCCGCAATTGTTCTTCAGTTGCAGATGCCAGGGCCTGTGCGGTTGGAAATGCATAATATTCTGCACCTGTACTGCTTTCTTTTTTCTCTCCAAATTCCCGGCTGATATTTTCAATACACTTTTTTATTCTTGTAATATTATTCTGCTGTGAAATCAGGAATGATATAATCATCTCCCACAAATCCTGCTGCAGAATACGGATTCCGCTTCCCATCTCACCTGCAGCAGTCAGATATTTATCTCTGGGATTGATTTTCTGTATGTATTCATTATAATCATGATCCAGATCAAAATACCGGATCCAGAAGAAAATAAAATCCTCTTCCGGACAGAAGAAATTGACAATCCCTCTTTCCTGTGTCAGTTCCAGATATTTATCTCCCGCAATAACCCGGTAACGGTCATCACCAATTTGATCCATTCGGAAACACTGCCCGGATCTGCAGATCTGACCCAAATCAAAATTGTCCATTTCTATTGTAAGCATCCCATATCTCCCTCTTACATTTCCGTTTTTTATCCATTATCACTTGCTGAATATATGAATGTATTATATACTATTCTCGGTATAAACGTAAACCAGAATCACAAAAATATCATTCCGTTTACCATACAGAAAAATATAACGTTTCGTTATGACAGAAAGTGAGGAGTTTTTCAATGAAATTTATATATCCTGCGGTTTTCCGCAAAAATGAAGAAGGCAAATATAAAGCATTCTTTCCGGATCTGGAATGCTGTGAAGCAGAAGGCGACACTCTGGATGACGCTATTGACAATGCAAATGAAGCAGCTTATAACTGGATCTATGCAGAAGTAATGGAAGATGAAATGGATCTTCCTGCAATTTCCGATGAATCCGACCTTGATCTTCTGGAAGGTGATGTCGTAAGAAACATTCAGGTCAATATCCGCATGTATGATGGCTGGGATGAATAAATAACATATTACTATTCATTCCCTTCTCAGCAACACGCCTCGAGATACGCAAAATCTATGTTCTGGCAATAATAGAAAATTACAGAAATTCAACTCCGTTATGTTAAAATAATTCTAACATTAACGGAGCTTTTTTTATATTTTCCACTTTTCAAAAGGAGGATCTAACATGAAAGTAAAAAGTTTTAAAAAATTATTTGTAAGCATTACTCTCAGTGCAGCTCTTACATTCTCAACAGCTGCCACTACATTTGCAGCTACCGCTCAGCTTTCACCAATTGAACAGCCCGCTGAACTAACCCAGGAAGCCACATCTGATGTTCCTGACATTGATTTCTCAGACACACAGAACGCCGGTGCCTCTCTTACCGCGCAGTCCGGAATCAGTCAGGTTGCAGCTACTGTAAACTCTGTAACTGTTCAGTGGAACTCTGTTTCAAATGCTGAAAAATATGCTGTCAGCATCAGCAATTTTAATTCTTCGTCTTACAGGCTCCTGGGTTATATAGGTAATGCTAAAAGCAAAGCTACAATAAATAAATTAAAAGCAGGTACCGCTTATAATATAAAAATCACTGCTTTAGATTCATCCGGCACTGCAATTTCATCCCGCATTGCCGGCTGCACAACACTATATACAAGTGTAAGCGTTAAATCTTCTTACGCTTCCACTACCAGCGGCTATACCTTTAATATGCAGCTGCCTAATCCTTCTAACGCTATTTCAGGATATAAAGTTGTATATCAAAGTTCAGCAGCACAAAAGCCTATAACCAAATATTTTGATACCAGATATTCCTTTACTCTTCCGGCGAGCAAAAATGCATTTTATCAGGTAAAAATTTATCCATATATCATCCTGAACAATAAACGCTATGTGAGTACCAAACCAACTATCAGGTATTTTGCTCTCGGCATCATGCTTCAGAAAGCAGGAAATACAAATAGTACCATGAGTGTTAAATGGAACAAAACCGCAGGTGCAACCAGCTACTCCGTTTATGTAAAATATCCGGGAGGCAATTCCTACAAAAAGGTAAAAACAACAACCGCTACTTCCTTCAAACTCAATAATATGAAGAAAAATGTCAAGTATGGAATCAAAGTTCTTGCAAATAAAAAAGTCGGAGGAAAAACCTGGCAATCTGCAACGAATGCATATACAATGACCCTTACAGGACGCTAAAATATTTTTCAAACACGCTTTAATGTAAAAGGCAGTCGGAAATTTAAACCGACTGCCTTTTTCTTCTCTTTGATTCTATTTCTGCTGCGTGATTACGCATCTTAATTCTTTCCTTTACTTCTGCGTTTTCTCTGAATTTTTTCCTGAATTACAGGATTATCCTTTACTGCGTCAATAAATACGGCAATCAATACAACTGCACCTGTAACAATTGTCTGCCAGTAAGAAGAAATTCTCAGCAATGTGATACATGTACTGATAACACTACTTAAAAGACCACCAAAGATAGTTCCGACAACTGTTCCGATACCACCTGCCATGGAAGTACCACCAAGTACTGCGGCTGTGATGGAATCCATCTGCCAGCTTTCACCAATACTTGCCTGGAAGGATGCAAGTTTGCATGCCATCATAACGCCTGCAAATGCTGCGAGAAGACCACTCAGGCAGTACACTAACATTTCTACTTTCTCTGTAGGGATACCTACGATCTTTGCACATTTACGGTTTCCTCCAAGTGCATAAATGTGACGTCCGAATTTTGTTTTGTTAAGCATAACTGTGAGAATCACACAGATTAAGATCATCATAACAACGATTTTCGGAAGTACTCCACCAATAATACCATTGGCAAGATTCTGTGCATTTTCCGGCATACCTGTTATTGGCATACCTTTTGTGATAACATATACAATACCTTTGTAAATCTGCATAGTTGCCAGAGTTACGATAAATGGTGTCATTTTAAAATATGCAATGAAGAAACCATTTACTGCGCCAAGGGCAATACCCATTAAGCTGGCAATGATAATCGCAAGATATGGATTCATTCCATAGTTTACCATAAAGATAGCGCTTGCCATACCACAGACCTGTCCAACAGTAGCTACAGAAAGATCGATTCCTCCTGTAAGAAGTACGATCGTCTGTCCAAAACCAACAATAATGGCAAAAGAAGCAGCTCTTGAAAGGGTACTGATATTATAAGACGTAAAAAAGTTTCCGGTTGCTATATGTACTGCGATTCCAACAAGAACTGTTACGATAAATACCATTCCTGCTGTGGATTTTATAAATCTCTTTAAACTGTTCATGATATGAAATCCCCCTGTTATTGAAATGCCACCTTCAGGACATCTTCCTGTGAGGTTGTTTCCACCTGGTCAATAAATCCACTGACTTTTCCTGCATGAATAACCATGATACGGTCTGCAAGTGCCAGAACTTCTTCCATTTCTGAAGAAATTACAACTACTGCTACGCCGTTGTCTGCAAGTGTACGGATAAGATCATAAATCTCACCCTTTGCATTTACGTCAATACCTCGTGTCGGCTCATCCAGGATCAGCATTTTCACATTTTTTGCCATCCATCTGGCTACGATAACTTTCTGCTGGTTACCACCGGAAAGATTTTTGATCAGTGTTTCTCTTGAGGCTGTCTTGATAGACATAGAATCTATATACTGGTCAACGATTTCCGTAACTTTTTTATAATCAATCAAACCATTCTTTGTCATCTGATCATAAGATGGAAGAATCATATTCTCTTTTACTGACATTCCAGGAGTAATTCCATCATGACGTCTTTCTTCTGAAACATATCCCATTCCACATTTGATTGCTTCAATCGGGGATTTGATATTAACTTCTTTTCCTTCGATAAAGGTATGTCCACCCGGTTCTTTCTCTGTGATTCCAAACACACATTTGAAAATTTCTGTACGTCCGGCACCTACAAGTCCGGCTACACAGAGAATCTCACCTTTTTTCACATCAAAACTTACATTCTCGAATTCACCTGTTCTGGTAAGATTCTTAGCTTCAAAAAACTTTTCATTGGAATAAGTACGTTTGACATGTTTTGCCACATTGACCTTTTTCCCGGCCATTTTTGTGATCATTTCTTCTTTTGTGATCTCTGAAGTCAGAACCTCTTCCACCAGCTGTCCATCCTTCATGATCGTGATCCTGTCTGTTTCTTCCATAACTTCATCAAGATGATGGGTGATAAATACCATGGCAGTTCCCTGTTCTTTTAAACGATGCATGGAATTAAACAGATTCTGAGCTTCTACATTTGTCAGTACAGCTGTAGGCTCATCCAGGATCAAAACCTTTGGTGTATAGGTAAGGGCATGTGCGATAGATACCATCTGCTGATACGCTGCAGACAATTTCTTGACCGGCTGCGTCACATCGATATCTACATTTAATATTTTCAAAAGTTCTTTTGCTTTTTCATGAGATTTTTTCCAGTCGATCATACCTTTAGAAGAGAATTCATTTCCCAGGAAAATATTCTCAGTCACACTGGCTTCAGGAATAAGATTCAATTCCTGCGGCACTAATACGATATTCTTTTTTAAAGCGTCCTGTGGAGAAGAGAGCCTTAACGGCTCTCTTTCCATAAAGACTTCCCCGCCATCTTTTGTAAGCTGTCCGGTAAGGATATTCATAAGAGTACTTTTTCCGGCTCCATTCTCTCCTACCAGTGCATGAATCTCACCTTTTCTCAGTTTCAGGCTTACATGATCCAAAGCTCTGGTACCCGGGAAAAACTTACTGATATCCTTCATTTCGATGATAAGGTTATCATTTTTATTTTGCATTTGCGTCTGCATCCTCTCCATAAAGCATGGTAATATAGTTGTCTGCATCGTCAGCGTATACGGATGTTGATCCAACGTCTGTAACTTCATCTACTGTCTCGCCGTCGATAGTCTTAACAGCGTTCCAGATTAATTTGTATCCCATGTCATAGCAGTTCTGAACCTGAGCTACATATAATGTGTCATCTTTCAGATAGTTCAGAGTACGAAGGTCATGGTCCATACCACCAATGATAATGTCGCCTGCTTTACCGGCATCTGTTACAGCCTGGCATGCACCAACAGGGTTGGACATGTTATTGCAAAGGATTCCTCCAAGATCCGGATATGCCTGCAACCAGGATTCTGTTAAGCTGATTGCTTTTTCTACAGAGTCATCATCTCTCTGCTCATCTACTACTTCGATATCAGGATATGTAGCGATAACATCTTTGAATGCCTGAAGTCTCTGCTCATGAGATTCTGCTCCCATTGTACCGCCAAGAAGTGCGATCTGGCCTTTGCCGCCCATCTTCTCACATACTGCTTTTGCAAGTGCTTCTCCATCTCCGTATGGATCATCGTTTCCTACAAAGAAGCTTCTCTTACAATTCGGTACGTCAACAGTTCCGAATGTTGCTACTTTAACACCTGCATCTACTGCTGTATCGATTGCTTTTGCAGTAGTATCTGCCTGGTTAACATCTACAGCAATCAGATCATATCCCTGCCCTACTGCTGTTTCAATAGAGTTTACCTGGTCAACTGCATCCGGCTGTGCTGGTCCATACCATTCATAGTCAATGGTAACACCTTTATCTTTGAGGTCTGCTACTGCTGCATCTACACCAGTTTTAATTGCATCATACCAGCTGTGGATGTTTTTGTATGTGCAGTAAATCTTATATTCATCTTTCTGTGGCTGGTAATCTGTATCAAAATTTGCATCTGCCAGAGATGTTTTTCCTGCTACACTGCCGCCATCTGTTGCTGCAAATACTGTAGATCCCATCATGGATGTTGCCATTAATGCTGCAAATGTGATTGCCATAAGTCTTTTTTTCATTTTTGTTTCCTCCTTAGATTAACATTTTGTTTTTATTGTTATTTAATTTTTTCTGAATCAGTAATTTTAAAATTTAATTACGCCCTTAATTACCTCATCTTTATGATCATTGCTGTATTCGATCGCATGAATACAGTCTTTGAAATCAAATACATGTGAAACGATTTTCTTTAACGGGATCAATCCACCGGATACTGCTTTGATTGCCTTCGGATACAGATTTCTGTATCTGTATACGGAATAAATAGTTCCTTCCATTGCATTTAATGTAGCGATATCCAGTTCCAGAACAGGTTCAGGAGAAACACCTGTCAGAGTAACTTTTCCTGCACGTTTGATCAGTCTGCAGGTCTGTAATGTTGTAATTCTGTTTCCTGCACATTCATAAACCTGATCTGCTCCGCCACCCGGAAGTGTTTTGGCAAATTCTTCAATACTTTCTTTTGTACTGTTGAATACTCTTGTCGCACCTACTTCCAGTGCCATTTCCAGACGTTTATCAAGCACATCTGCTGCATAGATCTCTGTTACGCCTCTTGCTTTCAGGCTCATAATCGTGCACAGACCAATACATCCACATCCAAGTACGATTGCTGTTTCACCAATTTTGGCATTTGAAAGTTCTGTTCCATGCATACCTACTGTTAATGGCTCCAGAAGTCCGCCTTCCATAGTGTCCATGTTTTCAGGAAGTTTGAAACACATGGTTGCATCATGTGTACAATATTCTGAAAAAACACCATCTCTCTCGTGAGGAATTGCCAGCATTTTTACATCAGGACAAAGATTATAATGACCAGTTCTGCAGGCTTCACATTTTCCACAAGGTACTGCAGGCTCAATGGCAACTTTATCACCAACTTCGAATCCTGTTACACCTTCTCCAATTGCAGTAACAACTCCGCCAGGCTCATGTCCAAGGGCAAGAGGTCCATCCAGTTCCCAGTTTGCCAGTCTTCCCTGATCATAGAAATGAAGATCAGATCCGCAGATTCCTACATACTCCAGTTTGATCTGAAGTTCTCCTGCTGCCGGCTGTGGGATTTCTCTCTCAGTCCATTCAAGCTGTCTCTGTCCTGTCAGCACGCAGACTTTCATTGTTCCTTCCATTTTTCTCTTCCTCCTACATTACATTAGTTTTATTATGTTATTATTACTTACCTTTTTTACTGATCAAAGCCTTTACTCTGTCTTTGATTCCCTGTACGTCCATTTTATAGTACTTAAATACTTCCTGATCTGAACCATTTGGTACATCTTCATCCGGAATTCCGCAGATGTCTAACGGAACCATTTCTGTCTGTGCAACCACCTCTGCAACAGCACCGCCAAGTCCACCATAAAGACTGTGCTCTTCCAGTGTAAGAATACATCCGCATTCTTTTGCTACTGCCTCGATCATCTCTGTATCTAATGGTTTGATCGTATACATATCCACTACAGAAATATCAATTCCTTCTTCTTTTAATTCTTCTGCTGCCTGAAGTGCTGTTGCAACAAGTTGACCGCAGACAATAATTGCTGCATCTTTTCCATCTGTAAGGCGGTGAGCTTTTCCAATCTTGAATTCTGTCTCTTCATCGTAGATTACCGGAACTCCGCTTCTTGCGATTCTGATATAAGTCGGTCTGGGAGACTCCAGAAGTTCTTTTGTGATCTTTCTCATCTGAACTGCGTCAGACGGAATCATTACTGTCAGTCCTGGAATCGCACGCATAAGTGAAATATCCTGAAGTGAATGGTGGGTTGCACCAAGTGCACCGTAACTGATTCCTCCACTGATTCCGATTACAGTTACATTATTATGAGAATAAGCAACATCTACCTTTACCTGTTCTGCAGAACGCATGCTATAAAAGCTTGCCGGTCCAATGGTAAATACTTTCTTTCCCATATAAGCCATACCTGCTGAAACTGTAACACTGTTCTGTTCTGCAATTCCCATTTCTACGAACTGATCCGGAACTTCATCCGGATAAGCTCCAAGTTTTGCTGAGCCTCTTGAGTCCGTACATACCACTACAATATCTTTATCCTTCTTAGCTTCTTCCAGAATCATCTGAGAAAAAGCACTGCTCAAAGCTTCTTTTCCCATCATGCCAGTTCCTTTCTGTATTCAGCCATATCTTCTTTTAACTGCTCCACCTGCTCAAGACTTGGTGTCTTATGATGCCATCCCGCCTGATTTTCTGCACATGCAAGACCTTTTCCTTTAATAGTATTTGCAATGATACATACTGGTATTCCATCTTCTCTGGTATCCAGGGCATCCGAAATCTGATCATAATCATGACCGTCAATCTCAATTGTCTTGAATCCAAAAGACTCTGCTTTTTCTTTCAGATTCTCAATTGGCATTACGTCTTCTGTATTTCCACTGATCTGTAAATGATTTCTGTCTACGATCCAGGTAAGATTATCCAGCTTGTACTTTGCCGCAGACATTAATGCTTCCCAGTTACTTCCCTCTGCAAGTTCACCATCTCCGGTAATAACATAAACATGATTCTCTTTTTCATTTTTCTTCAATGCAATTGCTATACCTGTTGCAAATCCAAGTCCATGTCCAAGAGATCCCGTGTTTGCTTCTACTCCATTTACCTTTTTATTCGGATGTCCTCCAAGAAGTGCTCCGAAGCTTCCGAACTCATCCATTTCCTTTTGTCCGATATATCCATATCTGTTTAAAAGAGAATAGTAAGTTTCTGCGGAGTGTCCTTTGCTGAGAATAAAGTAGTCTCTTCCTTCCCATTTCGGATTCTTTGGATCATGTTTCATCTTATCAAAAAGAACTACCATCACATCCGTCTCTGATAAATCTCCTCCGATATGCCCGCCGCCACCGTGATAAATCAGTTCTACTGTTTTTTCTCTTATTTCAGAAGCTTGTATCATCAGCTTCTTTTTTCTCTCTGCGTCCATTTTTTCATACCTCCTGCTTATTTATTCAGAAGCATCTTTACCGCTTCATTCCATCCATAAACCTTTTCACTTCTCTCCTGTTCCTGCATTTTTGTCTCAAAGAAGTTATAGGTAATTGCCTTGTAAATATCATCCGGATCATAATATCCTGCCGCTTCTCCTGCCAGATATCCGGCTCCGATCACTGAAAGCTCCTCTGCATCCGGAATCTTAATCTCTGTCTGCGAAATATCACTCTGGAACTGCATCAGGTATTTATTTCTCGTTGGACCTCCATCTACACACATCTGTGAGATGTCAATCTGTGAATCTTTTCTCATTGCTTCTATAACATCATTAATCTGATAAGCGATACAGTCACATCCGGCTCTTACAATTTCTTCTCTTCCGGTTGTTCTGCTCATTCCGGAAATACTTGCATAAATATCATCTCTCCACCATGGAGCTCCCAGTCCTGAGAAAGCAGGTACAATATATGTATGATCATTTGGATCTGCTCTCCTTGCCAGCTCTTCCGTTTCCCCGGGAGAAGATATCATGCGAAGGTTATCTTTAAGCCAGGAAATAACTGCTCCTGTATAATTGATGTTCCCTTCTAATACATAGGAAGCTTTTCCTTTAATTCTCCATGCAAGGGAAGTAGATAGACCATGTTCACTGAAAAATGGTGTCTCACCTGTATTCATCATTACAGATGAGCCAGTTCCATAAGTAGTTTTGATTCCTCCCGCCTGACGGCAGTTGTGTCCGTAAAGAGCACCATGAGAATCTCCCAGTATTCCGCAGATTGGAATCTCTTTGTCCAGATATCCTTCCAGATCTGTATATCCGAATGTTAAATCTGAATCACATATCTGAGGAAGTGTATTCATCGGAATCTGAAAAAGTTCACACATTTCCTTATCCCACACCAGATTCTTTATATCCATAAGCTGAGTTCTGCTTGCATTGGAGTAATCTGTCTTGAATTCCTTTCCTCCGGTCAGCTTATATACTAGCCAGCTATCCATTGTCCCAAGAGCAAGTTCTCCATTCTCTGCAAGTTCTCTCGCTCCAGGAATATTCTCCAGAAACCATGCCATCTTGCCTGCCGGATAATACGGAGAAAGCTTCAGACCAGTCCGTCTGTAAATTTTTTCACCGGAAACGCCATTCTCGCCAACTCTTTTACAGATATCTTTTGCCCTGCTACACTGCCATACAATTGCATCTGCAATAGGTTTTCCTGTTTTTCGATTCCATGCTGCTGTTGTTTCTCTCTGATTATCAATTCCGATACAGACGATCTGTTTCTTATCTATGCCAGCTTTCTCTACCACCTGTCTGGAAGCTTTAATCACATTCACATAAATTTCTTCTAGATTATGCGATACCCAGTTCTGATCACTTACAATCTGTTTATGTGCCTCATCTGCTCTTGCGATAATCTTTCCATATTTATCAAAAAGAACGGCTTTTGTTCCCTGAGTGCTCTGGTCAATTCCCAGAATATAGAATGAACTCATGTCATCATCCTTCCCTTATTATTATTCTTATCGTTTTTTGTTCTATTTTGTTCGATTGTTTGTGTGTTTTGTTTATTTTTTATGTTTTCCCTGTTCTTTAATGCGATTATATAGCACATTTTATATGTTGTCAATATCTTTTTTATCTTTTTCAAACATTTTATTGTTCTATTTCAAACATTTTTATCTCATAAAACACATTTCAGCATTGCAATAAGTACTTCTTTCTGTTATATTATAACTATAATGAATACGCCTGTATGGCGCTCAGAAAGTAGGTACTTAAATGAAAAAAGAACGGCACGCTCGAATTATCGAAATTATGCAAAATCAGAACATTATTACCATCAAAGATCTTGCACAACAGCTAAACTGTACAGAAATGACCGTTCGTCGCAACCTCGATGAACTTCAGAATATGAACTTTGTGAAGAGAGAACGGGGATACGCCGTTTTGCTTCAACCGGCAAAGGATACAGATTATTACGTAGAAAGCGGAGAACATGAACGCGAGAAACGAGCTATCGCGGAGGTAGCTTTAAAATACATACATCCATCTCAGAGTATTTGTATGGATTCAGGAACTACGATCCAGCAGCTCATCACAATGCTTCCTATGACCATGCCATTGTCAATCATCACCCCAAGTCTTGTAGGTGCACTGGCATTATCAGACAACACAAATATACAGGTTCTTATTCCAAGTGGAGTAATGCACCATACCAATCGTTCCATCTTGATTTCTGATCCTGAATGGCTCTCTCAATATCGTGCAGATATTGCATTTATGTCCTGCCGTTCTTTTCGCGTCCCTGGCGGAGCATTTGAACATTCTCAGACGCTTACTTCCACTAAGAGAGCCCTGGCATCTATTGCTCAGAAAAGAATTCTTCTTCTGGATTACTCCAAATGGAATGTAAATTCATTGTGTAATTCATTGAAATTATCGGATTTAAATATCCTAATCACAGATAATAAAGCGCCTCTGGAATTAGCTTCCAAGGCAGCTGAAAAAGGGATTGAGATTATTATTGTAAATCCTGACAATAATGTCATCCAGGAGCATTTTAACCCATCAGAAGACAGCCCTGTGAAGTAGAAGTTGTTATTGACTTTCTCATATCAAAGTGTTACAATGTGAGCAATTAAGACAAGGGGTGCTTGTGTAAGCAGGCTGAGAGTAAGCTGTATCGCTTTAACCCATAACCTGATTTGGATAATGCCAACGTAGGGAAAGTTATAGTTCTTCCGGACTGCAGTATGCTTGTTGGCGTATTGCAGTCTTTCCTTTTTTATCCGAAAAAATCCAGGGCAAATATTTCATAATATTCCCTGATAATTGTCAAGCAGATATTTGTAATTGAAGCAGAGAAATCACTTGATTCGATCAAAATATCTTCTTCATAATAATATATAAAAATATATTTGTTCGGATATTTTTACGTTCATATATTGTCATATAGATCACTTCCCCATCTTAATTATTACGACAGACCGGGGGCACCACTCTCTGTCACATCGCAAAAGTTTACCCGAAAACTTACGAATATGCGCAGGTGCAAGTCCCTGCTATATGCAGGAGGCGCAGTTCATTTAGAAGCCCACAGTGCAGGGCAAGGAGGAAAAAATGACACAGTACACAACACAGATGGACGCAGCGCGTCACGGAATCATCACACCGCAGATGGAAATCGTAGCAGAGAAAGAACATTTTGATGTGGAAGAATTAAGAGAACTGATTGCAAAAGGGCAGGTCATTATCCCATGCAATAAGAATCATAAATGCATCAGTCCAAGCGGTGTCGGTGCAAAATTGACTACCAAAATCAATGTAAATTTAGGTGTTTCCAGAGACTGGAAAGACGTTGATATGGAATATGAAAAGGTACATTCTGCAGTAGAAATGGGTGCAGAAGCAATCATGGATCTCAGCTCTTACGGTGACACCAGAAGCTTCCGCCGCAAACTCACTTCCGAATGTCCGGCAATGATCGGCACCGTTCCAATCTATGATGCAGTTGTATATTACCACAAAGCTCTTGGAAAAATCACATCCGAAGAGTGGATCGATATCGTTCGTATGCATGCAGAAGATGGTGTTGATTTCATGACTATCCATTGTGGTATGAACCGTGCAACTGCAGCACGTTTTAAGCAGAATAAACGTCTCATGAATATCGTTTCCAGAGGCGGTTCTATTATGTTCGCATGGATGGAAATGACAGGAAAAGAGAATCCATTCTATGAACATTTTGATGAAATCCTTGATATCTGCAGAGAGTACGATATCACCTTAAGTCTCGGTGATGCATGTCGTCCGGGATGTCTTGCTGATGCAACAGATACTGCCCAGATTGAAGAGCTGATCACTCTTGGCGAACTCACAAAACGTGCATGGGATAAGGATGTTCAGGTTATGATCGAAGGTCCTGGACATATGCCAATGAACCAGATCGCAGCCAATATGGAAATTCAGAAAACACTGTGCCATGGTGCTCCTTTCTATGTACTTGGACCGCTCGTAACAGATGTTGCTCCTGGATATGATCACATCACATCTGCAATCGGAGGAGCTATTGCTGCATATTCAGGAGCTGCATTCCTGTGCTATGTAACTCCTGCTGAGCATCTTCGTCTGCCAAATGCGGCTGATGTAAAAGAGGGTATTATTGCAGCTAAAATCGCAGCCCATGCAGCTGATATTGCAAAAGGAATTCCTGGTGCTGCCGATTGGGATTACAAGATGAGCGAAGCCAGAAAACGCCTTGACTGGGAAGAAATGTTCAAACTCAGCATGGATCCGGAGAAAGCAAGACGCTATCGTGCAGAAGCAAAGCCAGAAAAAGAAGATACCTGCAGTATGTGTGGTAACTTCTGTGCTGTAAAGAATACAAATCGTATTCTGGATGGAGAAATCGTTACTATTTTTGATGAATGATTCCTTCTTTTATCAGGAGGGGCTTGTACCTCTCCTGATAAAAGCAAGTCCCACCCACTGCTTATTGCTCTTCGCAACCTCCGCAGGGGACTTACTTGATTCGG
>OHAU01001547.1_pt1 | contig 26187 bp, 23 predicted proteins | sample 1577181 | NCBI WGS metagenome assembly OHAU01 (sample SAMEA3541472, study PRJEB24748) | human gut metagenome | biome: human gut; feature: human-associated habitat; material: faeces | place: China | collected 2012 | reverse complement strand
AAATGATGCACGGCCTTAAAGTTGCAAACATCGACATCAACAGAAAGATGCTTGCAGAGATGGCAGTTAACGATGCAGCAGGCTTCACAGCACTTGCTGAGATCGCTAAGAAAGCAATCGCATAAGTAAGTATTAAGAGACGAAGAAGTCCAGGGAGTTTTCCCTGGATTTTTTTTGCGAAAAAATTCAGACAATTTGCCGAAAAACAACACAAGCTGTACAGCGGACAAGTGTCCGTGTTGTGCAATCAGACGAAAAACAGCAGATAACAAAATTTGTCCTTGAAATAAAAAATATGCGATGCTATAATTTTACCATTAAACATTAGTAACGCGACAAAGCGCAGGAGGAGAGATTATTATGAAGAATTGGAAGAAAGTAATCGGCGTTGCATCAGCAGCAGCGATGACAGCAGCTATGATGATGCCTGCATCAGTTTTTGCGGCAGATGATGAGACATTTAAGATCGGTGTGATCGGACCGATGACAGGTGATTACGCACAGTACGGTACTAACGTATACAACGCAGCAAAGATCGCTGCAGATGAGATCAACGAGAACGGAGGTTTCAACGGATATAAGGTTGAGATCCTTGATGCAGGTGATGACCAGGGAGATCCGGAGAAGTCAGTAAATGCATATAATGACCTTCTTGACAAGGGAATGCAGATGCTCTGCGGCACAGTAACATCCGGTGCCTGCATCGCAGTAGGAGCTGAGGCAGCAGAGAGCACATTCCTCTTTACACCGTCAGCTACAGCACTTGACTGCATCACAGCAGGAACCAATGAATTCCGTATGTGCTTCACAGACCCGGCACAGGGAACAAAATCTGCTCAGTTTATTTCCGAGCACAAGCTTGCTACAAAGGTAGCTGTACTTTATGATTCCGCAGCTGACTACAACTCAGGTGTTCATGATGCTTTTGTTGAGGAAGCAGGAAATGTAGGACTTGATGTAGTTGCAGATGAGGCTTATACAACAGACAGCAACACAGATTATTCCGTACAGCTTGCAAAGATCAAGAAGAGCGGTGCTGAGCTTCTGTTCCTTCCGAACTACTATTCTGACAATGCGCTGATCCTTCAGCAGGCATCCGAGGCAGGACTTGATATTAAATTCTTCGGTGTAGACGGTATGGACGGTATCCTCAACGTAGAGAACTTCGACAAATCTCTTGCAGAGGGCGTTATGCTTCTGACACCATTCTCTGCAACAGCTACAGATGAGAAGAGCCAGAGCTTCGTAAAAGCATACGGTGATGCCAACAACGGTGAGACACCGAACCAGTTTGCAGCAGATACATACGATGTTATCTATGCTATGCAGCTTGCAGCAGATGATGCCAAGATCACACCTGACATGTCAAACGAGGATATCAGTGCAGCAATGAGCGCTTCCATGGTAAACATTGAGCTTGACGGACTTACCGGAAAAGCGAAATGGACAGAGGACGGCGAGTGCGATAAAGAGCCGAAAGCCTTCGAGATCAAAGACGGCGCTTACGTAGAAATGAAATAAGTGATATCAGTGAACGTTAGGGGTCAGGGGACGGTTGCCTTTAGTGGGAGCCGCCCCCTTTTTCCTTATCAATAAACTATTAAAAGAGGTGCGTTATGAGTTTTATTTCTTATTTGAAAGACGGCATCAGTCTTGGCAGTATCTATGCGATCATTGCACTTGGATATACTATGGTTTACGGTATTGCCAAGATGCTGAACTTCGCACACGGAGATGTTATCATGGTAGGGGCTTATATCATCCTTACCTGTATCACAAGAGGCGGCATGTCACCGATCCTTGCAGTGATCCTTTCCGTGGTGATCTGTACACTGCTTGGTGTTGTCATTGAGAAGGTAGCTTACAGTCCGCTTAGAAAAGCTTCCTCAAACCTGGCCGTTCTGATCACGGCTATCGGTGTCAGTTATCTGCTTCAGAACCTGGCACTCCTGATCTTTGGCGCAGACGCCAAGAGCTTCGTAGCAGTTATCAAGGTTCCGTCCATCACACTGTTTGACGGAGAGCTTACCATTAAGGGAATCACTATCGTGACCATTCTTGCATGTATCATCATCATGGTAGGACTTTCCTTTTTTGTAAAAAAGACCAAACCCGGACGCGCCATGCAGGCTGTTTCCGAGGACAGAGAGGCAGCACAGCTGATGGGAGTTAACGTTAATGTAACGATCTCCCTCACATTTGCCATCGGTTCCGGACTTGCGGCCATTGCAGGACTTCTGCTCTGCCAGACATATCCGACACTGACTCCGTACACAGGAGCCATGCCTGGTATCAAGGCTTTCGTAGCTGCCGTATTCGGTGGAATCGGTTCTATTCCGGGAGCTATGGTAGGCGGTATCCTTCTGGGAATCATCGAGATCTTCGGAAAGGCTTATATTTCTTCCCAGGTTGCAGATGCAATCGTATTTGCTGTCCTGATCGTCGTGCTTCTTGTAAAACCTACCGGACTGTTCGGCAAGAACATCCAGGAGAAAGTGTAAGGTGGCCGATATGAAGAATATGAAGAACAAAACAACAAGAAACAATATGATCAATTATGGAATCGTCATTGTACTTTTTGTCATTGTGCAGGCGCTTTCCTCAACAGGAAATCTTTCCAGACTGCTTATGGGACTTCTGGTTCCTCTTTGTGTCTATACCATCGCATCCGTTTCGCTGAATCTGGTAGTTGGTTTTTCCGGTGAGCTGAGTCTTGGACATGCAGGCTTTATGTGCGTGGGAGCCTTTTCCAGCGCCCTGTTTTCTCAGGTGGCTGCAGATTCTATCCCGCAGGTTCCGCGCTTTATCCTTGCGATCCTTGTAGGTGCGGCAGTTGCAGCACTGTTCGGTGTGATCATCGGTATCCCTGTACTTCGTCTCCGCGGGGATTATCTTGCCATCGTTACACTGGCATTCGGTGAGATCATCAAGAACCTGATCAACGTGCTTTACATTGGTGTGGATGACAAGGGTATTCACGTTGCAACCAGTGCGGCAGGTCTTCATCTGGAAGCCGGCGGAAAGCAGATCCTCAAGGGTGCCCTTGGTATTTCCGGAACAGCAACCCTTTATAAAGATATCAAGAGTTACTTTTTCCTGATCGGTGTGCTCCTGCTCCTTCTGACTCTGTTTATTGTACAGAACCTGGTAAATTCCAGAAGTGGTCGCGCAATTATGTCAACCAGAGATAATCGTATCGCAGCAGAATCCGTAGGAATCAATATCACCAGATATAAACTGCTTGCATTTACAATTTCCGCAGCCCTTGCAGGAGTGGCAGGCGTGCTGTATGCACATAATCTTTCTCTTCTGAAGGTATCTGTATTTGATTACAACATGTCCATCCTGGTACTGGTATATGTGGTACTTGGCGGGATCGGAAATATCAGAGGATCGATCATCGCAACCATTATCCTTTATGCGCTGCCTGAGCTTCTCCGCGGATTTGCAAACTACCGTATGCTGATCTATGCCATCGTGCTGATCATCATGATGCTCTTTAACTGGGCACCGGCAGCAAGAGACTGGAGAGCACGTATGGTAGAGAAATTCAAAGGCAAAAAAGAGAAAAAGGAGGTGGCCTGATCATGGCAATGCTGGAAGTAAATAATCTGTCTATCCAGTTCGGCGGTCTTCGTGCTGTTGACGGCTTTAATATGACCATTGAGAAGGGACAGCTCTATGGACTGATCGGACCTAATGGTGCCGGTAAGACAACAGTATTCAATCTTCTCACAGGAGTGTATAAGCCTACAGAGGGAATCATTAAACTTGACGGCCAGGACATCACAGGAAAAAGCACCATTGAGATCAACAAGGCCGGAATCGCAAGAACTTTCCAGAATATCCGTCTTTTCAAGGATATGCCGGTTCTTGACAATGTAAAAGTAGGACTTCACAATCATCATCCATATTCCACACTGACCGGGATCTTAAGACTGCCGAAATATTACAAGGTAGAAAAAGAGATGAATGAACGTGCAATGGAGATACTGAGGGTTTTTGATCTGGATAAGGAAGCGGATACTCTGGCAGGAAACCTGCCTTATGGTAAACAGCGTAAGCTGGAGATTGCCAGAGCTCTTGCCACAGAGCCGAAGCTTCTTCTCCTGGATGAGCCGGCGGCTGGTATGAACCCGAATGAGACACAGGAGCTGATGGATACTATCCGTTTTGTGCGGGAGCATTTTGATATGACTGTTCTTCTGATCGAGCACGACATGAAACTGGTGGGCGGTATCTGTGAGGAACTTACAGTTCTGAACTTCGGTCAGGTACTGATCCAGGGTGAAACATCTGCAGTGCTGAAAGACCCGACGGTTATCACTGCATATCTGGGAGAATAAGGAGGAACGAGACAATGGCAATGTTGGAAGTAAAGGACCTCCAGGTCTATTATGGTGTGATCCAGGCTCTGAAGGGAATTTCTTTTCATGTAAATCAGGGAGAGGTTATTGCGCTGATCGGTGCCAATGGCGCCGGAAAGACAACCACACTTCAGACACTTACCGGAATTCTTTCTCCGAAGTCCGGAAGCATTGTGTTTGAGGGAAAAGACCTCACAAGAACACCGGCTCATAAGATCGTAGAGATGGGTATGGCGCATGTTCCGGAGGGAAGACGTGTATTTGCGGATATGTCCGTTTATGAGAATCTGCTCCTTGGAGCCTATACAAGAAAGGACAAGGCAGAGATCGCAGAGAGTCTTGCAAGTGTATACAAGAGATTTCCGCGTCTGGAAGAACGTAAAGGACAGCGTGCCGGGACACTTTCCGGTGGTGAGCAGCAGATGCTTGCCATGGGACGTGCACTGATGAGCAGACCAAGGATCATTTTGATGGATGAGCCGTCCATGGGTCTGTCACCGATCTTTGTAAATGAGATTTTTGACATTATCCGTGAGGTGAGCGAGAGCGGAACCACGGTACTTCTTGTTGAGCAGAATGCAAAGAAGGCACTTTCCATTGCAGACCGTGCCTATGTTCTGGAAACAGGAAGCATCACTATGGATGGAAAGGCAGAGGATCTTCTGAACGATGAGGCTGTTCAGAAGGCATATCTTGGAGAGTAGGGGGAAAGACATGGATAATTTTGTAATTACCATTGCAAGACAGTATGGAAGCGGCGGACGTACCATCGGAGAGGAGCTTGCAAAGAAATTAGGGATTTCTTACTATGACAAGGATATCATCCGCATGGCATCTGAGGAGAGCGGCATTCACGAGCAGCTTTTTGGAAGGGCAGATGAAAATGTCAGCACAAAGCAGAGATTTTTTGCAAAGTCCGGAATCTACAAGGGTGAACTGATCCCGCCTCAGAGCAAGGATTTCACATCAGATGAGAACCTGTTTAATTATCAGGCAAAGGTGATCCGGCAGCTGGCAGAAACAGAGTCCTGTGTGATCATCGGACGTTGTGCAAATATGATCCTGAAGGATTATTCCAATGTTCTTCGTGTGTTTGTTTACGGAGACTGGGATTTCCGTATCCGTGAGGCAAGCAAGAAGCTCAGCGGAACCACAAAGGACATTGAGAAATTCATGCATAAAGATGACAAACGCAAAGAAGATTTCTGCAAACGATTCATGGGTGTTGACTGGACAGACATGACGAAATACAATCTGTGCCTGGACAACGGTACCCTTGGCTATGAGAAATGCGTGGAGGAGATCGAGAGTGCACTTGAGATCCTGAAGAAATAAGACATATATCAGAGAATACTCCCCGGGAAAGAAGAGCAAAAAGTCTTTTCCCGGGGATTTTTTCATATATTGTGGAAAAGTATATTTGATCCGGCGGGAAATATGGATAAGCGAAAAAAATATTTCTGTGTAGTGGCAGTGGTATTGATCCTGCTCAGCGGATATGGAAAAATCTCAGACAGTGCATTTCAAATGCAGGTGACCAGAATGATCGCCGGTGAGGGGATGCTCCGGCTGGTGGCGGCGCAGTACGGACACAAAGCAGCAGAAACGGTGGCTGAGACAGCCTCTGGCAGAAGCGAAAAAGAGGATCGTCCACGTGTGGCTCTTACCTTTGATGACGGACCGAATGCAACATATACCCCTCTGCTTCTGGATGGCCTGCGGAAGCGAGGGGTCCATGCCACATTTTTTCTTATGGGAAAAAATATCCGGGGAAATGAGGAGATCGTAACGCAGATGCAGAGAGACGGCCATCTCATCGGTAATCACACGTATGATCACGTGCAGCTTGATAAGCTTCCAGGTGATCAGGCCTGTCAGCAGATCATAAAGACGAATAATGAGATCTACGAGATCACCGGAGAGTATCCCATGTATCTTCGCCCGCCCTACGGTGCCTGGCCGAAGGATCTGGAGCTCTGCGTGACCATGCTGCCGGTATTCTGGGATGTGGATACCCTGGACTGGAAATCAAAAAATGTCCGTTCTGTGGAAAATATCGTAAAAAGACAAGTGAAGGATGGCTCCATTATCCTGATGCATGACAGCTTTTCTACCTCTGTGGAAGCAGCCCTGGAGATCGCGGATATGCTTACGGAAGAAGGATATGACCTGGTAACTGCAGATCAACTGCTTGTAATGTAACTGTGATCTGCCGAAAAGGCAGAAACGATTGCTTTTTTATGTGCAAACAGGTAAAATTATAAAAATAAGGAATCTGTCCGTATGCCGGAAACAAATGAAACGATCGTTGCCGGATACAGATCTATGAAAAGAATACGGATCGTGAATATCCGCTTTTTACAGAAAATACAGGAGTGAAAACCATGGATTTATTTGAATACGCAAAGTCAAAAACGCTGGATCAGGAATCGCCCCTTGCATCCAGGCTGCGTCCGCAAACGCTGGATGAGGTGGTGGGGCAGCAGCACATTGTAGGAAAAGATAAATTGCTGTATCGTGCTATAAAGGCGGATAAGCTGACATCAGTTATCTTTTACGGCCCTCCGGGAACCGGAAAGACCACCCTGGCAAAAGTCATCGCCAATACTACAAGCGCCAGCTTTACGCAGATCAATGCAACCGTAGCAGGGAAGAAAGATATGGAAGCAGTTGTAAAGCAGGCACAGGACGATCTCGGCATGTATGGGAAAAAGACCATTCTGTTCATTGATGAGATCCACCGTTTCAACAAGGGACAGCAGGATTATCTTCTTCCTTTTGTTGAGGACGGAACCATCATTCTTATCGGGGCTACAACAGAGAATCCATATTTTGAGGTAAACGGAGCGCTTCTTTCAAGATCTATCATCTTTGAACTGAAGTCCCTGGAGATACCGGAAATAAAGGAACTGATCCTGCGTGCGGTTAACGATCCGGAACGTGGAATGGGAAGCTATGGGGCGGTGATCGACGAGGATGCTCTGGAATTTCTGGCAGATATGGCAGGAGGAGACGCCAGAAGCGCTTTAAACGCCATAGAGCTGGGAATCCTCACCACACCCCGGGATACAGATGGTAAGATCCATCTGACCCTTGAGGTGGCTTCTGAGTGTATCCAGAAGCGTGTGGTACGCTACGATAAGAACGGGGACAATCATTATGATATCATTTCCGCCTTTATCAAGAGCATGCGAGGCTCCGACCCAGATGCGGCAGTCTATTATCTGGCAAAAATGCTCTATGCAGGAGAAGATGTGAAATTTATCGCAAGAAGAATCATGATCCTTGCCTCTGAAGATATCGGAAACGCAGATCCCCAGGCCCTCTGTGTGGCAACGGCAGCAGCACAAGCAGTGGAACGTGTGGGAATGCCGGAGTCCCAGATCATTCTTTCCCAGGCAGTTACATACATGGCCTGTGCACCCAAGAGCAATTCTGCAGTAAATGCCATACAGGAAGCCATGCGCTGCGTGAAGGCGAAGAAGACAACCGTTCCGGTGCATCTGCAGGATGCCCATTATGGTGGCCACGAAAGTCTGGGTCATGGTATCGGATATAAATATGCCCATGATTATCCAAATCATTATGTAAATCAGCAGTATCTGCCATCAGAGATCGAAGGAGAACATTTTTACGAGCTCAGTGATATGGGATATGAAAAGAAACTGAAAGAGCACATGAAGAAGATCCACGAAGAAGCGAAATGAATGAATATAAGTAAAACGGAGGAGCCTCTCAGAGAAGCTCCTCCATTATTTTGTCATAAACATTCTGGTATTTATAAGGCCAGCTTTCGCATACAGACTGTGCAGCAGCAAGATTTGGAACATTGATGCTGAGATCAACGATGCTGACACCGCTTTCAATGATACGCAGACGTACCGAGTAGCTGCCCTCTTTGGTGGGATAGTAATCAGCAGGAGTCAGGAGATGTTCTTCGATCTTGCAGTGGAGAGAATTGAGATATTCTTCCACTTCTTTTTTGATGTCAGAAGAAAGTTCTTTGGAAAAATATTTCAGAGTGTTTTTTCCCTCCGAGGTCAGTCGATAGTAACTGCGGTTGGATTGTGAAGACATTTCTACCAGATCTGCCTCCACAAGTTCGGAAACTGCCTGCTGGAGCTGAAAATAATTGGTGTATTTCCGGTCCAGGATAAAATCGGTGATCTGGGAATTTGTGAGATCCCCATCGGAATTCTGCAGCATATATAAAATAATAAGCTTATAGGTTGTAAAAGGTGATGCCATAAGAATCCTCCTTTTTACTGGCTGCGGGAAAGGGCTTCGAGAGCTTTTCCCTGAAAACTTGCTCTTTCTTTCATCCGGTGATGAAGAAGATTTAAAACTTCACGTTTGCGGCTGGCCCATAAAGGTGCGATCAGCAGATCCTTCGGTCCGTCGCCGGTGACCCGGTGGATCACGATATCCGGTCTGAGATGTTCCAGGCAGTCAATGACAAGGTCCAGATACTCGTCCCGTTCATAAGTACGGAAAAGACCGGCTTCATGATCAGCGGCAAGATCTGTACCACGCAGTACATGAAGAAGCTGCAGCTTGATTCCCTGGATATCCATAGCGTTCAGATAAGCCATTGTTTCCAGGATATCCTTCCGGCTTTCGCCGGGAAGCCCCAGGATGGTGTGGACGATCACTTCGATGTCGCCTGTACGGAGATTTTTCACTGCGGTATCAAAACAGGACAGTGGATAGCCGCGCCGTATATATCTGGCGGTATCTTCATGGATAGTCTGGAGTCCCAGCTCCACCCACACCGGTTTGATCTGGTTCAGGGAATAAAGAAGCTCCAGTACATCATCTCCCAGACAGTCCGGTCTGGTACCAATGGACAGTGCCACGATATCCGGATGAGAGATGGCTTCTGTGAAGATCTTATGCAGGTGTTCCACAGGAGCGTATGTGTTTGTATATGCCTGAAAATAGGCGATATATTTATGAATCGGGCGTTTGGAAGAGAGACTTTTGATCTGTGTGTTGATCTGCTCTGTAATGGAAAGAGCGGCGTTTGCTGCAAAATCTCCGCTCCCGCCCTGGCTGCAGAAGATGCAGCCTTTTTTGCCCAGGGTGCCGTCACGGTTGGGACAGGACATGCCGCCGTTTAATGCAACCCGGTAGACCTTTTCGCCGTATCGCTCCCGGAGCATATAGTCCAGAGAATGATAAGGCTTGTCGTTCCAGCGTTTCATTATGCCTCTTTCAGTTCGTTTTTCTCTTCGTCATTTTCTTCGTCTTCATCTTTAGGTATATAGTTATCGAAGATCTTTACAAAAATCTTTGATTTCCAGTAGGCCAGCGTGGAAAATCCCATCAGAATAAAGAGCATGATCAGGATGGATGTAAACTGTGCGTAGCTCACATAAGCAAAAAGCCACATCAGCAGGAGCGGAGACGCAGAGATCACAAGCATCAAAAGTGTCAGCGGAAGATGGCGGACGGACATCAGGAATGCATTTACAAAGGTATTCTTGACGGAATTAAAAAATTTGGAAAGGATCGGATAAATGTACAGAAGGATCATCGCATAGATCAGTGCAAATGCAATGAACAGACTGAAAAGTCCTTTGTACATAGCTCCGCTTCCGGCTCTGGCGATCCGAAGATCGATAAACAGAACAGCAGCGGTGAGGAGCATGATGATATTGATGATGGTCGCCTGTTTGAAATTCTGTTTGAATGAGCGGAAAAAGCTGCGGGCAATATAAGATTCTTCGTCTCTTGCCATCTTCAGTGTGACATAGTAGAGAGCTGTTATGGAGGCGCCTGCGGTGACAACCGGAATACAGCAGAGGATGCACAGAAAATTCAGAAGAAGCAGATCTGCTACGCGTCCCATGAACACGAAGAATTTGTTGTCCATGTTGAAAAAACGATTCATTTGATAAGTCTCCTTTTCTTTGGGATATTATTTTAAGTATACCCAATCACAGCAGAAAAAGCAAATCCCAAATGTTTTCCGAGACTGTGGAAGCAGGAAAATCATGTGTCCGCCATAGAAAGACAAAATAGTGAAATAGTTTATTAAATTTCCCTAAAAGACTTGCTTATCACGAATTAGAGTGTTAAAATATCAGTATTGTATTAGACGAAATTTATGTATTTTAAAGGAGCGTAACAATGAGCAAAAAAATCAGGACGGAGGCTGTGGATCATCTTTTTGAAGCGATCCTGTGCCTGAAGGATAAGGAAGAGTGTTATACATTTTTTGAGGATGTGTGCACCATCAATGAGCTGCTTTCTTTATCTCAGCGCTTCGAGGTAGCCAAGATGCTTACTGATAAGCGTACATACCTTGATATTTCCGAGAAAACAGGAGCTTCCACAGCTACGATCAGCCGTGTGAACCGTTCCCTGAACTATGGAAATGATGGTTATGAGATGGTCTTTGCACGTATGAAGAAGGATAACGAGGAGCAGGGCGGCGAAGCAGAATAAGGCTTACGTCCATACCGTGATGATAACGGATAATACTGTAACGAAAAAGAGACAGGCGATCACACGTCTGTCTCTTTTTTTCGGTGCGTCCGGCGACGCACGTTTATGACCGGATGTAAGCTCCGGATATTATTTGTCTTTTTTTGAGGAATCAGTATCTTTTGAGGAATTCATGTGGTCGATCATGTTTTCGATGATCATTTTTTTCATGTATACGTCGAAGCTAAGAAGACAGATGAAGGAAAACTGGTGAAGGAATTCCTTATCCTCCGGGTCGGCGTCCTCAAAGATCTCTCCGGCACTTTTGAAACGGCGCATAAGATCCTTTTCCAGGTAACGGATCTGTGACTGCTCCATACTGAAAACCTCCCGGTAGATGTAAGTCATGTCCTTTTCTGTAACGGACTTGAAGTATTTCTCGGTGATCGGTCCCAGAAGGGTCTGGATATCACTGATGGAGAGGATATTTTTAAAATAGTAGATAAAGATCAGCATCAGCAGATGCTCCCGGGAATACCGCTTTTTTTCCGGCGGGGGAAGGAGCTTGTTCTTTGCGTAATTGTTGATCATGGTCTTGGTCAGGATCTTGTCATCATCATGACGTTTGGTGGAAGCGAGATTATCTTCCATAAAGGTCGTGACCTGATCCATGTAAAGATCGATATTGGGAATTTCATCGGGTTTTATATAATCAAGCTCAGCAATTTTTGCAAAAATGCTGTTCATCATTTCTTTTTCGTTTTCTGTCATTGCATTATCACCTCTGCTCCTTATTATATAGTTTTAAATACTACTTGTAAAGAAACTTTTTTCAGAGAGGTGGGTTTACCGGAAAGTAAAGTCATGATAGTATATAAAGATACTGTTCATATGGAAAAAGAAATGGAGATCAAAATGAGTATACATGATGCTTTGGACACATTGAATCCTATGCAGCGGGAAGCTGCCGTACATACAGAGGGACCGCTTCTGATCCTTGCAGGAGCCGGTTCCGGAAAAACAAGAGTGCTGACCCACAGGATCGCCTATTTAATGGAAGAAAAGGGGGTAAACCCATGGAATATCCTGGCGATCACCTTTACCAACAAGGCTGCCAGTGAGATGCGGGAACGTGTGAATAAAATTGCGGGAATGGGTGCGGAGAGCGTATGGGTCTCCACCTTCCATTCCGCCTGCGTGAGGATCCTGCGCAGACATATTGAGGTGCTGGGTTTCAACAGTAATTTTACCATTTATGATGCCGATGACCAGAAAACAGTCATGAAGGAAATCTTCCGGAAGTTTGATATCAATACCAAGATTTACAAGGAACGCGCTGTTCTTGCTGATATTTCCCATGCCAAGGATGAACTGATCACACCGGAAGAGATGGAGCTGAATGCGGGCGGCGATCCGGATGCACGGAAGATTGCCGGTATGTATAAGGAATATCAGTCTATCCTCCGGGGAAACAATGCGCTGGATTTTGATGACCTGATCGTGAAGACTGTGGAGCTTTTTCAGCATAATCCGGATATCCTGGACTATTATCAGGAACGTTTCAAATATATTATGGTGGATGAGTATCAGGATACCAATACTGCCCAGTTTAAATTTGTAAGTCTTCTTGCTGAGAAATACAAGAATCTCTGTGTGGTTGGTGATGATGACCAGTCCATCTATCGTTTTCGTGGAGCAAATATCGGGAATATCTTAGGATTTGAGAAGGTTTTTCCTGAGGCTAAGGTGGTGCGCCTGGAACAGAATTACCGTTCTACCCAGAATATCCTCAATGCAGCCAATGAAGTGATCGTCAACAACACAGAGCGTAAGGAAAAACGCCTCTGGACAGAGAACGAAGAGGGAGATAAAGTACATTTCCGTCAGTTCAACAACGGATTTGAGGAAGCGGAGTATGTTGCAGGAGAAATCATCCAGGGGCGCCGCAACGGGAAATTCCAGTACAAGGATTGTGCAGTACTTTATCGGACCAATGCCCAGTCCCGTCTCTTTGAGGAGAAATTCCTTCTGGCAAATGTTCCTTATAAGATTGTCGGCGGCGTGAACTTTTATGCCCGCAAAGAGATCAAGGATCTGTTAAGCTATCTGAAGACCATTGACAATGCCAGTGATGATCTGGCCGTGCGCAGGATCTTAAATGTGCCAAAAAGAGGAATCGGACTCACCAGCATCGGCCGGGTCCAGGACTATGCGGATATGATGAACCTGAGCTTTTACGATGCTCTCCGCGTGGTGGAGGAAGTACCGTCCATTGGCAGGGCAGCAGGAAAGATCAATGATTTTGTATCCTTTATCCAGGGACTGAAAAGTAAGGCAGAGGCCTATACAGTCCGTGAAACCCTGGAAGAGGTTATTGAGCTTACCGGTTATGTGAAGGAGCTGGAGGCAGAGAAAACGGAGGAGGCCCAGGCGAGGATCGAAAATATCGATGAGCTGATCTCCAAGACAGAATCCTTCCAGGAAGCCATGGAGGAGGCCGGACAGCCGGCAACACTTTCTGCATTTCTGGAGGAGATCGCACTGGTGGCAGATATCGATTCTGTTGATCCGGATCAGGATTATGTGCTGCTGATGACCCTTCACAGTGCCAAGGGACTGGAGTTCCCCAATGTATTTATCGTAGGAATGGAGGACGGTGTTTTTCCGGGATATGCTTCCATCTGGTCCGGTGATCCGTCGGATATAGAGGAGGAGCGAAGGCTCTGTTATGTGGGAATCACCCGTGCCATGAAAGAGCTGACCTTAACCTGTGCAAAACAGCGGATGATCCGTGGGGAGACTCAGTATAACCGTGTGTCACGTTTTGTAAGGGAGGTTCCACGGGAGCTGGTAGATCTTGGACATACCATTCAGGAAAAAAAGCCCAAGGTAGATGATATCGTATCTCCGAAAAGCGCCTATGCCCAGATGAAAATGAATTTCCAGGCAAAGAGCACCCTGCAGAAAAAAGATTTCACAGTGAAGAAGGCGGACAGCCTGGACTATGGTGAGGGAGACACGGTCCGTCATGTGAAATTCGGAGTCGGTATCGTAAAAAATATCGCAGACGGCGGCAGAGACTACGAAGTGACGGTAGACTTTGACAAAGTCGGCGTGAAAAAAATGTTCGCCGGTTTTGCCAAGCTGAAAAAGATCTGAGAGGGATCTCTCCGGGCAGACTATTTCTGCAAAAAACTGTAAAAATCCGGCCTCAAGGTTGTAATTGGAAAACCGGTATGTTAGAATTAATATCAGCGTAATTGAATTACTGTGAAGTGAACAGTATCACCGGCACATATGCTGCCGGATACTGTGAGAGGGAATCGGGTAAAAAGCCTGAGCGGTTGCGGCCACTGTATACAGAAGAAGGGATTTCACATGCCATTGCAGAAACTTATGTGAGAAGGCGAAATCCCGATGTCAGAGAGATTCTGGAGAAAATTCTGATACATCATTCATGATCGGCTAAAAGATGAATGGTGTATCAGTTTTTATTTTGCGGAGTTTTTTCTGAGTCTGTAAGTCAGGAAACCTGCTTGACAGTATGTAAGTGGGAGCTTCCGTACAAAGTGTTCCGTGCAGATTTTATGAAGCCCCATCTTTTCGGTTACCCATAGGCAACAGAAGATAAAACAGGCGAAAAGAGAGGAAATGAAATGAAAAACAAGTATGTATCCACAAGAATCATGGCAATGGTAATGGCAGCGGCAATGACCGTATCTGCAGCTCCGGCTGTTTATGCCGCAGAGAGAGCAGACTCCGAGACCATCAAGGAAGACAACCAGCCGGCAGCAGAAGACAGTACAGAGTCTGCAGACACCGAAGATTCTTCCGCAGAGGCAACCAAGACAGAATATCCTCTGACCATCACAACCTATGATTACGATGGAAACGAAATCGAAACCACTTATGAAAAAGCACCGGAAAAAGTCCTTGCTGTATATCAGGGAAGCATTGAGACTATGCTCGCACTTGGTCTGGAAGACCACCTGGTAGCTACCGCAGGTCTTGATAATGAAGTTCCGGAAGATCTCAAAGAAGCATTCTCAAAAACAAATTATCTTGACGAATTTACCCCATCCCTTGAAACTGTAACAATGCTGGAGCCGGACATGATCTTATCCTGGAGCTCTCTTTTCTCTGATAAGAATCTGGGAAATGTAACAGACTGGATCGACAAAGGCTGCAACACCTACTACAACACCAATACTCGTCCGGACGGCGACAGAACACTGGAAAATGAATTCACAGATATCTTAAATATCGGAAAGATCTTCGATGTACAGGACAAAGCGCAGGCTATCGTTGATGATGCAAAAGCAGTGATCGACAAAACTCTTACTGCAACTGCAGATGTAAAAGACAAACCAAGCGTAATGGTATTGGAGCCTCTTGGAGATGACATCACAAACTATGGCGTAAAGAGCCTTGGCGGAGATATGGTAACACAGTTAGGCGCAACTCTTGCAAACCCGGATGCTTCCACCGTTGGAAAAGAGGATATCATCGCAGCCAACCCTGACGTGATCTTTGTGGTTTACATGCCATATGCAGGAGATGATCCGGAAACTGTTAAGAACAGCCAGCTTGCAGTGATCCAGGATGATGAGTCCCTGAAGAGCCTTGACGCAGTAAAGAACGGACGTGTTTACCCGATCATGCTCAGTGAGATGTATGCAAGTGCAACACGTACCCAGGACGGAATCGAAACTTTTGCAAAGGGATTATATCCGGACGTAAATCTTGACTGATCGGAGAAAATGCAGTGAAAGAAACAGCTTCACAAAGAAAAAAAGATAAGGTGCTCAGAACATCCATGTATGTGGCAGTTCTCATCGGACTTGCAGGATTCCTTATTTTTTCCATACTTGCAGCCATCACTTTTGGAAATGCGGATCTGTCACTGAAGGATGTATACAGCGTTATCGCTTATAAATTGTTTCATATAAAAAGTCTGTCCGCCTATGCGGAAGGCGCAGTTCATGATGTTGTGTGGCTGATCCGGCTGCCCAGAGTCCTTCTGGCTCTGGCAGTTGGAATGGCTCTTTCCGTGTGCGGCGTGGTGATGCAGGCTATCGTGCAGAACCCGCTGGCAGACCCGTATGTGCTGGGTATCTCATCTGGTGCATCTCTGGGTGCCACACTGGCCATCATGCTTGGAATTGGAAGCTTTCTTGGCGGAAACTCTGTGGGAATCACTGCTTTCATTGGCGCGATGATCACTTCTTTTGCGGTGATCGCCATTGCAAACATGGGTGGAAAGGCAACTTCCGCAAAACTGATCCTTGCGGGAATGGCGGTCAGCGCAGTCTGTTCTGCTTTTTCCAATTTTGTCATTTATATTACCAATGACAAAAATGCGGCAACAGAAGTTATGAAGTGGAGCATGGGAAGTCTTGCCGGAGCAAGCTGGACCAGAGTGGGTGTAATGCTTCCGGTCACGCTGGTGTGCGTGGCTGTTTTCTGGACGCAGTACCGGAACCTGAATCTGATGCTTCTGGGAGATGACGTATCCATTACCCTTGGAACAGATCTGCACAGACTGCGGACTTTTTATCTGATCGTTGCTTCTGTTATGATCGGATTTGCCGTGTACTGTGCCGGTGTGATCGGATTTGTGGGACTGGTGATCCCTCATGTGGTCCGGATCCTTTTTGGAACAGATCACAGAAAACTGCTCCCCTTAAGTGCGCTTCTTGGTGCATCGTTTCTGATCTGGTGCGATGTGGCATGTCGTGTGATCCTTAAAAATTCCGAGATGCCCATCGGTGTGCTGGTATCCATTATCGGTGCTCCCTGCTTTATTTATCTGCTTGTGCGGAAATCCTATGGATTCGGAGGTGCCCGGTAATGAAGATCACCACAGAAAATATTCAGGTTGGCTTTCACGCCAGACAGATCCTGAAGGGAATCTCCATGGAATCCCAGGATAAGGAACTGGTAGGAATCATCGGACCAAACGGAAGCGGAAAATCCACTTTGCTGAAATGCATTTACCGTATTCTGAAACCAGACGCAGGAGCCGTGTATCTGGACGGCGAGGAGCTTCATTCCATGAGTGTTCGAAGCTCTGCGAAAAAAATGGCCGTGGTGGCACAGCACAATTATTATAATTTTGATTTTACGGTCCGTGAGGTGGTTCTTATGGGGCGTGCGCCTCATAAAAAGACTCTGGAACGGGACAATGCAAAAGATTACCAGATCGTGGATGAAGCGCTGAAAACCGTACAGATGGAGGCGTTTGCAGACCGTACCTTTTCCACTCTTTCCGGAGGAGAGCAGCAGAGGGTGATCCTGGCAAGAGCACTTGCCCAGCAGACTTCTGCACTGATTCTGGATGAGCCTACCAATCATCTGGACATTACCCACCAGATCATGCTGATGGAGCTGGTGAAAAAACTTAATGTAACCGTGATCTCCGCTATTCACGATCTGAATATTGCAGCAGCATACTGTGATAAGATCTATGTACTGAGGGACGGAGTTCTGGAAGGTTACGGAACGCCGGAAGAAGTCCTGACCCCGGAGCTGATCCGCAGGATCTATAAAGTAGAAGCGGAGATCGTTTACGACAGCCGCGGAAAGATGCATATTTTGTTTTTATGATTCTGGCTGTGAGGCGGGATGCATAGAGGGAAAAAGATGAAAAAGATCGGGATTTTGACATGCCTTAATTCCAATGATGTGTGTACCAGGGCAGGATGTCTGTCTGCATTTCGGGAAAGAAGAGATTTTTTTTTCGGCTATCCGGAAGATACGATTCTGGCAGCTGTGATGACATGCAACGGATGCAAAGAAACCAATGCAAAAGAACCTGCTGAAGATGAGGGGATTTTGGAAAAGGCAGACCGGCTGGTCAGTGAAAAGATCAGCGTCATCCATGTCGGGGTATGCCGTCTGAATGAGGAAAAAAAGGAATGTCCGCGGATAACACAGATCTGCGGTCTGATAGAAGAACGCGGGATCAAAGTGATCCGAGGAACCCATAAAGAATAAGAGAAAACCGCCGTATCTTTCCGGAAATGCCGGAAATACGGCGATTTTTTTACAGAATGTTTCTGCGAAAATTTGTGTAAGTTCTGGTAAAACCAGACATATGGTGGTATAATAAGAACATTAAAAAAAGGCTCGGGTGCAGCGACCTCAAAAAACGCTGCGCTGTAGATTTACTGACAGAAAGTACAGCCGAACAGAAAGAAAGGATGGTGCAGTGTTATGAATTTAAATACAACAAAACTTGAAGAACTGCTCGCAACACTGAAGAAAAAAGAAGAAGAGAAAGATAAGAACACAGTCCTTTGGGTACTGGCGATCATCGGTGCTGTTGCAGCTGTTGCCGGTATTGCGTTTGCAGTATACCGTTTCTTCGCTCCGGATTATCTGGAAGATTTTGAAGAAGATTTTGATGATGACTTCGATGATTATTTCGAGGATGAGGAAGAGTAAGAACTTTCACTGCAGAGGCTGTTTTGAGCAGATCAGAATGGCTGTCTGTTATGTATGAATATGAGAAGCGGATAATTGAAGCCCCGGCGCGATACCGGGGCTTGATTTTTGAAGACGGACCGTGAAACGCTGTACTAGTTATAAAACAGAAAGAGGATTTATGAAAAAAGGTGAAATTTACGAAGGTATTATAGAAAAAGTGGAATTTCCAAACAAAGGTTTTGTTTGGGTTGATGACCAGAAAGTAATTGTAAAAAACGGAATCCCGGGACAGAAAGTCAGGTTTATGATCAATAAGAAACGTTCCGGCCGGGCGGAAGGACGTCTTCTGGAGGTCTTGGAGAAATCTCCGCTGGAGACAAGAGAACCTGCCTGTCAGGAGTTTCCGGCATGTGGCGGCTGCATGTATCAGACCATGAGCTATGAGGCACAGAAGGAGATGAAGGAATGTCAGGTGAGGGAACTTCTGGATGGGGCAGTAAGAGAAAGTCTGGCTAAGATCGGGAAGAACGGTGATGTGACAGAAGAAGCTGAGGCTGCAGATCGTTTATATCACTGGGATGGGATCTACGGCAGTCCCATTGAGTTCGGGTACCGCAATAAGATGGAGTTTTCCTTTGGGGATGAGTATAAGGATGGGCCGCTGTCCCTTGGACTTCACAAAAAGGGAAGCACTTACGATATCCTGAATACGGACGACTGTAAGCTGGTTCATCCGGATATGACAAAGATCCTGGTCTGTGTGCGGGAGTTTTTCCTGGAGCGTAATGCCAGCTTCTATAAAAAGCTGCAGCATGTGGGGTATCTTCGACATCTTCTTCTTCGAAGAGGTGTTACAAGTGGTGAGATCCTGGTCCATGTGGTAACCACCACCCAGGAAGAATATGATCTGGAGCCTCTGAAAGAACAGCTTCTTGCACTTCCGCTGGAAGGGAAAATCGTGGGGATCATGCACATTTTAAATGATTCTTTATCTGATGTAGTGCAGAGCGACGAGACGAAGATCCTTTACGGAAAGGATTATTTCTATGAAGAACTTCTTGGACTGAAATTTAAGATCAGCACCTTTTCCTTTTTCCAGCCAAATTCCCTGGCTGCGGAGATCCTGTATTCCAAGGTACGGGAATATGTAGGAGATACCAGAGACAAGGTGGTATTTGACCTTTACAGTGGAACCGGCACCATTGCCCAGCTTGCGGCGTCCGTTGCCAGCGAGGTGATCGGTGTGGAGATCGTGGAAGATGCGGTAAAAGCCGCCAGAGTAAACGCTGCACTTAACAACATCAATAACTGTCGTTTTATTGCCGGAGACGTGCTGAAGGTTCTGGACGATGTGCCGGAGAAACCGGATGTGATCATCCTTGATCCGCCAAGAGATGGTGTTCACCCCAAAGCCCTTCCAAAGATCCTGGCTTACGGCGTAGACCAGATCGTATACATTTCCTGTAAGGTTACAAGTCTTGTGAGAGACCTCCCGGCATTTTATGAGGCAGGATATGAGATGACCCACGCCTGTGCAGTGGATCAGTTCTGCCAGGGAGTCCATGTTGAGACGGTCTGTTTGCTGTCGAAGAAACCTTGATTTTATGCGGGTTAGCGGGCTTTTTTGAAGGATATGTACCTGTGTTTTTAGCAGGAAAAAATGTATATAGAAACCTGATTTTTAAGAAGGGGGTAAATAATTCGTAGTAGCATAAGTTGTGCGCCGGGATTGTATAGGGCGTAAAGTTGTGCGCGAATAATTTTCCCCCTTTTTTTACTTGTAATGAAATAGTATGGTGACGTAGATTGTCAATGGCTAAATGGTATTCTTCGGCTATGATATAGAGCTGATGTTTATAAAGTAACTATGTGAATTTGGCTATGGTATTTCCGAAAACTATCTTAATAATAGTAATCAAAAATAGGTTGAATGAATGGCAATGCTATGGTATCATATGATAGTATAACACTGCCAAAAAGGAGAAGAAACATGATAAATATAGTAGAGCTGCGAAAAAAAATTGGATATACACAAGTAGATTTTGCAAAGTTATTAGGGGTATCAATTGCTTCATTACGTCGATGGGAAAAAGGAGAAAATAATCCTTCACCATTGGCTATTGAAAGAATCGAATATGTAAATGAAAAGGTAAATAATGGCTTACTTGAAGAACTTATAGAGGAAAATCAGCAAAATAAGAGTAAGGCAGATAGTGATATCTGTAAAAAGAGAAAATTCGTATTTGCAGATAAAAAATACGAAATTGAATATATGCCATATGTTTATAATGGACCAGAAGATCAATTAGAATTTTACAATAAGCTGATTAATATGCAAGAAAATGTGAAAAATAAACAAGATTGGGAAAAATACTCAAGAAGGCTATCTCTTGTAAAAAGTGCTGGGGGAGAGTTGACAAGTCAATATCTTCTTGAAAAACCTAAAGATAGTAATAAAAGTTGGAGTGCAGACAGCGGGGCACATGGATGGCATAGATATGTAGGTCGCTTTCCAGCACAGCTTGTAAGAGCAATTATTAATTCTTTTGCATTAAATGAAAACGATTTAATTTTGGACCCTTTTTGTGGAAGTGGAACAACAGTAGTAGAGGCTAGGTTGTTGGGAATACCAGCTATAGGAATTGAAATTTCTCCACTATCAGCTATGATTTCAAGAGTTAAAAGTAGATTTCCAGACTGTACGGATGAAATATGTAAACATATTGATTTGTTAGAGAAATTCTACAAAGAAAAGTATTCAAACTTTTTAAATGGAAGGAGCATAGCCGAATTTTCATATGAGGATATCATTGAAAGAGAAGGAAATTATATACAAATATTTTCTAATATGGAAAGATGGTTTACTAAAGAGGCTTTGTTAGGCACTTCGATTGTAGTGGAATATATTGTTCGTATTAAGAACAATAAATATATTTCTGAATTGATTGCTACTGCATTATCAGCCAAGATGAGAAGTATTGGAAATGTAGATGTGGATGTAGTGCGTGCGGAATATAGAAAAGTGCCAAGAGAAAATGTAGATGTTTTAAAACTTGTGGTTTCTCAATTGCGAAAATTTGTAAAATCAATTATGTTAATGAATACTTCACATAAAGGGATACTTGGAAAATCAGATAGCATAAAGATTATTGAAGGAAGCTGTTTAGGCACTTGTATTGAAGCAAATAGCATTTCTGCAATTATAACATCACCTCCATATGGGGTGGAATCACTTAGTTACTTACGAACACATTTGCTATCTTTTCGAGCTTTAGAACCTGTTTTAGGTGTAGACCCATATAATTTTGGTGGAGAGGTTATTGGGTCAGAATATCTTAGGGAGGATGATGTAAGTATTGAAAAATTAAAAGTGATACACAAAAGTGAAGTATTCAAAGATTTTTTTTATGAACTATTGAATAAGGAAGAAATGGGGAAACTTAGAAATAGAATATTTATGATGATGAAGTTTTTTGAGGATATGAATGATTTAATTATCAATTTTCAAAAATGGTTAAAACCGGGAGGGAAGGTTGCTTTTGTAATTGGCAATAAAAAGATTGGTGATTACATCATTCCTACAGATAAAATAATTACAGAAATTTTTGAAAATAGTGGATTTAAGTATATTGATGCAATAGCACATAAGTTGAAGACAAATAATAGCAATTCAAAGGTTCCTTGGCAAGATAGAATTATTGAAAATGAATTTGTTATTTTTTATGAAAAGGTGTGATTATTATGACAGAAAGTTTTGTACATGTAGCAATGAGAGAATATTTGAAAAAGGAAGGATGGACGCTTGTTGCTGGTGAATATCCAGGAGGATCAGATGATGAATTATACGTTTTGAGTATAATGGATCCGTCAGTTGCATGCGACAACAGTCCAGATCCTAGACGGCATAGTGAGGGAGAGATAATCCCCGATTTATTTGCTTATAAAGCTGGAGTAATGTTGATTATTGAGGCAAAACCAAAATACTCATTTGATGATAAGGAAAAACTTAGAAAGCTATTAGCAGATAAATATGGTCTATTATGTGATTCGTTGCGTAAATTTTGTGATGAAAGAGGCATACTAAGTGGAATAAATTTTAGGAAGATTAAATATGTTCCTGTTTTAGCATTTGGCAATGAACAATATAAGGTCTATGATGAAGAAAACGGATTTGCACACATATATGTTAAATCTTTAAGTGATGTGAAGATGGTATTCTTCTAGGAGGAGTTATTTTGAATAGTAAAGAAGAAATTATTGAAAAAATTGAATCTATTGATTGGGAATTTACCGATTCTAATACGCAGTATTTAAGTCATAATATACATAGATATTCTGGCAAATTTATTCCGCAGATAGCGAAAAGTGTTATAGAATTGTTTACAGAAGAAGGTGATACGGTTTTTGATCCATATTTAGGATCAGGTACGACTGCTCTGGAGGCAATTTTGGCAAAAAGAAAATCGGTGGGAGTGGATTTGAATCCATTGGCTATACTAATATCAAAAGTAAAGACCACAGTTATTCCAAGAGAAAAATTAGAAACTTTTAGACAGGAATTAACGGAAAGTATCAATTCAGTATGTGGAGGACAGCTTTCGCTTTTTTCATGTAAATATTCTCCGTCAATTAATAAACCAGAAGATAGTGCAAGGTATTATGATGAATGGAATAAAAAATGGTATCAAGACCATATTTTAAGGCAGCTTATAATGATATATTCAGTAATTGAATCTGTTGATGATATAGAGTTAAGGCAAATTGCTCAAATTGCATTTAGTGACATACTTAGAAAATCAAGTAATGCAAGTAGTAGATATCCAAATGTGATGTATGATAAAAATCACAAGGAAAAACCGTTGCCAATGAAATCTTTTATTGATTCATTTGTTGATTTGATTGATAAGCTAATTAATACATCGAATGAAATTGGAAATTTTAATATCTCAAATAAAGTGGAATTATGTAATAATACGCATTTGCCTTACATGAATAATTGCATGGATGCAGTAATAACGCATCCTCCATATGTAGCTGCTGTACCTTATGCAGAATATGGTTGTTTAAGTTTAGAATGGTTAGGATATAACAGTAAGGAACTTGACGCAGAAATTACAGGAGGTAAGCGACATCGTAAAGATGTGGCAATTCGATTTGAACAGGATTATAATCTTATGATGAAAGAAGCATTTAGAGTGTTAAAAGATGGTAGGTATGCTTTTTTTATGGTAGGAAATCCTACTGCAAATGGTAAAGTTGTAGATTTACACGAGATGACAATTAGAATAGCGAAAGAAAGTGGATTTGAATATATCTATACGGCGACTCGAAAGGGAAGTAATCGTCGAGGAAATAACATGGGGATAGAATATTTAGAATTTTTTAGGAAACCTCTGTAGGAGGCTTCCTAAAAGTTAATTAAAGATTTTGCTGAAGTATGAAGGCATCACTAAAAAGAATGGCATCAGAGAATTCTTTGTACATTCTGTATGTTTTACTAGTTTGATGTTGCTGGTACCATAAATTGCTGGAAATATTTGCAAATTCTAATATTTGATAGGTATTACTATCACTGTAAAGATGTTTATATAGTGCAGCCATTCCAGTATATGGATCTGATCTTATATAAGTCATTCCGACGTGATATAAAACAATTTTTTGGATGTTGGAAGGAAAGTTATAAGCTATATTATATCTCCGTTTAAATGTAGATACAGTTAAAAGTTCTACAGATTCTGGTGGAACATCATATTGTTCCGGGTAACGTACTTCTGTTAAAGCGAAATTTTCTTGTTCCTGAATTTGCCTTAGTTGGAATGGTGAATTCTTAATGTATTCGGTTAATCCAGAAAAACCGTAAGAATCGTAATAAGAGAAGAAAAGATTCAAATATTCTTTGATTCTTACATCCTTGGCAGGGGTTTTGAGTACCTCGTAGTTTCTATCAACCGGCCAATTGATGGTTGTAATTGCAGTATTACAAGTATTAGATACATTTGACAGAGAATAAAATAGACGTAAGTTCATATATCGAGGACCTGCGGTATTTCCACCATGTTTATATGCAGCATATGGTCCAAAATATACGACCGGTATACGTTCCTCAGCAGCAGCGAGTAGACGTCCATATCTTTGACCGACATTATGTCCGCTAGGTACTTCAACAGTTCTTTCGAGCACAAACTATTTTTATGTAATGCAAAATAAAACATTCGCGGAGGAGTATTCAGGAGGATATTTATGGGCTCCACAACAAGGTAATAATGGATCAGCAGCCAATCACTCTTGGAGTAGAATGCAGAGTGTTAAAGCGGGCGATGTTATTATTCATGGTTATAAACAGCAGGTGGTTGCAATTAGTATTGCTAAATCAGATTGCTATTCTGCGCAAAGACCAGAAGAATTGGTGGCTGACTGGAAAAGAGAAGGTTGGAGAGTTGATTCGGACTATTTCATTATTGATGCGCCGATTAATCCTAAAAACATAGGGGATGAGTTGCAGCCTTTATTACCTTCAAAATATGCTCCATTTACAAGTGATGGAAGTGGCAAGCAAGGATATTTATTTGAAGCAAATATCTAAATGTGTCAGTGCATTTTAGATAACATTGCATTACAGGGAGCACCGGGGAAAGCTGTCTTGCCTAAAAAGTCTGTTATAAACAAAACATTGCAAATGAAGATAGAGGCCTTTGATAAAAAGGTACATGATGGTGAGGCCGAGGCAATTGCAAAGGTAAAAAATTTTGTTAGTGACTATACTGTTAAGAAATTAATGGACCTCCCAAAAGAAGATTATGTATATGGAAGTGGAAGGAAAGATACTTTTTGCTATCGTATTACGCATGAATTAATGTGTTGGGGAAGTATCCGTAATGGAACTCCAAATAAATACGGTTTTTATTATGATCCAAATGAAAATAGATATCAGACCGTTGCTAAGTTTGGAACCGCTGATACGGAAGACGCAATTGAGGCCGCGTATAACAATGTTAAATTGGCAATATATGAATTGATTGTTGCCGGTGGAAATGAAGACTATGCGGCCATTGAAAAGAATCTTCTTTCAACAATATTGAAAGGGAAGCTGCTTTGTATCTATTTCCCGGATAAGTATATGAATATTTATTCTGAGGACCATATAAAGTTCTATATGGATATTCTGGGGATAGAGCTTGATGAATCAAAAGGCCCTATGACATGGCTTAAGCAGATTATTGATTGGAAGAATGATAATCCGGTTACAAAGAATTGGACGAATCACGAATTCTCTAAGTTTTTGTATCATGGTATAGGATATCCGCCAGACAGCGAAAAGCAGAAAAAGGCAGTTAAGAAATTTGAAAAGAAGGTAGACGATGCTTTAATTGAAGCGATTGATGAAGTTACGGAATCAGAGTTGCCAGAAGATGAATCATATACTCCAGTTCCGGAAACAAGAAAAGAACCGATACCCACCGCAGAAAGTTATACCTACCCACGTGATAAGGCTGTTGCATTGAAGGCACTAAAACGGGTCAATTATCAATGCGAATGCCAAGAACCCGGAGAAGTTCATCCAGGATTTATTAGAAAGACAAATGGAACCAATTATACAGAACCGCATCATTTGATTCCATTATCAGAGCAGGATAATTTTGAGTTTAGTTTGGATGTCCCGGCAAATATTGTTTCGCTATGCAGTAATTGCCATAACCAGCTTCACTATGGTCTGGATCCGGTTCTGCTTCTTACAAAACTATATGAAGCAAGAAAAGATGAATTGAAAGCTGCTGGTATAGAGATTTCATTAGAAGACTTGATTAGTCTATATAAATAGCAGATTGGCAATGCAACCTGCAAAAAAAGATTTTCCAGTACCGACATCACCCCAGATGAGAAGTCCGGAAGCGTTTGCTTTCATGAGAGGAGGGTGCGGACAAAATTCTGGACTACTATAGGGCTTCGAAAGGAGCCTTTTTAT
>OHAU01001538.1_pt1 | contig 26256 bp, 18 predicted proteins | sample 1577181 | NCBI WGS metagenome assembly OHAU01 (sample SAMEA3541472, study PRJEB24748) | human gut metagenome | biome: human gut; feature: human-associated habitat; material: faeces | place: China | collected 2012 | reverse complement strand
TTTGTGGCGCATTTTTGCATTTTTCGAATTGCGCCACAAACATACTATCTACGCCCCGACGGGATAATTTGCCCAGGAGAATTTTAAGTTACAGGATAATTTGCTCGGTAAAACTAACTTAACAGTATTGTGCGATAGACGTGTAGAGATATCGCGCTTCCGGCGCTTGATGGTGAATGGCCTGTTTGAGGTGGTAAGTCTTTAAGAAATTGTTCGTGCTGATATTCAGGGACAGGCGGCTCTGGCGGCCGGAATGATGGCATTTTGCGAGGTTTTATGCGGAATTCGCGCTGTGTGGCGGCCTGTTTTTGCTTGAAAATTGTAAAATGCCGACTGATCGCCCTCTTTCGGGCTGTATGCGGCAATAGTCTGAGAATCAGTCGGCATACAAATTTGGATGTTAAATAAATATGTTGTATAACAGAAAAACCAGAATGAAAATGGGTGAAAATTCATTGATATATGTTTCTTTTTTGAAAAAAAATTGTAATTTTGCGACTACCTAATTGCCCTGAAGGCTCTGAAAAAACGAAGAGCTATGGGCCGGGGCAAGATCGCCGACACCCGCGTGACGGGCCAGCAGACGACGCCTAAGTTCGCAGTAATACACGCAGCAAAAGCAGCAGACGACAGGAAAACGTATTATTCATTTTATATATGTCAATCTATTTATTTGTATGAAAAAGCTGTTACTACTACTCACGGCTGTCATCACACTTGCACTGAGCGGCTACGCACAGAACCGCAGCGTGCATGGTACGGTGGTTGACTCCGAAACCGATGAGCCTCTTATCGGTGCAACAGTTATGCCTCTCGGCGGCGGCACAGGCACAGCCACCGACGTCGACGGTAATTTCACTCTTTCATTGCCGGCTCATGTCAAAGAGCTTCAGATCAGCTATGTCGGCTACGGCACACAGAAAGTGAAAGCAGAAAACGGCGTTGTTGTCAAGATGGTCAACAATAACGCTCTTAAAGAGGTCGTCGTTACCGGTTACGGTTCCGGCAAGAAACTCGGCTCGATCGTGGGCTCTGTCTCTGTTGTCGGCGAAGACGCTCTTGAAAACATTCCGACTGCGACATTCATCGACGCCCTTCAGGGTCAGGTTGCCGGTCTTTCGATCTTCAGTGATTCGGGTGACCCCTCGAGCGTCAACAACTCGATTCGTCTGCGCGGTGTCAACTCGCTGAATACCTCGAACACTCCGCTGTTCATCCTCGACGGCGCTCCCGTTGCCGCTTCGGTGTTCACGACCCTGAACCCCTCCGACATCGAGTCTATCACCGTTCTTAAAGACGCTGCTTCCGTTGCCATCTACGGTTCGCGCGCCGCCAACGGTGTTATCGTGATCACCTCTAAGAAAGGTCGTTTCGGCGAACGCGCCAAAGTGACCGTCCGCGCCAATGTCGGTTGGTCGACAGCCGTTCAGGACCGCATGGACATGATGAATTCCGAGCAGTATATCACCTATCGCGACGCTATCGGCCAGCCCGTCAGCCAGGAGATGCGCGACGCATGGGAACTCTACGGAATCTCGACCGACTGGTTCAAGGAAACCTTCGACGGCCACGCTCCCACATATTCAGTTGAGGGCGCCGTTCAGGGCGGTACTGAGAACCTCAGCTACTATATCTCTCTGAACCACTACGACGCCGAAGGTATCATCGAGCAGTCAGAGATGCGCCGCGAGACTCTGCGTTTCAACCTTAACGCACGTGTCAACAGCTGGTTCCGCGTCGGTCTGCAGACCAACCTCGGTTACACCAAATTCCAGCAGAACAACGAGTCGAACGCCGTTTACAGCGGTAGCGGTCTCTATATCACCAACCCGATGGTGTTCGCCCGCAAATCGTTCCCGATGGATTCTCCCAACTACTGGACTGTCGATGAAAACGGCAACCGCGTTGAGCATGGCGAGGCCCTCTACCTCCACTTCTCGCAGATTCCTACTCCGAAACTCAACGACCTCGGCCGTTCGGTATGGAACAACCGCGTTACTCTCAACACAACCCTCAGTGAGCAGATCAACCCGATCGCCGGCCTGACAATCCGCGCCCAGCAGAATGTCGACGCCTACGACTCGCGCCTCAAAAACTACGGTTGGCCCAAGGAACCGTTCACAACCCCGATGGGCGACTATTGGGATTTCCAGGATCAGACCGAAGGTCACAACCAGCAGTCGTTCTCTCGCTACTATCAGTTCACCTACACTAACACTGCTGAATATACCCGCACATTTGCCGACAAGCACAACATGACAGTGCTCATCGGTGAGGAATCGATCATCGGCCGCAGCGAAGGCTTCGGACTCTTCACCGAAGGCTATACCGACCGCCGTCAGATGCTTCTTCCCCAGGCAGGCGCCGCAGTGCCCAACACTGCCCTCTCGCAGAGCATGGCCGAGCAGACTTTCAACTCGTTCTTCATTAACGGTGCTTACGACTACGACAGCAAATATTACCTCGAAGCAACCTTCCGCCGCGACGGCAGCTCGAAATTCGCTCCCGGCCACCGCTGGTCGAACTTCTGGAGTGTCGGCGCCATGTGGAACGCCAAGGCTGAAGCTTTCCTCGCTCCCTACACCTGGCTCGACGACCTGCAGCTCCATGTCAGCTACGGTACGACCGGTAACTCGGGTATCGGCAACTATGCCTTCTATGGCCTCGTAGGTTCTTACGGAACTCCTTATAACGGCGGCAGCGCCATCGGTATCGCCCAGGCTGCCAACCCCGACCTGTCGTGGGAGACTGTCCGCTCGCTCGACGTAGGTATCGGCTTCGGATTCCTGAAGATCTTCTCGGGTGAAGTCAACTTCTACAATAAGAATACCGTCGACATGATTCTGTCGATTCCATGGTCTTACACAACCGGTTTCGGCGGTGGTTACGGCAACATCGGTTCGATGCGCAACACCGGTATCGACTTCGACCTCACAGCAGCCATCATCAAGACCAAAGACTGGTATTGGGCTGTCCGCGGCAACTTCAACTACAACCACAACGAAATCACCAAGCTCTACGACGGTCAGGATTATCTGACTCTCTCGAACGCCGGTCTCCAGTATAAGGTAGGCCACAACGCAGGTGAGCTCTACGCGGTTCGCTTCGCAGGCGTTGACCCGCGCGACGGACGTCCGATGTGGTACGACAAAGACAACAACCTGACCAAGACCTTCAACGAAGAGCGCGACGCCGTCCTGACCGGCAAATCGCAGTATGCTCCCTGGAGCGGCGGTTTCGGAACCGACCTCCGTTGGAAAGGCCTCTCGCTGAAAGCTGACTTCAACTGGGCAGCAGGCAAGTATATGATCAACAACGACCGCTTCTTCGCCGAGAACAACACGTTCGCAACATCGTACAACCAGATGACATCGATGCTCAACGTATGGCAGCAGCCCGGCGATCAGACCGACATCCCCGGTCCCGGCAACCCCCTGCAGTTCGATACTCACCTGATCGAGAACGCCTCGTTCCTCCGTCTGAAGAACCTCACCGTTCAATACAGCCTGCCCGCATCGCTGCTGAGCCGCATGTATCTCCAGGCCCTCACCGTTCACTTTACCGGCCGCAACCTGCTGACCGCCACGAAGTTCACCGGCTACGATCCTGAGCCTGAGACCAACGTTGTCGCTTTCTTCTATCCCAACACCCGTCAGTATGAGTTCGGTATCGAAGTCACCTTCTAATCCCACTCACCTACTTATCTCTTCACAATCCAAAAGAATCAAATGATTATGAAAAAATTCTTATATGCAGTTGCTGTGGGTCTCGGAAGTCTGCTGGCTACCTCTTGCAACATGGATCTCGAACCGGTTGGCTCGATAACCGACGACCAGGCCCTTCTGAACGCAACAGACTGCTTCCGTTTCCGCAACGGATTCTACAACCGTGTCCGCTCGCTGTCGACCGGCGGTTATATCTCCTACACCGAGATACAGATGGACAACTTCATCGGCGACCGTGCCAACAGCAACCGTCTCGGCGACCTCAACAACGGCACCATCATCTCGTCGAACTCCGACATCGAGTCGATCTGGGGCGGTCTCTACAGCGGTATCGCCGACTGTAACTTCTTCCTCGAGCGCGCTCCTAAGATTCTCGAACAGCCACAGACCGAAGAGAATGCCGAGGCTATCAAGCTATATATCGCCGAGTCTTACTTCATGCGCGGCTATTTCTACTTCTGGCTGCTCGACCACTATTGCCCCGCCTATACCGACGCTACCAAGAACGAGCGTCTCGGTCTGCCGCTGGTGACCGTCTACAATCCGACCTCGTCGAAAGACGTTTACCCCGGCCGTTCGACTCTCGAAGAGACCTACAATTTCATTAAGGAAGACCTCAAGAAGGCTCTCGAAGGTCTCGAAGCTTACGAGAACACTCCCAACGTAGAAGGCAGCGAAATCGACCATAAGGCCGCTCTCGTTCCGATGTCGCCCTATGTATGCTCCTACACTGTCAAGGCTCTCCTGGCCCGTATCGCTCTTCTGCAGCGCGACTACGCCACCGCCATCAGCCTCGCCGAAGAGGTCATCAACTCGCGCATCTATACTCTGACCGCCGCACGCTCGTATCTCAGCATGTGGACCAACGATAACTCGAACGAGCTTATCTTCCGTCCGATCTCGTCGGCTACAGAAGCCGGTGTGAGCTCGACAGGCGGTGCCTGGATCGGCGCCAGCAAATTCCAGGCCGACTACCTCGTAATGCCTTACGTCGCCCTCCAGAGCGCCGACGACCGTCAGGGCCTCTATCAGCCCGGCGATGTCCGCTACAACGCATTTGTTGAATCGCGCAACCTTCAGGTTGAGGGCGGTATCTACAAAGCTCCCTGCTTCAAGAAATATCCCGGCAACCCGTCGCTGAACACCACCTCGGCTAACGCTCTTCTCAACATGGCCAAGCCCTTCCGTCTGTCAGAACAGTATCTGATTGTCGCCGAGGCTGCCGCCGAGCTCGGTCAGGAGTCGAAAGCCAACGACATGCTCAAATATCTGCGCGAACGCCGCTTTACCCGCGACTTCACCTACACAGCTACCTCAGGCAACGAGCTGATCCGTCAGGTACGCCTTGAGCGTCTGCGCGAGCTTATCGGTGAAGGCTTCCGCATGAGCGACCTGCGCCGCTGGAACCAGGGCTTCAGCCGCACCGGTATCAACTATACCAACTATCCTCAGGCCAACGAAATTCTCGTTATTGCCGGTACTCAGGTTGTCTATCAGGACAATGACTACCGCTACACATGGCCTATCCCCGCTGCTGAAATCCAGGTTAACCCGAAACTCCAGGGCCAGCAGAACCCCGGCTATTAATAACAAACCTGTAAACACCTATACAGAATATGAAACTGACAAAATATATCGCAACGGCGCTCGCAGGAATGGCTTTGGTAGCCTGCGGCAACGACTACAGAGACATTCAGGGCGATGTCAAGATCGAATACAACACCCTGCCTGACGTCGTAGTCAACCTCGCCGAGCCCACAGTGACCGTCAACGAGAACACCGGACTGTTCACCGTGCCCGTCTATGTTCAGGGCAACCGCAACGGTTATGTCACTGTCACCATCGAGTGTGTCGAGACCGGCAACGACCCCGCTATCGCAGGCCGTCACTATCTGCTGACCTCCGATAACATCAATATCGCCCAGGACGACGAAGAGGGTGAATTCGAGCTCTCGACAATCGACTTCCGCGGCCTCGACCCGAACCGCACTTTCGATGTGAAGATCATCGACGTCAAGGGTGCTACCGTCGGCCAGCAGGCAACGACTCTCGTCACCATCAACGACAAGGGTTCTGCTCCGAAGTTCCAGGATCTTCCCGGTGCTTACTTCATCTCGTCGAACACCTACAATCAGAGTGAAGGCCTGATCAATCTCGAATATTTCGCTGAGGTCAACATGACCATCACCGAGGACAACGGCGACGGCAGCGGCACAGTAACCGTAAGCGGTGTCATGGGCCAGTTCTCGATGGAACTCTACTATGACTACGATCAGGAAGAGAAATACGGAGAACTCGTGATGAACTACGGTACCAGTGCAGGCGGCCCGGAAGCTGTCTGGGTAGGTAACACCTCAGGTTCGATCGACGTAGCTCCCGTCCGCGGTAAGTGGAATGTAAGCTACAACGCCATCACCTTCGGTAACGCCGACAGCATGTTCGGTGTGGGTGCCTTCGAGAACGGTGTCTTTGCCGGCTGGTATGGCTACAACAACGCCGTGGCTCTGATGAACGGCTTCACCCTCATCAAGATCAACGAAGTAGACGAATAATCTTTTCTGCTGAAATAACCGCGGGGGCCGCCCATCAGGGAGGCCCCCGCTTATGTAAACTGCCATGACTGAATTGCCACTGACCTATACAACCGAACCGCGGCCGCTGTCGGCTGCGCTCTGCGACGCCACGGGACACCTGTCGATGGCGTCGCTCGAGACGCGCCTCATTGTTGCCGCCACGCGCCATGCCGATCTGCTCGGTGTCGGCTATCGCGAGCTTGCCGCGAAGGGACTCGCGTGGGTTCTCTCGCGAATGTCGATAGAGATGACGGCTATGCCCGGAATACTCGACGTGTTCTCGATAACGACCTGGGTGGAGAGCTTCAACCGCCATCTGAGCTACCGAAATTTCGCTATCCATGGCGCCGACGGCTCGCCTATTGGATTTGCCCGCAGTCTCTGGGCATGCATCGACATTAACCTCCGCAGAACTTCGGAACTTGGATCGGTGCCAGGTTGCGAAACTGCGCTCGAATGTCCGATAGCGCCTATACAGCGCGTTGCAGCCCCCGGGCCCGATGTCGAGGTGTTGCCCGCGGGGTTCACCTACAGCGACCTCGATTTCAACCGCCACGTCAATTCGGCGCGCTATCTCGAGCGCATTGCCGACGCTCTGGGCCTCGACTGGCATGACTCCCACCGCATAACGCGCCTTGACATCGCCTATCTTCACGAGACATTGCCGTCGACTCCCGCAGTTCTGCGCATCGGGCGCACGGCCGACGTGGTAACTGCCGAGTTCGCCGACGCGGAGAGCGGAGCGGCGCTCTGCCGCGCGCGGCTCGCGGTAGAGAACAGGTAGCTAAGTTGGCTACAATAAAGCGGGCTGCGCAAATCGGCGCAGCCCGCTTTGGTGAAGAAGGTTCTGTTAGCGGATGATTATTTTCTGATTGCCGACGAGGTAGATTCCGGCGGCCAGCCGGGGCCTTCGATGAATGTGCGGTCGGGATCTTCATTCGTGCCGGCCGAGTAGAGCGAGAAGTCTTCGCTGACGACGGCGGTGTATTCGCGTCCGTCGTCGGGATGGTAACTGCGGCGCACGGGGCCCGACGCAGGGTTTACGAACGTGACAGAACCCTTTTTCAGGCTAAGCAAAGGACGCGCCCTGACGTTTTCGCGCAGGGGCGATGTTTCTACTTGGGCGGCATCGGTTGCCACCGATGAAATTGACAGGAGTGTGACTGAAAGAAATAGCGGGAGGTGTTTCACGATTATGAATAGTATTGAGATTTTGGCAAAAGCATAGTTAAATTTGCAATTATTTAACAAAATTCAAATATAAATGGTCTAATGTCGCTAATAATTTAACTCCGGCCGGTTCTATTGGGCCAATCAGGCTAATTAGACTAATAATTGCCGGGATCGCCTTGAAAAATTTTTTTGAATGTGCTTGTCAAGTCAGTGAAAATGACTACCTTTGCAAGCCGATTATGTCCAACTAACAGGGCAACGGCCGCTCCGAGGTTTTTGGCCGAACCGGAGAGTAAGCCGTCCCATGACTATTAATCAACAGTAAATCAAGTAAATAATCGTGGATACTTTAAGCTACAAGACCCTCACGCCCAACGCAAAGAGCTGCCCCAAAGAGTGGCTCGTGGTCGACGCAACCGATCAGGTACTCGGTCGCCTCTGCGCCAAAGTTGCCATTCTTCTGCGTGGAAAAAACAAGCCTTGCTATTCTCCGTTCGTTGAGTGTGGCGACAATGTCATCATCATCAATGCCGACAAGGTTCGCCTGACCGGCAAGAAATGGACCGATCGTGAATACCTGCGTTTCACCGGCTATCCCGGCGGTCAGCGCGCATTCACGCCCGAGGATCTTATGAAGAAGTCATATAAGAAGACCATCAAGGCCGGCTATCATCCCCTTTTCGTGAAGGTTCTCCGCGGTATGCTCCCCAAGAACCGTCTTGGCCGCACCATCATCGAGAACATGCACGTTTATAACGGCCCCGAGCATCCCTTCGCCGACAAGGAGCCCAAAGTTATCGACATCAACACCGTAAAATAAACTATCGAGACTATGGAATCAGTTAATGCAGTAGGCCGCCGCAAGGCCGCCGTAGCCCGTGTAATTCTTACCGAAGGCAACGGAACCATCACCATCAACCGTCGCCCCCTCGACGTTTATTTTCCCTCGTCGATTCTCCAGTATATCGTCAAACAGCCGCTGAACACTCTCGACGTTGTCGAGAAATACAATATCCGCGTCAATCTCGACGGCGGCGGCTACAAAGGACAGGCCGAGGCTCTGCGTCTGGCTATCGCCCGCGCTCTGGTTAAACTCAACCCCGAGGACAAACCCGCCCTGCGTGCCGAAGGCTTCATGACCCGCGACCCGCGCGCCGTAGAGCGTAAGAAACCCGGTCAGCCCAAAGCCCGCAAGCGCTTCCAGTTCAGCAAGCGTTAATCTTACTTTTGAGCAAAGGATACACCATTATAGAAGTTTAGTATCTAAATCGGGGCGATGGACGCGTTCCCTACGCCCCGGTTGAATTATTAACCAAAGAACGTAAACAAACAAATCCAACAATGGCAACACCCACTTTTGACCAACTCCTCGAGGCCGGCTGTCACTTCGGCCACCTCAAACGCAAATGGAATCCCGCAATGGCTCCCTACATCTTCATGGAGCGCAACGGAATCCATATCATCGACCTCTACAAGACCGCTGCCAAGCTCGACGAAGCTGCCGCCGCTCTGAAGAGCATCGCCAAATCCGGCAAGAAGGTTCTCTTCGTTGCTACCAAGAAGCAGGCCAAGCAGGTTCTGGCCGACAAGGCTTCGAGCATCAACATGCCTTACGTTGTCGAGCGCTGGCCGGGCGGCATGCTCACCAACTTCCCCACAATCCGCAAGGCAGTGAAGAAGATGTCGACAATCGACAAAATGAGCAAAGACGGCACATTCGACAATCTCAGCAAGCGCGAGAAACTCCAGATCAGCCGTCAGCGTGCCAAACTCGAGAAGAACCTCGGTTCTATCGCCGAGCTCAACCGCCTGCCGAGCGCACTGTTTGTTGTCGACGTGCTGAAAGAGCACATCGCCGTTGCCGAAGCCAACCGTCTCGGTATCCCCGTGTTCGCAATGGTCGACACCAACTCGAACCCCAACGACGTTGATTTCGTTATCCCCTGCAACGACGACGCCAGCAAGTCGATCGAGCTCATCCTCGACACCGTATGCGCCGCTATGGCCGAAGGTCTCGAAGAGCGCAAAGTCGAGAAAATCGACGACAAGGCTGCTGCTGAAGAAGCCGAAGAAAACGAAGAAGGAGCTGCTGCTCCGCGCCGCGAGCGCCGCCGCGTGAGCCGTCGCGAAGAGGCTCCCGCCGAGGAAGCTCCCGCAGCCGAAGAGGCTCCCGCCGCTGAGGAAGCTCCCGCCGCTGAATAACAATCATATTTACGAACGCCAAAAAACTATATACAAATGGCTGTAACAATGGCTGAAATCACCAAGCTGCGCCACCTCACCAGCGCCGGCTTGATGGACTGCAAGAAAGCCCTTGCCGAAACTAACGGCGACATCGATGCCGCTGTTGAAATCCTCCGTAAGAAAGGTCAGGCTGTCGCTGCCAAGCGCGAAGACCGTCAGGCCAGCGAAGGCTGCGTGCTCGCAGGAGCCAACGGCAACTTTGCCGCTGTGTTCGCCCTGAAGTGCGAGACCGACTTTGTTGCTAAGAACCAGGGTTTCGTAGACCTCACAAAGGCTATCCTGAAACTCGCCCTCGACAACAAAGTCAAAACTGCCGAAGAGCTCAGCAAGCTCCCGATGGACGGTCTGACCGTTGCCGACAAGATCGTTGAAGAGGTCGGCAAGACCGGCGAAAAGATGGAGATCGGCGCCTACGAGACAATCGAGGCTCCCACTGTAGCTTTCTACAACCACTTCGGCAACAAGCTCGCCGTTATTGTCGGCTTCAACCAGGCCGATGTCAACTACGAGGTCGGACACGACGTGGCAATGCAGATCGCTTCGATGAATCCCATGGCCGTCGACCGCAACAGCGTGCCTCAGGAAACCATCGACACCGAGCTCAATGTCGCCATCGAAAAGACCAAGGAAGAGCAGGTCAAGAAGGCTGTCGAAGCAGCCCTCAAGAAGGCCGGTCTCAATCCGAACCTTCTTGACAGCGAGGCTCACATCGAGAGCAACATCGCCAAAGGATGGCTCACCGAGGAAGAGGCTGAGAAAGGCCGCAAGATTGCTGCCGAGACAGCTGCCGCCAAGGCCGCCAATCTTCCCGAGCAGATGATTCAGAACATCGCCCAGGGACGTCTGAACAAGTTCTTCAAAGAGTCGACTCTCATGGAGCAGGAATTTGTCAAGGACGGCAAGCTCACCATCGGTCAGTATCTCGAGCAGAGCAGCAAAGGTCTCGCCGCTGTTGACTTCAAGCGCGTGAACCTCAACGAAGACTAAGTCATAAACGACATACCTAAATAGCGGGGACGCACCCTTTCGGGCTGCGTCCCCGCTGCATAAAAGCACAGGATTAAACGGGGGTAAACAGGAGTAACCGCGCAGGATATAATTTCCCGGTTTTTATGTTGTATAACATGTTTTTGCTAAGTGGTTGCTGAGTAGTCTGTTGCTGCTATTTAACGTTCTGAAAGAGTTGCAGGTTTCGAAGCGAAAGATTAAATTTGTGACGTAAGAGAATATATTAGAAAACCCTTTAATACTTTTAATGTGAAACGACTATCTGCAATTGCGTTTGCTTTGACAGCGCTGGCTTCGAGCGCTGTGGCACAGAGCATTGTTGTCGTCGACAAAGACGGCAATCAGCACAAGTTCTGCACAGACTATGTTCAGGACATTACTTTCGAAGTGATCGACAACCGTCCCAACTATTCGTTCTCCCAGATCGATGTCAATCCTTACGGTGGTGTCAATGTCGGTCTCGAATTCAAGACCGCCGAAGGAGTTACGGCCGCGTTTGATCTTTATATGGCCGATCCGTCGGTAATTCTCGCCGACGGCACTTATACTTTCGGCGCAACCGAAGGGAACCGTATCGACATCTCCGACAGTCAGTGGACATATTTCAGCCCCGACGGAACTGCAAAGCAGGCTTTCAAGAGCGGCACAATGACCATCAGCCATAACTCGGAAGCTGTCTACACAATCAGCTTCGAGGCAGTTCTGGCAGACGGCAGCGGAGTCCTCGGCAGCTATGAAGGCAAACTCAACAAAATGTCGCCGATTGTCGACGTCAAGCTCACGACAATCAAACAGGTTGATACAAGAGATCCGAAATCCGGAGAGTTCTATCTCAAACTGAGCGGTGTTAATTATGAAGCTGTTTTCGACCTCTTCTGTGAGGCTGGCACCACCGCAGTTGCCGACGGCACATACACACTCGCCGAAACCAACGCTGCCATGACCTTCAGCGCTAAGACCGGCATTGACATTTACAACCCCTATGCCCAGCTGAAGATATCCTCTCCGATCGAGGTCAAGACCGAGGCAGGTGTCACCACAATGACAACTACTGTTGTCGACGGCGAAATAACCTACAATATCACCGCCGAGGGCGCCATCGAGTATCTCGCTCCGAAAACTCCCGAAGGTGTGAAATATAATATGGAGATGTTAAAATATGACACCAGCAACATCGCACTGACATTCACTGCCGACGGTCAGCCTGAGATCAAACTCGACGTTTAACTTCAGCTTCAAGGGCGACATCACATACGAATCTAAATAATCCGACGGCTCAAGACATTAACTCAATATTCTGAACAATAATGAAAAAAATTATCATATCGGCCATAGCAGCGGTAATGACCTGCCTGTCGGCATCTGCCGCCGAGGTTATTCTGACAACCATGGCCATCACTGCCAAAAACGGCGACGTCGTTGAACTTCAGTTTATCGACGAGCCTATAGCGACATTTACCGACGAGAACGTGACATTTACCGATATAAACGAGCACACCCTCGTTTATCCGATGGCCGACGTCGAAAAAATCACATTCAAGTCGACAACCCATTCGGCAATCGAAGAGATCGCCGACGACGCAGCCGCCCGTTTCAGCATTTTCGTGACGAAGACAGCCGTGACTGTCGACGGCATGGAAGCCGGCTCGGCTCTGAACGTCTATAATCTCGCCGGTCAGCTCGTGGCATCGGGAATCGCCGATGCAGCCGGTCATGCCGAAGCCTCGACAGAGTCGCTGGGCGCCGGCGTTTATGTGGTAGCCCTGCCGGGCCATTCGTTTAAATTTGTCAAATAAGTAACGTCCTCTTTATCATGAAGAAAACCATACTGACGGCAGTTGCCGTCGCAGCCATGTCGCTTTCCGCAGCGTCGCAGGGCTATGTAGTAAAAATAACCCCGACCGAAGGAACGCCCGAGACTTTCCCGGTCAACAGTCTCAGCGAGGTTCGTTTTGTTCCCGCTCCGCGCTATACCGACTTCAATAACTATTTTATCGGTGAATACAGCAACCGCGATAACTTCGGCGAATATGCCATCGTAATATCCAACGGGCCTGTCGATCAGACCGGCCAGCCTACCGAAGCGGGCGGAATCTCTATACTGCTTGCTCTGGTCAATGAACAGCCCTCTGATATGGACAATATTTCAGTTCCGGCCGGATACTACAGATGCAACAACGGACTTGCGCTCAAAACCTGCGATATCACCCGCTCGGCTGTTCAGACCTGCGGTGAGGAAGGCGACGTTACCAATGAGCCTATTATCGGAGGAACTGTCGACGTGCGTCGCAGCGGCGAGACCTACGACGTGCGCGCCGAACTCACTACCATGAGCGGCACCGTCAATGCCCGTTTCCGCGGCAGAATGCCTATCGAGGCCCATATCACTTCGTCGGGCGAGTTCACCGAAGATGTAACCGCTAATATCGACGGCGCTCAGGGCCGCTTCTATGGATCGTGGACACGTCCGTTTGCCGACGACATGACCCTTCAGCTCTATACGGGCGACGGCACAAAGGGCTACTGGATCAACATACCCGTCAACATGCCTAAGGTAGCCGATCCGATGAACCCCGTGCAGCATCTCGCCGACGGTGTCTATAAAATCGATCCGCGTGAGATCGTGTCGAAATACACCTATATGCCGTTTACCATGGAGCTTGGTCGCGAGCTCGATATGTGGGGCAGCGTTTATCCCGTAGGAACCTATGTCATCTACACCGGCGACAATGCCGGCGAGAACCGCATGTCGCTGATCTGCGATGGAACAATGACCGTATCCGATGGCGGCACGAAGATTTCGCTTGACCTCATCAACAAGGGAGGCAAGCATATCCGCGCCGAATATTCGGGCAACGTAACTATCAAGAACTTCTGTGACAACGACGCGAATGAGATCAAGCCGATCGACACTCTCACGGGTGATTACGCTCTGACATTCACTTCGGTTCAGAAAGCTGTGTGCTACGCAATGGGCAGCTATGTCAAGGAAGGTCTCTATAACTACATCGTTCAGGTGACCGATCCGAATATGGCGAAGGGCGATTTCGTTCAGCTCGAACTCTGTTCGACCTCAGAGGATTTCCCCGACGGCACCTATACCATTGATGACAGCTTCACCGATTTCTCGGGTATCCGCGGTCACATGGACTACGGCGGTGTTCCCGACTTCTCGGTTGTCGGTAACCTCGAGAAATACGATGCTCAGGGCTATCAGGAAATACAGGCCTGCGTAGGCTCGGGAACGGTTACATTCGAGACTGTCGACGGAGGCAAGAAGATCACCTTCAATCTTGTTTCGGCTGACGGCCACAAGATCACCGGCACCTATACCGGCTCTATGCAGACCTTCAAAAACTATTGATACCATTCCTCTCCAGCAAACAGGCTGCGCCGCTACCCGCGACGCAGCCTGCGTTTTGTTTCGGAGAGGCCATCGGGATTGAGCGAGATAAATCAGGATTAATCGGGTTAGTCTTTGAGGACGCTCTGCCCCATGATAAAGGCCCCGGCTCCCCGCCGGGGCCTTTATCATGGGGCAGAGGGATGGGGTTATTTTACGGCGACTTTGCGGACGGTCGTGCCGGCTTTGACGATGTAGACGCCGGGGGCGACGGCGAAGCCGTTGATGTCCTGAAGCTTATCGCATTCGGCAACGTTGCGGCCCGACATATCGGTGATTGTCAGAGTCTGTCCGGCGAATCCGGCAACGTGGATCATGCCGCCTGCGGCGAATATCGAGCCTTCGGCCCCGATGCCTTCGATGAGGCTCGGCCCTGCGATCGAGTAGCTGTCGATGATAGCGAAGTTGTTGGGCGAGTTGAATTCAGCGTCGATGAGCAGCTGCATCCATTTTTTGCCAAGGAATTCGGCGGGAATGGCGACTGTGTTTGTCATCCAGCCTTTGCCGGTTGGGAAGGTGGCGATCTTCACGGGTGTGGCCGATCCGAAGGTTTCGGCGTAGAGGCTCATCGGAGCTTCATTGGGGCCTCCCCAGTAACTGAGGGTGAAGCTTGCCACTTTCGAGTCTTCGGTTGAGAATTTCGGCAGCCCGAGGCGCGCTTTTGCCGAGGTGATTCCGTCCTGACCGATGTAGCCAACAAGAGCGATGCCTGAGCGGTTGGCAAACTGTTCGCTGATCATGGCGGGGTCTTCGAGAGTCCAGTCAGTACCCTGATAACTGTTGTCGGGGCGGACTGTCATTATGGGCCAGTATTCTGTGTCGCTCTCGGCAAATGTCTCGTTCATCGGAAGCTTGTAGGGAGGGCCGAGAATCCAGCCGGAGTAGTTGATATAGTCGCTCTGGCCGGCGTCGTTGAGGGCCATCACGCCTATAGTGTAGAGGTTTTGGGCTGCGTCTGCGGGCAGTTCGACATCGTAGTTCAGAATGTCCCAGCCGACATTCGCCAGATGAGTCCATCCGTTACTGTAATACCAGACAGTATAGTAGAAGGTGTCGCCGATAGGCAGACCGGGTTCCATCTCGCTTGATTCCACCGGGGGCGTCCAGCTCAGTTTAAGGGTCATGTTGTCTTTGCTGACTTCCCCTTTGAAATTCTCGACCCGGTAGGGCTTATAGAGTCCGGTGTAGAGATTCATCGTGGCTTCGGCGCCATAATTTCCTCCCTGAGAGCAGCAGACGCCGATTGTGTTGGGGCCCTGATGGGTGTCGACTGTCGCGGTTACGGTTTCGCCCGGTTTGCCCTTGACGGTTGTTGTTCCGGCAACGTCGCCTTCAGAGGGCTTGAAGGGGACAAATTCGCGCGCTGTGATTTTTGCGGTCAATTCGGTGTCGGCGTCGATAATGACTCCGGTCACTGTCTTTTCGGGCATTGTGAACGTTACAATGGCTTTTTTTGCGCCGTCGGCGGATGCCGTGCCGCTCAGAGCCGAAGGCTGCGAGGGCACGCTGTTGCTGACGGTGCTCGTGTTGAGATCGATGTCGGATACATGGAATGCAACATTGTGGGATTTGGCGCGGATGCCTATATAATACGTGCCGGGCTCTTTCACTCCGAAATATTCGACCACGATGTCTCCCGCCATGTGGTAGAACTGGCGTTCTGGCACGATAACCTGTGTCATGCTCTCGAGTTTCGGTTCGCGGCCTATGATCACCTCCAGCGTTCCGGTCACGTCAATGTCTCTGATCAGGCCGGCTTCCATTTCGAAGCGATAAGCGTTCTCGGTGTCGCTCAGGTTGACCGGGGGGAAAATAAGGAGGTCGTCGCCATCGGCTCCCGAAGCGAACGACGGGAATCCCATGGTGGTTGAATAGTGCCAGTTGCGCGGATTGCCTTCGCTGTCGAGTTTGCCGTCGAGGTCGACGAAGGTAAATAGACCGACCTGCTCTTCAGTGGGAGTGAAATGCAGATTGGGGGCTATTTCGAGCGGTTCGCCGTAGGTGATGAAGTTCGAGACTCCCTCTTCCGACGGCTTGTTGTCGGCAATGGCGCGCACTCTGGCCGTATATGTCGTGAACGGTTTTCCCTGAGGCAGCGTGATCGTGCAGCTTGTCGAAGAGGTCGTTGCCACTGTCTCGTCGTTGAGGGTTACTTCATATCTGATTGCTGATGCGTCGACATATCCTCCGTGGACGCCTTCTGTAACGGCATCCCAGGTGAGTTTCGTCTCGGTCAGCACAAGATTTTCGGGAGCCTTCGGATAGTCAGAGCCGACCCATGTCGTGAATGTTGTCGGTTCGGAGTAGTTGCCGTCTTTGGCCACGGCGAAAGCGAAAGTGTGCATGCCGTTGGTCACGGCCGGTATCGAGACAGTCTGCTTTGAGCCGGCTGTGGTGGTGCCGGTCGACAGCTGATTGCCGTCGACAAGCAGGCGCCAGTTCAATGAGCCGCTTAGACTGCTGCCGCCGACTGTCTTTCCGGCGATGGTGAATGCAGCCGTTCCGCCGAGGGCTGCCTTGTCGAACATGTAGCTGTCGAGAACGGCCTTCGCCGGAGCGTCGGAGTCGGCGTTGACTTCGGTTGTCACCATGAAGATGTATTCCTGACCGCTCGAACAGTTCATCAGCTTAGTGGCTTTTTTAGCGACTGGGTCAATGGAATACATTGCTGAACTGTTGCTTTTCAGATAAGCGTTGTAGATATATGCCTTTTCCGATGCGCTGTAGACAATGCCCGAAAGGGTTGTCGTCAGATTCGTTATGCCCAGGTCGAACAGTTCGGTCTGATTGCCTTTTGTGTCGACTTTGACGAACTTTCCGGTGTAGTTCACGCCGTAGAACATATCGTCCTGGACGTTATAGCAGAGGGCTGTGCAGACCTCTTCCATATCAATCTCCTTGAGGATTTCCGTTGTGTCGATGTTGTCGGCGTCGGCAATCTTGAAGGCGTAAGACTGGCCGTCGGCTGTCGGGCCGTAGCCGTATACGTGGTCGTCGAGAATACGGTAGGCGTTGGTCAGATACATGTTAGAGACGTCGTTGTCGTTGCGGAGCTGAATCCAGTTTATGACGTCGCCGTTGGTCATGTCGATCTCTACCTGGCCGTAGAAGAGGTATCCGCCCATAAGGCTCATGGCATTCAGCCCGTTAAGTGTGCCGTTGCGAAGCCATCCGCTCATCATCGGCATACTGTTCGAGGTGTAATAGTCCGACCAGAGATAAGTCGCGCCTGTCGACGGAGCTATCGAATAAAGACCTTGCTGGAGATTCGAGCCGTTGAAATAGAACAGGTATCCGTAGATGCCTGAGGCTGCTTCGGCTTTCAGCGGAGGTGTTGCAAACGGTGGCGGAGACGGCAGAGAGGTCATTGTCGGAGCTGCTGTCTCGCGGAAGAAAGAGGCATAGCCTTCGGGAAGGCGGTGGGTTTGTGCTCCCGCAGTTGTCAGAGCGGTCAGCGTCAGAGCTAACGCGGTTCCCTTGATGAATTTTGTCATGTGTCAGTTATAAAATTAGGGTTTGAGATTTGTGCTGATGTCTGTATTGGCGAAAGCCCGGTAAATCGGATGGCCGTCGATAACGCAGGCCGGGAGCGCCGGAAGATGAAATTCCGGCGCGGCGACCTTATAGGGCTTGTCGGCGAGCCTCAGTCGGGGAGCGATTTCTATTCTCGCTTCGTCCCAGAGGGCTGCCTCCATGAATGAATTCAGCAGGGTGGCACCCCCTTCGATGAGCACCGAGATTATGCCGAAGTCGCTGTAGAGGCGGCTGAGGGTGGCTTCGGGCGTCGGGTCGGAGAGGATTGTCCAGCCCTGACGTTCGCAGATGCGGCCGCGACGGTCGAGAACAAAGCGCCGCGGCGAATCTCCGGCATAGTCGCGCACTGTCAGCGACGGATTGTCGGCGATGACGGTGCCCGCCCCGACGAGGATTGCCTGATTGAGGGCGCGTTCGCGGTGGACAGCGGCGCGCGTCAGCGGCGTTGAGATTGCAGCCGGAGAATCTGACTCTGAGTCGCGTCCGTCGATAAACCCGTCGGCGCTCTGTGCCCATTTGAGCGTGATCCATGGGCGCCGGCGTGTGTGAGCTCCAAAGAACCGGCGGTTCAACCGGCGCGATTCATCGCCGAGCAGCCCGACTCTTACGTCGACGCCGCCTTCACGCAGCATGGCGATTCCGCGGCCCGATACGCGGGCGAAGGGGTCGACGGTAGCGACTTCGATGCGCGGGATTCCGGTGTCGAGAATCAGTTTGGCACATGGCGGAGTTTTTCCGTAGTGGCTGCAGGGCTCGAGGGTGACGAACATTGTCGACCGCCGGAGCAAAGGGCGGTCGGCTTCGCTGACAGAGGCCACGGCATTGACTTCGGCATGCCCCTCTCCGCAGCGCCGGTGCCATCCTTCGCCTATAATGCGTCCGTCGGGAGCCACGATTACGGCTCCCACCATCGGATTGGGCGAGGCGTGGAGCTCGCCATTAGATGCAAGCCCGAGTGCCCGGCTCATATAAAGTTCTCGGTTTGTCATATTCGCAAATATAGCAATAATATTCGACGAAGCATAATAGCGGATGTCGGGTGAGGCCCGGCCCGCGATGGCTTAGCCAATTATGTGAGTCAAATATAGCAAAAAAAATCCAGTCTCCTCGTCGCGAGGAATCTGGACTAAGCCAAAAGGCATTTCTTTAAGCCGAAAAGCTTTAAAGTGTAGAGATTATATCATACTTACAAGTATCACACCTTGATTCGCTTTTGGCGTCGTCGCGACGATTCAGGCGATTGTTGCCTTTTCCTTAGTCCAAAAAATTGGAATATATTGCGTAAAATAAGTTACAGCCAAGGAATGCAACGAGGTGTCCTTTCGTTTTCAGTGCAAAGGTAGTTATTGCTGTTGTCAAGACAAAATACGCCGAGCGATTTAACATTTATTTGCAATCAGAGCGGTTGCCCAGGCTGCTATCCCTTCGCCGCGTCCGGTGAAGCCGAGGCGTTCGGTTGTGGTGGCTTTGACGGCGACGCAGTCTATCGGAATGCGCAGGTCGTCGGCTACATTGGCCCGCATCTGTTCGATGAACGGGGCCATTTTCGGAGCCTGGGCGGCTATCGTGATGTCGGCGTTCCCGACTATGAATCCGCGGTTGTCGAGCATGTCGACCACGGCGCGGAGAATACGTCGCGAGTCGGCTCCTTCCCATTCTGGATCGGTGTCGGGGAAATGACGGCCGATGTCGCCGAGGGCGGCGGCGCCGAGCAGCGCGTCGGCCAGAGCATGGAGAGCCACGTCGGCGTCGCTGTGGCCGAGCAGTCCTCGCGAGTAGGGGATGTCGACGCCGCAGATTATGCAGCGGCGGTCTTCAACGAGGCGGTGGACATCGAAGCCGAGGCCCACGCGCGGCAATTGTAATCGGGTCATGGACGTCAACGGTGGCGACGGCCGAGAATATCTTTCAGCCCGTCGAGATTGAAGGTGAGGGTGAAGCGGAGAGTCTGGTCGAGCGGTGAGTTCTGAGCCGTTGCGAGCATATAGCTTGCGTCGAGCTTGACAACATTGAGCGAGAATCCGGCGCCGAGAGCGAAATACTGCTGATTGCCCTTCTTGGGGTTCTGGTAGTAATATCCGCCGCGCACGAAGAACTGCTGGTTGTAGTTATATTCGGCGCCAACGGAGAACGCTATCTCGCGCAGCTCTTCCTTGAAGCCGCCGGGAGCGTCGGAGAACGATTTGAAGATTCCGGTTATCGGCGACATGTCTTTCCATTTCTCTTCGGCCAGGGCAAATTCCTTTTCGCCCTCGATGTCGTCGGCGTAGTCGTCGCGTCGCGGGCGCGTCGGCACAAGCAGCTTGTTGAGGTCGAAGCCGAGCGAGAGGGTGTGATAGTCGGCAAGGGGGAAGGCAAACGTCGTTCCCAGACGAAGGTTTGTCGGAAGGAATGCCGGGTTCTCGCCGTGGCTGTAGCTGACTTTCGTGCCTATGTTCGAGATGTTCCAGCCCCATGACCACTGACATTCGCTGCGTCCGACCATCGGATAGGTGGTGAAATATCCCGATAGGTCGGCCGAAAAAGCCGATGCGCCTGTCGACTGGTCGCCGGCGTAAGAGCTTGAGAATCCGAGGTCGCTGTAGATATAGCGGAAGACTACGCCCATCGAGAATTTTTCGGAGAGCTTGCGCGAATAGCCAATGTCGAACGACAGCTCATAGGGGTTGAGGCTCTGCGATACTGTGCCGCCGCCGTCGTAGGAGTTGACTTCGCCGAGCGAGAAATAGCGGAGCGAGGCGCTGAGGGCCTGATTGTCGCCCGAGCCGAGCTTCCAGTAACCGGCGAGGTTGGCGAGGAAGATGTCGTTGACGAGTTTGCGCAGCCAGGGGGTGTAGCTCAGGCCGAACTCAGCTGTCGAGTAGGCGAAAGCATATTTCGAGGGATTCCAGAACTGGGCGTTGACGTCGGGGTCGGTGGCAGCGCCGAGGTCGCCCATCGAAGCGCCGCGGGCGTCGGGGGTGATGCTCAGCGAAAGCACGCCGGTCTGAATCGGGTTGAAGTCATCTTTCTGGGCCATCGTGGCCAATGCGCCGAACGTCAGGGCGATTGCTGCCGCTGCGAGGCGTCGGAGTATGTTGTTCATCAGCGTTTTGGGGCTAACTAATATGATTGTTCTCATAATATAAACTCCGACAGGGCCGATTTATTGCCCTTGCGGGCCCGAATAATCTCAAAAAGCTCACTTGAGCATGTCGAGAAATTCCTGCTCGCTGACGACAGGCACACCGAGTTTCTGCGCTTTTTCGAGCTTTGACGGCCCCATGTTCTCGCCGGCGAGGATGAAAGAGGTCTTTTTCGAGACCGAGCCGACGTTTTTACCGCCGTTGTTTTCGATCATCTCTTTGTATTCATCGCGGCTATGAAGCGAAAAGACGCCGCTGACAACGATAGATTTTCCCTCGAGGCGTGTCGAGCGCTCTACACTGTCGTCGCGGGTCATAGCCATTGTAACGCCGGCCTCGCGCAGCCGTTCTATTATCTCGCGGTTGACTGCGTGGGAGAAATAATCGGTAACCGAGGCTGCTATGCCGGGGCCGATGTCGTTGATTGCCGTCAGCTCGGCTTCGCTCATCGACATGAGCCGGTCAATGTCGCCGACGGCGCGGGCAAGGTGTTTGCTGACCGTTTCTCCGACCTGAGGAATCGACAGTGCGTAGACTACGCGTTCGAACCCGACTTTCTTGCTTGCCTCGACGCCGTCGAGAATGCGCTGTGCTGTCCGGGGGCCCGATCCGGGAATGCTGATGATGTCGTCGGCTTTCAGAGAGTAGAGGTCGGCGATGTTTCTGATATATCCGCGCTCGAAAAGCTCCCGCGACATTTCCTCGCCGATTCCGTCGATGTCCATCATTCGGCGTCCGACGAAATGTTCGATGCGGCCTATCTGCTGCGGCGGGCAGCCATAGCGGTTTGGGCATACCCAGGCCGCCTCCCCTTCGACTCTGACGAGCGGTGTTCCGCAGGCCGGACAATGGCTCACAAAGCGCACGGGTTCGGCGCCTTCGGTCCGCCGGGAAAGGTCGACGCCTGTAATTTTCGGAATAATCTCGCCCCCTTTCTCAACCCACAGCCAGTCACCTTCGTGGATGTCGAGGTTGCGGATTATGTCTTCGTTATGGAGCGACGCGCGTTTGACGATGGTGCCCGAAAGGAGCACCGGCTCGAGATTCGCCACCGGGGTTATTACTCCGAGTCGCCCGACTTCGAACGAAACGAACCGCAGGGGGGTCAGGGCGCGTTCGGCCGGAAATTTGTAGGCTATGGCCCAGCGCGGAGATTTCGCGGTGAACCCCAGATTGAGCTGCTGCCGCAGCGAATTGACCTTGAAGACGAGGCCGTCGGTGGCCACGGGCAGTTCTTTGCGGGCAGTGTCCCAGTGGCGGATATATTCGTCGATTTCGTCGATGGAGGTCATCAGTTTCATCGCCGGCGACACCTTGAAGCCCCACGAACGGGCCGCTTCCATGTTCTGATAATGGTTGTCGAAAGGAAGATTGTCGCTCAGAAGATAGTAGAAGCGTGCGTCGAGGCCGCGTCGGGCCACGATCTTAGGGTCGAGAGTCTTGAGGGTTCCGGCGGCAGCGTTGCGCGGATTGGCGAAAAGAGGCTCTTCGTTGAAAGCCCGTTCGGCATTCAGCCGGTCGAAAGCTTTCCAGGGAAGGAGCACCTCGCCGCGAATCTCGAATTCGTCGGGCCATCCGCTCCCGCGCAGCTGCAGCGGTATCGACGGAATAGTCTTTATGTTGTCGGTCACCACGTCGCCTTTCTCGCCGTCGCCGCGGGTTACGGCCCTGACCAGACGGCCGCCTTTATAGATAAGCGAAATCGACGTGCCGTCGAACTTCAGCTCGCCGACAATGTCGAGCCGTTCGCCGGCCAGAGCGTCGCGCACGCGCCTCTCCCAGTCGTCGACTTCCTCGATAGAGTAGGTGTTTGCCAGCGACAGCATCGGCCTGACGTGGGCGACCTGCTCGAAGCTGCGGTTGAGGTCGCTGCCGACGCGCTGGGTCGGCGACAGCGGGTCGAACTCTTCGGGATGCTCCTTCTCGAGCTGTTCGAGCTCTTTGAGAAGCATATCGAACTCGCGGTCGGAGATTGTCGGCGAGTTCTCGACATAGTAGGCGTGGTTATGGCCGTTTATCTCGTCGCGCAGGGCGGCGATACGGGCGTGGGCGTCGGAGGGTGTTGTCATCGGGCAAAATCAGTTTTGACAAAATTACGAAAAAATCTCGGGAACATGGATATAATGATGTAAATGCGCTTAAAGTTTGGGAAGTTGATCTTTCGCCTGATTCTCTAAATCAGCCGTCATAAAAGTTTTTTGAATGAAGCCATTCTCGGAGCTTTTTTATTATCTTTGCGACCGCAGACCGCATCGAAGCCCCGGTCGTGGGTCACGAGGGCGGGAAGCAGACATTTTGAAAAGCGTTTATCCGCGCTGATTCTTGACTTTCCGGAATTCTCGCAAAATTCATTTAGATGTCAAGGGTTGAGCAACGGTAGATGCCCGTGGATATGTGATTGTCATGTATCCGGCACGATATTTCGGGAGGAATATGGCCGGACGCATATATTGCATATACAAGCGTAGGGCTTCTTCGTTGCCGTCCGACATCTAAAGGGCAATGCGAGAAGCCTCGGAAAGTAGGACGGTAACCGATACAGATTCCTACGCTTTTCTTTTGTAAACCAATCAAATAGCCAACGAGGGGATGACCGCGGCAAGAGATTTCGTATGGCCGATTTTACAACCATAGCAAACAACGCCATATCTGAGTTAAAGAGGATTAAGGGCGACTCCTTATGCTTCAATGTGCCTACGTTTTTAGCAATAATGGCAGATGATACAATTGAATATTCAAATCTGTGGCTTATCCTTAAGAATGCAAAGATAGCTGTTGTTATATTACCTTATTCCTATGTGGTACTGACTGCTAAAGATTCAAGTGCATTCATTCTGTTCATTGATGACAGAGGCTATTGCAATGATAGCATTGACATAAATGGTTGGATGCTGAAATTCGATACTCCAAAAGAGAGTTTATATAGAACGTATAATCGATATGCCATAATCTCAAAGGCCGGATATGAGGTAACATTAGGAACCATTCATGGCACATTATCCCCGGATGACTTCAAAAGAATTTGGAAATATTTTAAATTAATCTCAACTATTAATGATGATTATGCTTTGCTTCCCCTTGTCAAAGAATTATATGACAACGAAATAGCAATAGACTCCCTAAAGAAAGAGAATATTCGTAAGGAATACGAGCGATTCATTATTGAAACAACTCTTAAGGCTAATCAAGAGCTAATTGAAAATCTTAAGCAAATTATAAATTCAACAAAATGAAAACAAAATTCGTAATTCAGAAACTCGGATTGCTGATAGCAATGCTGTTGGCTGTCTTCCCGGCTTTCGCATATGATTTTGCAGTCGGCGGCATTTATTACAATATTCTTCCAGATAAATTGTCGGTAGAAGTAACCTATAAGAATACCAATTATGACACTTATATAGGTGACATTGCTATTCCAGCCGAGGTGTCGTATGATGGAAAAACCTATACCGTTACTTCGATTGGCAATAGAGCGTTCTATAAATGTTCTACGGTTACATCAATTACAATCCCTGCTACGATTAATAGTATCGGTTTATACGCCTTTGAGGATGCGAATCATATTCAGAAGGTAAACATCTCTAATCTTACAGCATGGTGTATGATTGATGTTGACAGTTTCTATTCTTGTCCACTCGTATATGGGGGTGTTCTTTATTTGGATAATGAACCATTAAGCTCACTTGAAACACTTGAATCGTCGTGTACTACGATTGCTAAATATGCCTTTTATGGCAATACATACCTGACAAATGTAGTTTTGCCAAATTCTATTACAACTGTGCAAGAAGGCGCATTTTCTGGTTGTTCCAAATTGAAATACCTTGAAGTCGGCCCTAATGTAATTAGTATGGGGGAGGGCGCATTCAAAGGTTGCAGCTCATTGAGGACAATTAAATTTTCAGATAGTAATCAAAAGCTAACTTTGGGAAGGTATGCGTATGGTAAGATATATAAGTACTTTAAAGACTGTCCTTTGACGAGCGTATATATTGGCAGGGAAGTATCGTGGGAAGATACCGATTTAAACTATCAATATTACTATCCATTTACAACCGTTACAACTGCAATTTTGAATAGCGAAAAAGTAGAGGGAGATCACGGGTTCTCGAATAGTCTCAGAACTGTTTATGTCGGTCCCAAATGTAACAAGGTGTCAATACGCAGCACGCAACTAACAGATTTGTATTTATTTACGAATGACATAACCTATGCATATTTGGGAAGTAATAAAAGCAATATTTATGTTATGGATAAATTAAATATCCCGGACCAGATTGCTTCCTTAACGTATAAAACTGCTTATAATCTCGTGGAATTAATAAATCTACAAGGTGGAGCTTCTTATGAATATGGAGAATTTCCAGCTATTGGCAATGATAATATTAAAAACAACGTTCTCGATATGACTCTTGATGTGTCCAAATTGCAGTTGGATTCGACAGTTGGTCATCATGAGTCCGGCATAGGCGTTGTATTATATAATGATTTATGGAATGTGCAAATAGATTTACCGTATTCATATTCAGTGACTCCTGCAGCTTTAACTGTTATAGCGAATGATGCATCAAGAAAATATGGTTCTGAAAATCCTGAACTGTCTTGTTCATTCTTTGGTTTTAAAAATGGTGAGACTAAAGATGTTTTGACTCGTCTACCGAATGTTGAAACAACTGCAACTGTTTCCAGTAATGTTGGAACTTACCCTATTATTCCATCCGGCGCACAAGCACAAAACTACTCTTTTAATTATGAAAGAGGGACACTGACAATTACTAAAGCGGATCAGACAATTAATTGGTCGCAAACTTTTAATTCAGTTAAGGTTGGTGATGTTATAGAACTCACAGCAATCAGTTCTGCCGACTTGCCTATTAAATATACATCTTCAGACGAAGCCGTAGCTGAGATTTTTACCCAAGGAAGTAAAAAATACGTTGAGTTCTTGAAGCCCGGTAATGTTTCACTTCGTGCTACTCAAGACGGGAATGAGAATTACAAGGAAGCTGAAAGAGTTAGCAAGACAATAACAGTGAATCCCGTAGAAGCTACGATCCTAAGCATCAGTGCAACTAATATGTCGCTACTGGTGGGACAGACCGAAAAACTCACTGTTAAGGTTGAGCCCGACAACACCACAGACAAGACAATCACATGGAAGTCTGACAACGAGGCTGTCGCCACGGTATCTTCTGACGGAACGGTGACAGCTGTATCGGTCGGCATCGCCAATATCACGGCGACCTGCGGCAAAGCAACAGCAACCTGCAAGGTCACAGTGAATCCTGTAGAAGCTACGGGTGTAATCCTCAGTGCAGATAATATGTCACTGCTCGTGGGTCAGAGCGAAAAGCTCACAGCTACGGTTGAGCCCGACAACACTACGGACAAGACAATCACGTGGAAGTCTGACAACGAGGCTGTCGCCACGGTATCTTCTGACGGAACGGTGACAGCTGTATCGGTCGGCA
>OHAU01001526.1_pt1 | contig 26457 bp, 20 predicted proteins | sample 1577181 | NCBI WGS metagenome assembly OHAU01 (sample SAMEA3541472, study PRJEB24748) | human gut metagenome | biome: human gut; feature: human-associated habitat; material: faeces | place: China | collected 2012 | reverse complement strand
GAAGCCCTCGCCGCACGAAGTGCGCAGCGAGGGCTTCTTGCATGTCCGAGGACGTTTTGGGAGGTAGCCCAAACAGCCCTGGCGATCCTGCGGGAGTTAAACCCCTTTAGAACTTGTTGTGGAAGGTACGCGAAATGACCTCGTCCTGCTGCTCCTTAGTGAGCGTGTGGAAGTTCACGGCATAGCCGGAAACGCGGATGGTCAGCTGCGGGTACTTCTCGGGGTGGGCCTGAGCGTCGAGCAGCGTCTCACGGTTGAAGACGTTGATGTTCAGGTGGTGGCCACCCTTCTCGGCGTAAGCGTCGAGCATGTGGACCAGGTTATCGGCCTGAGTCTCAGAAACTTCAGAAACCTTCATAATGTGTCTCCTTCGATTGATAGGCGCCGGCCGAAACCGTCGCTCTAATCAGTAATCGTTATTGTTAGTATAGCACTAACAATAGTTACTCGCCCAGCTGATCAAGGTCGATATCGCCAAAGAACACCTGGTCCTCCTTGCCGAGCGCGCCCGGGATGATGGAGAAGGTGTTGGAGATGCCGTCCTGAGCATCGCGGAACGGGAGCTTGGAAACCGAAGACAGCGAAGCGATGGCGCCGTGGCTATCGCGCTTGTGCATGGGGTTAGCACCCGGGGCGAAGGGCTGGCCAGCCTTGCGGCCATCAGGCGTAGAACCGGTCTTCTTGCCGTACACGACGTTGGAGGTGATGGTCAGAACCGAGGTCGTGGGCACGGAGTTGCGGTAGGTGTCGTTCATGCGGATGTACTCCATGAACTGGTGCACAACGTCGTGAGCGATCTGGTCGACGCGGTCGTCGTCGTTACCGTACTTGGGGAACTCGCCCTCGGTCTCGAAGTCGACGATGATGCCGTTCTCGTCACGGACGGGGTGGACCTTGGCGTACTTGATGGCGGACAGGGAGTCAGCCACGACGGAAAGGCCAGCGATGCCCGTAGCGAACCAGCGATGCACGTGCTTGTCGTGCAGAGCCATCTGGATGCGCTCGTAGCAATACTTGTCGTGCATGTAGTGAATGATGTTCAGCGAGTTGACGTACACGCCAGCGAGCCACTTCATCATGTCGTTGTACTTTGCCACAACGTCGTCGTAATCGAGCGTATCGCCCTCGACGGCGCGGTACTTGGGGCCGACCTGCTTCTTGGAGACCTCGTCAACACCGCCGTTGAGTGCGTACAGCAGGCACTTGGCCAGGTTGGCGCGAGCGCCGAAGAACTGCATCTCCTTGCCGATGCGCATGGAGGACACGCAGCAGGCGATGCCGTAGTCGTCGCCGTGGTAAACGCGCATGAGGTCGTCGTTCTCGTACTGGATCGAGGAGCTGGCGACAGAAGTCTTGGCGCAGAACTTCTTGAAGTTCTCGGGCAGACGGGTCGACCACAGAACGGTCATGTTGGGCTCGGGGCTGGTGCCCATGTTCTCGAGCGTGTGCAGGTAGCGGTAGCTCATCTTGGTAACGAGCGTACGGCCGTCAACACCCATGCCGCCGATGGACTCGGTGACCCACTGCGGATCGCCGGTGAACAGGGCCTGGTACTCGGGGGTACGGGCAAACTTGACCATGCGGAGCTTCATGATGAAGTGATCCACGAACTCCTGGATCTGCTCCTCGGTGAAGGTACCGTTGGCAAGGTCGCGCTCAGCGTAAATGTCGATGAACGTAGAGGTACGGCCGATGGACATAGCGGCGCCGTTCTGCTCCTTGACGGAAGCGAGGTAGGCGAAGTACATCCACTGGATGGCCTCCTGCGTGTTGGTAGCAGGGTTGGAAATGTCGAAACCATAGGTCTCGGCCATCATCTTGAGCTCGCCGAGGGCGCGGATCTGCTCCTGCAGCTCCTCACGATCGCGAATGTTGTCGGCGGTCATGACCGTCGGGGTGGAAGCCTTCTGGGCCTCCTTGTCCTTGATCAGGTAGTCGACACCGTACAGGGCGACACGACGGTAGTCGCCAATGATGCGGCCGCGGCCATAGCCATCGGGCAGACCGGTGATGATGTGGGCCGAACGGCAGGCGCGCATCTCGGGGGTGTAGACATCGAAGACGCCGGCGTTGTGGGTCTTGCGCTCGAAGGTGTAGCGCTCGACAACGTTCTCGTCGATCTTGTAGCCGTGCTGGCTGGCAGCCTGGCAAGCGATGCGGATACCACCGTTGACGTGCAGCGCACGCTTGAGCGGCTTGTCGGTCTGGAGGCCGACGATGGTCTCCTTGTCGCGATGGGCGTTATCGATGTAGCCAGCGGGGTGGCTCACGATACCCGTGACGGTCTTGGTGTCCATATCGAGGACGCCGCCCTGCTCGCGCTCCTTGAGCAGCAGGTCGAGAACCTCGCCCCACAGCTCCTTGGTACGCTCGGTCGGGCCGGCGAGGAACGACTCGTCGCCCTCGTAGGGGGTGTAGTTCTTCTGGATGAAGTCTCGGACGTCAACCTCTCCCGTCCAGATGCCTTCCTTGAAGCCTTCCCATGCCTCCTGCATTGTGTAACCACGCTCCTAGTTACGTGTAATGCGGCGCTCTCTCACACCGCTGCTTATTGAATTCTTGAATTATCGGCTTGCACTACCGGCTTCTTCCGTTCTTCACCACACATTGGTACAGGGAAAAACGTTTGTCCACCTTGGAACTGCAACCCAAAACCCAAGATTTCACCCGTTTGAGAAGGATAACATAGCCACCCCCTTCATCAGGGCTGTTATATGTTTCTTTTTTTATACCATTAGGGCGTTTTTAACAAATCCGCAGGAAACGCTCCCACCATCAGCTACCGTTCACCGAATCGCTTGATATTTCCCCTTGCCTTTATACGTCCTGCGCTCTAGCTGTTATGCCAGCTTTAGCAGGGTAAAGTGTCCCAGAGACCCTTCAGAAACTGAAGGGCGGCCACGGGATTTCCCCCGGGGCCGCCCTATGGCGTGGCTAGTTATTTAGCTTTGATTGCCGTTTGGCATTAGGCGGCTGCGGCAGCCTTGTCGGTTGTTGCCTTGCCGTTGCCCTGGCCCTCAAAATGCTTGTAGCACCAGCTGGTGACCAGCGGGGTCAAAATAGCCGTAACGATTGCGCAGGCAGCAACCTGTGCCGTGGCCGTCGCGAGCACCGCACCGCCGTACAAGGCCTCGTTGACGCTTGCCATGGCAGCAGGCGTGGCCACATTGGCTCCGGCGCAGCTCGAAATGGCCGCACCCGCGACACCCGTACCGCCCGTGAGCTTATCGACCGCGACAACGGGAATTGCAAAGACCACCGAGCAGATCACGCCGAGCAGAATACCGGGGAGACCGCCATTAATGAGCTGGCCAAAGGTCATGGTCGAGCCCATGGCAAAGAAGACGAGCACGATGACGGCGGAAAGTGCCGGCGCCATCATCTTCTTAAAGCTGGGGAAGAGGTTGCCCAGAATAATGCCGACGACGATCGGCAGGATGGCACCCACGAGCGACCAGCCGATCGGAGCCTGGCCGGCGGCGCCAAGGACAATCATCGTGACCGGAGGGCCGACAACGAGCGTGGTGATTGCGACAGCGCCGCGCTCGGCCTCATTGCCCATGGTGCCCATCAGACCAGCGTACATAGCGTTGTTGGCGCCGGTGCAAGCCGCCAGCATCACCATGGCAGAGATGCCAAACAGGTTGTCGTTGAACACATAAAGGATGAGCAGCGACACGGCAACGACCACAATCTGCTTGACGGCGATGATGATGGCGCCGCGGGCAGCGGCGGCAGGAGCACTCTTAAACGAAATCGTCGTACCGACGATAAGCAAAAAAGCGCCCACGAGCGGGCCTGCGCCCTGCTGGGTCATGCCAAGCGTAAAGCTACCGAGCGTTTTGAATAGGTCGGGGAATAGCGTGTTGAGCAGGCAGCCCAGCAAAAGCGGCACCAAAATATTGGCACCCGGGATGGAGGACATCTTAAAGAACGGCTCCTTTGCCGCCGGCGCCTCCACCGCAGTCGATTCACTCATATATATCTCCTTTGGATGCATGCGAATCGTAGCCGCACGCGCCTTTGTCAGAAAGAAGGCGACGGTCCCGAGTCGCAGGAGCCGTCGCCGAATTAACGTCGCGGGGTATTACCCGTCCAGAACGATGCCACCGTCGCAGTCACCGATCTCGCCGTTCACGAAGCTAGCGAGGTCGGAAGCGAAGAAGAGCACCATCTGCGCAGGCTCGCTGGCCTGGGCGGCGCGGCCCAGAGGAATACCGTTGATGATGCGCTGAGAGTTCTCGTCAGAGAGAATCGAGGTCATATCGGTAAGGGTGAGCGACGGGCACACGGCGTTGCAGCGGACGCCAAACTTGCCGCCTTCCTTGGCGACTGCCTTGGTTAGACCGTTAACACCGGCTTTGGAGCTGGCGTAGGCAGCGGTGCCGAGCAGGCCGCCGCCGATCTTGCCAGCAACAGAGCTCACGTTGACGATAGTGCCGGCATGGGCCGCCTTAAAGTGCGGGTACACGGCGTTCATCATGGTAAAGGTGCCGTTGAGGTTGATGTCGATGGTGCGACGCCACTCGGTGTCATCGATCTCGTCGAACTTCTTGGTGCTGATGACGCCAGCGCAGTTGATCAGGATGTTGGTTTGCGGCAGGTCCGTAAAAATCTGCTCGACGGTCTCACGCGCCTTAGGCGCATCGGCAACATCGAGCTGATAGAACTTGTTGCCCTCGCCAAGCTCGGCCACAGCGGCCTCGCCCTTGGCAGCGTTCCTTGCGATGAGCGCGACGTGTCCGCCGCCCGCGACGATGCCCTTGGCGATCTCGAGGCCAATGCCCTGAGTGCCACCCGTGACAATCGCGGTCTTGCCCGTGAAGTCAAATGCCATGACTCCATCCCCCTTTATATAAGGTGTCTCCTTGCGGGAAGTTGGAGCATCGCACGTGGCGATAAATGAGTCCCAGTCGTCATGGTGGTGACAACCCCTCGCCTAACCGCGGGCATAATAGTTCTTTGAAACGCTTCAGCAATTGAATTTTTTAGCTCTTTATGCGCTCTTTATATTGCCCACTGAATGAGGCCCGAATATGCGGGTATCATCTTTCACCGAAAATAGTTTCTAGTGTTAGGGGTTTTCGGTGGAAGATACCGATTTCCATGAGCTTGGGCGTCAGCTCTTAACTGAGTTTGGCAGCATGCATCATCGCATTTCACGCTCTGCGGACAAAGCTCTCGGCGGCGAGATGGCTGTCATGCGCGCCCTCATGCTCGCTGGCGGTTCGCTCACGCCGAGCGAACTCGCAAATTGCGCCTGGGTCTCGAGTGCCCGCATCGCCAATATCTTACGCACTCTCGAAGCCAAGGGCTGGGTCGAGCGCGAGCACTCAAAGACCGACCGTCGTCGTGTACACGTCACGATGACCGATAAGGGATTCCAGAATCTCGAAATCAAACGTCGGGAATTCGAGGAGCGCACCGCGGCCTTCCTCGAGCAGCTCGGCGAAACAGATACCCAAGAGATGGTGCGCCTTCTAAGGCGTTTCAACGAAATTATCGACCGCAATCAAGAAAGGAGAGATGCCGAGTGAGGATTCTCAAGCTCTTTAAAAAGCATGTCCTGGCACTGTTCACAGCTATCGTACTTATCGTAATCAGCTGCAACGCCGATCTGGCACTGCCTACCTACATGAGCGACATCGTCGACGTGGGCGTACAGCAAGGCGGCATCGCCTCGCCCGTGCCCGACACCATTCGTGCCGAATCACTCGATGACCTTGAGCTCTTTATGAGCACCAAGGACGCCAAAGCTGTGGAGGCCGTGTTTAGCAAGGCTGACAAAAAAGGCATTCGAACGTACAAGGGCACCGAGGAAGAGCGTGCCGATGGCGGCAAGATTGCCGACATTATGAGCCTGCCCGAGACCGTCGTCCTTTCTCTCAACCAGGGCATCGACGCCAGCTCCATGGGCGACATGACCGGCGCATCCACCGAGGCAAGCAATGGCGGCGGCGCCCAGGCCATGCCCACCCCCGAGCAGATGGCGGCAATGACGCCCGAGCAGCTCGCCGAGATGCAGCAGAAGGCCACAGCGGCGCAAAACATGCAAAAGCAGATTGATGCCGACGGCGGCAAGATCACCATGAAGAGTCTGCGCCTAGGTGTCGAGGGCGGTCTGGTAGACCAAAGCAAGCTCGTCGAGGGCGCCAATGAAATGGCGGACAAAATGGGCTCCATGTCGGGCTCCATCGTGACCCAACGCGCCGTGAGCTATGTGCAAGACGAGTACAAGGCGCAGGGTATCGACCCCGCCGACGTGCAGAACGCCTACCTGGGCCGCATGGCGACCACGATGTTTGGTCTGTGCCTGATCTCACTGGTCGCCACCATCCTAACCGGCGCCGTGGCCTCGCGCACCGCCTGTTCCATCGCACGCGACCTGCGCCGCGAGACCTTCAACAAGGTCATGCACTTCTCGCCGGCCGAGGTGGGCAAGTTTAGCCAGGCCTCGCTCATCACTCGCTGCACCAACGACATTCAGCAGATTCAGATGGCCGCAACCCTGTTTATCCGCATGTGCCTCATGGCGCCCGTCATGGGCATCGTCGCCGTCATGCGCGTCCTGGCCAACCACACCGGCCTGGAGTGGACCATCGCCGTGGCCATCATCGCGGTCTCGGCCGTCGTCGGCGTGCTTATGGGCCTCACCATGCCCAAGTTCAAAAAGATGCAGAGCTTTGTGGACCGCGTGAACCTTACCGCCCGCGAGCTGCTCGACGGCCTTATGCCCATCCGCTCGTTTAACCGCGAGGAGCATGAGCTCGAGCGCTTTGACCAGGCGTCCCTCGACCTGATGACCACGCAGCTCTACACCAACCGCGCCATGAGCTTTATGATGCCGCTCATGATGCTCGTCATGAACTGCATCACCGTGCTTATCGTCTGGTTTGGCGCGCAGGGCGTGTCCGACGGCGTGATGCAGGTCGGCAACATGATGGCGTTCATCTCCTACACCATGCAGATCGTCATGGCGTTTATGATCCTCACCATGGTTTCGGTTATCCTGCCCCGCGCCGAGGTCGCAGCAGAGCGCGTGGAAGAGGTCATCACCTGCCCCACGAGCATCAACGACCCTGCCTCGCCCAAACTGCCCGCAGCCAGCGCGCCGCGCGGTGAGCTCACCTTCCGCGACGTGAGCTTCCAGTACCCCGATGCCCGCGCCGATGTCATCAGCGGCGTGAACTTCACCACACATGCCGGCCAGATGCTCGGCATCATTGGCTCAACGGGTTCGGGCAAGTCCACGCTCGTGCAGCTGATTCCGCGCCTGTACGACGTCACGGGCGGCAGCATTTCGCTCGACGGCATCGACGTGCGCGACATGACCCTTTCCGAGCTGCGCCACCGCATTGGTTACATCCCGCAGCAGGGTCGCCTGTTCTCGGGCACCGTCAAGAGCAACCTCAAGTTTGCCGGCGACATGGTGAGCGATGATGATATGCGCCAGGCGGCACGCATCGCCCAGGCCGAGGACTTTATCGCCGAGCGCGAGGGCGGCTACGACTCCCCCATCAGCCAGGGCGGCTCCAATATTTCGGGTGGTCAGCGCCAACGCCTGGCCATTGCCCGCGCGTTGGCCAAAAAGCCCGAGGTCGTGGTGTTCGATGACTCGTTTAGCGCCCTCGACTACAAGACCGACGCGCGCCTGCGCGAGGAGCTGGCCAAAAACGTCACCGACGCCGCACTCGTGGTCGTGGCCCAGCGCATCGCGACCATCATGCACGCCGACCAGATCATCGTGCTCGACGACGGTCACGTAGTGGGCACCGGCACGCACGAGGAGCTGCTGCACGGCTGCCCGGCGTACCTGGAGATTGCACAGTCGCAGCTTTCCGCCGAGGAGCTGGGGCTTACCCAAGAAGAAATTGCAGCCGTCATGGAAGGAGGCGAGCGCTAATGGCAGACGAGACCAAGACTCAGATTCCCAAGCCCACCCGCCAGCGTGGTCCCATGGGCCGCATGGGTGGCATGCGCCGTGGCGAAAAGGCCAAGGACTTTAAGGGCACCATGAGGCAGCTGCTCGGCTATATCGGCCAGCACAAGATTGCCGTGTTTGCCGCCGTCGCCTTTGCCGTGTGCTCGGTCATCTTTAACATTGTGGGGCCCAAGGTGCTCGGCCAGGTTACGACTAAGCTGTTCGAGGGCTTGGTTGCCAAGGTCAACGGCACCGGCGATGTCGACTTTGCCTGGATCGCCAAGACGCTCGGCTTTTTGCTCTGTCTGTATCTGGCGAGCTCTGCCTGCAGCCTGATCCAAGGCTGGCTCATGACCGGCGTCACGCAAAAGATTTGTTATCGCATGCGCAAGGAGATCGCCGCCAAGATCGCTGTCGTGCCGATGAGCTACTTCAACGGCCACAGCAAGGGCGACGTGCTCAGCCGCATCACCAACGATGTCGACACGCTGGGTCAGTCACTCAACCAGAGCGTGACGCAGCTCATCACGTCGGTGACGCAGATTATCGGCGTGCTCGTCATGATGCTGTCGATCAGTCTGCCGCTCACCGGCGTCACCGTGCTCACGCTGCCGGCAGCCGCGATTATCCTGACCGTGATGATTCACTTCTCGCAGCCGTACTTCCGCGAGCAGCAGCAGGTCCTGGGCGCCGTCAACGGCATCATCGAGGAGGACTTTGCCGGCCAGAACGTCATTCAGGTGTTCGACCGCGCCGAGGCCTCGATCGAGGAGTTCGACAAAGAGAACGACCGCCTCTTTATGAGCGGTTGGCGCTCGCAGTTCCTGTCGGGCCTGATGATGCCGCTTATGAGCCTGGTGGGCAACATGGGCTACGTGGGCGTCGTCGTGGTGGGCGCGCAGCTCGCGCTGACTGGTAACGCCACGCCCGGCGACATCCAGAGCTTCATTCAGTACGTGCGCAACTTTACGCAACCCGTGCAGCAGCTGGGCAACGTGAGCAACACGATGCAGTCGATGGCTGCCGCCACCGAGCGCGTGTTTGAGTTCCTGGCCGCGCCCGAGGAGGAGCAAAAGGCCGACGCGCAGATCCCCGAGAAGCGCCCCGGTCACGTGGAGTTCGACCACGTCAAGTTTGGCTACACGCCGGACAAGACCATCATCCACGACTTTAGCTGTGAGGCGCAGCCCGGTCAGACCATCGCCATCGTCGGTCCCACCGGCGCTGGCAAGACCACGCTCATCAAGCTGCTGCAGCGCTTCTACGACGTGGACGGCGGTTCGCTGCGCGTCGAGGGCATCGACGTGCGCGACTGGGACCGCGCGGCACTGCGCGGCGAGTTTGCCATGGTGCTGCAGGATACCTGGCTGTTTAACGGCACCATTCGCGAGAACATTCGCTACGGACGCCCCGATGCGAGCGATGCCGAAGTCGAGGCCGCCGCGCGCGCCGCACGCTGCGACCACTTTATCCATACGCTCGCCGGCGGCTACGACTTTATGATCAACGAGGAGGGCACTAACCTGTCGCAGGGTCAGCGCCAGCTCGTGACCATCGCCCGTGCCATTTTGGCCGACCGCCCGGCGCTGATTTTGGACGAGGCAACCTCCAACGTCGATACCCGCACCGAGGAGCTCATCCAGCGCGCCATGGATGCGCTGATGCAGGGCCGCACGAGCTTTGTCATCGCGCACCGCCTGTCCACGATCCGCAACGCCGACGTGATCTTGGTGATTCGCGACGGCGACATCGTCGAGAAGGGCACACACGACGAACTGCTCGCCCAGGGCGGCTTCTACGCCGACCTGTACAACTCGCAGTTCGACGAGGCGGCGTAAAACCGGCGGCAAACAACCGCAATACCCAAAGAATGGGGGCGCAGGACAACCAGCGCCCCCATTTTTCGTTCTGCGGCCCTTGGGCCGCATCCCCTGGAGCCGAATTGACGGTCCTTTCCAGCCCCTGTGGGCAAAAAATGGCAAATATGAGTACTGTTACCTTTTTAGTAACAGCCAAAACAGCCCCATATGCTGCCCGCACGGCTTGCAAGCGCCCCTAAATTACTCAAATAGTTCTATAGCGGGCTTATATGTGTTAAGGTTAATGAACATATTTTCTGTTATGTCTATTATCTTATGCCGGCAATATGACACTAGGATAGCAACAGTACTCATATTTGCCATTTTTTGCCCACAGGGCCTGGAAAAGGCCAACAGGGTAGTCATTGGGGACGTTCTTAAACGACCAGTCAAACAAGAACGTCCCCAACGACTACTTAAAAACGGGAGATTATCCACTCTCATTCTGCGAGCACTCATTTAAGTCTGTCCCCAATGAGTGCCCGGCAGCAACGGGACCGCCGATGTCTTGGCAGAGTCAGCGAAAACCCGCGTAACTAAACCCGCTCCGCGATCTCGTGAATGAGGTAGTCGGTCTTTTCCCAGCCCAGGCACGGATCGGTGATCGACTTGCCAAAGACACCGCCGTCGACCGGCTGGTTGCCGTCCTCAAGGTAGGACTCGATCATAAAGCCCTTGACCAGCCTTGAAATGGCTTCGTTGCGGCGGCAGCTGTCGAGCACCTCCTTGCAAATGCGATACTGCTCCAGCGGACGCTTGCCCGAGTTGTCGTGGTTGCAGTCGATGACCGCTGCCGGATTGGCATAGCCGGCGTGCTCGGTGTAGCGCTCGGCCAGACGCTCCAGGTGCTCGTAGTGGTAATTGGGGTAGGTACGACCGTCGAGGCCGATGTAGCCGCGCATGACGGCATGCGCGAGCGGGTTGCCGTCGCACTCGACCTCCCAGTTGCGGAAGATAAAGCTCTGATGCGCCTGGGCGGCGTAGATGGAATTGAGCATGACGGTGGTGGAACCGGCAGTGGGGTTCTTCATACCCACCGGCACCGAAATGCCACTCGACACCAGGCGATGCTCCTGGTTTTCGACCGAGCGCGCACCCACGGCGACGTAGCTCAACAGGTCGACGAGGTACTGGTAGTTGGACGGGTAGAGCATCTCGTCGGCAGTGAAGAAGCCAGTCTCCTCGATGACGCGCAGGTGCATGTGGCGGATGGCCTTAACGCCCTCGAGCAGGTCATCGGGCGCCTCGGGGTCGGGGTTGTGCAGCAGGCCCTTGTAGCCAGTGCCCTTAGTACGCGGCTTGTTGGTGTAGACGCGCGGAATGATGATGAGCTTGTCCTTGACCTCCTCGGCGGTTTTGGCCAGGCGGTTCATGTACTCGAGGACCGAGTCCTCGCGGTCGGCAGAGCACGGTCCGATGATGAGCACCTTGCGCGCGTCCTCGCCGGTAAAGACCTTGGCGACCTCGGCGTCGAATGCCTGCTTCTTAGCGGTAAGCTCGGCGGAAAGCGGCATTTCCTCGCGGATCTCCATGGGGATCGGCAGCCTGCGTTTAAATTCCATGGCCATGCGGGGCCTCCTCAATCAATTGATGGCAACGAGAACATTGTCGAATGCTCGGCATTATCCGCTGTCGCACGCTAAAGTGCAAGCACAACCAGCCAAAAAGGGAATGGATAACGAGCGAGGATTTTCGGGCGCTTCCAACGAGAGTGGATAATCTCCCGTTTTTGACCTATGTTCGCGCTAAAAGTGGGAGATTATCCACTCTCGTCGAGCAAGCGTCCGAAAATCCTCGCTCGTGGCCCCTTTTCCTCCGTCCCCGAGAGATCGAAGCTCGTCTACCGAATGGTTGATGCGGCAGCGGTGCGCCCATGTCACACTCAGAGGTGGCCTGACCCACCTTGGAAGGAGCCTCCATGAGCCTTGACAACGTAACCCTGCGCGCCGCCACGCTCGACGACCTGGCTGGCATCGCCGCCATCTACAACCAGCTGTGGTGCAACACGCTGCGCAACCGCGGCGACGTCGAAGCTGCCGATTTCTGCGCGCGCTTCAACATTGCCATGCAGCTGCAGCGCTCCCCCATCGCGCTCGTCGCCGAGGCAGAGGGCCGCATTATCGCCGCCTGCTGCATCGGTATCTTCGAGGACGGCAAGCCGCGTACCAACCCCACGTGGGTACCCTGCTACGACGAGATGTTCGCCCAGGCAACCGAGATGGCAAAGACCGCCGATGCCAAACTCGAGGGCTCGCTCTTTGGCGACAGTCGCGAAAAGGCCACGGCCGATCGCTTTGCCGCCACGGGCAACGAGTATGCCCAGGGCCAGCTCAACCTGATCATCATCGTGCCCGAGTGGCAGGGCAAGGGACTCGGCCGCGAGCTCATCGACCTTGCGCGCGCCGAACTCGCCAAAGCCGGGTGCACCAAGTTCTTCCTGATGAGCGACTGCAACTCTGACTGGCAGTTCTACGAACACCTCAACATGAAACGCATCCTGGAGGATCACAGCCAAGACACCGGCGACGGCTTTATCGTCTACATGTACGGAGGCGACACGCAGGATTAGCCTGTGTGCCGCCTCACGGGCTTTCTCCAAGACAGCCCAAAGCAATCAGCCACGCCAAAAGGGACATGCCAAAAAGAGACAGGTTTATTTTGGCAGGTTTTATCTGGGCAAACGCCAGCCGCCACGAGGAGAGCTGCTTGCCCTTGCGGCGGCCTTCTCGCCGAAAAACCAAGTGAGTAGACCTTTTGCAGGAGGCCGAGCACACTCCAAAACGCCACAGCTCTGACCTGCGGTTTTATTTAGCGTTTGTCGCGGTGTGCTCGACAGATCCAAAAAAGCCTACTCACTTGCATCTGAGGCGCACCGGATCGGCAAAAAACCGCCGCGAAAGGGGTCCGATCCTCTTCGCGGCAGTTGTTAATACGCCGAACTTGTTATCGCAAAAGCCAATCACGCGCCGAGACCACGCTACAGTCTTTCGACTCATACGTTGAATCCACGCGGGCCACAACATAGCGCGCATCTTTTGCAATGTCGATCTCATCGCATACAGCCCGTAAATGGCGGGCGTACTTATCGTGATACGTTCTGGATGATTTTATTTCGATAGCCTTGGGACTCCCTGAGTTTGTGCAGTCGAGCAAATCGATTTCTCGCTTGCCGTCGTCCCTATAGAAATACAACTCGGGATTCTCGCCCACGTTGAGATGGCTCTTCGCCGTTTCGGAAACGATGAGGTTTTCGAAAACTGCCCCCAGATAAGAGCTCTCCAAAAGTTGCTCCAGTGATCCAATTTTGAGCAAGTAGCAGAGCAGCCCCGTGTCGTAAAAATAAAGCTTGGGCGTTTTAGTCAAACGTTTCCTGGCATTTGCATAATAGGGCTGCAGTGAAAACGTCAGGTAGCTCTGCTCCAGGATAGACAACCAGCTTTTAATGGTCGATACGTTCACACCCGTATCTCGAGAAAGCGAAGATATATTAATGAGAGCACCGGCGCTCTGGGCAATTATGGACAGAAACTTATGAAACTCCGCTTTATTGCGCACGTCAAGCAAGCCCACAACATCGCGCTCAACATAGGTATCAATATAGCTGGGGAAATAAACCGAGGACGGCATTCCGGCGGAACGCAGGCGAGGGTATCCCCCTTCGAGCGCAAACAAATCCACTTCCAACTGCCCCTGCTGGCCCCTCTCCGCTTCTCGAAACGAAAATGGCAGCAATTTTAAGATCCCGACTCGCCCGGCAAGAGACTGGCCGATGCTTTTCATCATCAAAAAGTTTTGCGATCCCGTAAGGATGTATTGACCGGCGTCTCCCCGCTCATCCGAAACAACCTGAATCATCGAGAACAAATCCGGGGCGTATTGCGCCTCATCGATGATGAGTCCGCCCTTTCGGTTGCGGATAAAACTCACCGGATCCTCCAAGGCCGCGCGCCTCGTTTGGGGGTCCTCAAGCGTGACATAGGAATAGTCGGGAAAGGCATGCCTAACCAGCGTAGACTTACCGCTCTGCCTAGGCCCCGTCAACGACACAACAGGAAACCAACCCGCCATGCGAATGAGCAACTCATGCAAATCCCTGTTAATGTACTCGGCCATATCAACGCCCCTTATAACGCTGTTACCATAATCGTATAGTATCATTTGCCATAATCTTGCAGTAGCGTTTTCCATAATCTTGTAGTAGTGTTTTCCACAATCTTTTAGTAGCCCAGTTCAAAAACGTTATTTATAGAGCCGAAATCTCAGACCCTAAATAACAATAGCCACCACAATGGGAACTGTCCCCATTGTGGTGGCTTGCAGGCGAGTTGACTTATTCGACTATCGCGGGCTGGCCGTGCCCGAGTCTAGAGCGTGGCAAGTCGCTTGGATTCGCGGACGGCGAGGGCGATGGAGATAAGACCAGTGATGGCGTCAGCCGCCACCAAGGCAAACCAGACACCCTGAACGCCCATCATGTTGCCAAGCAGGTACATAAGCGGCACGGAGCAGATCACGTAGCGGAGCAGACCGGTGAACGTGGCGATACCCACCTTCTCAACCGCCTGGAAGTACATCGACATGGTCATGGCAAGATAGCCCAGGGCCACGGCCAGGATAACGATGCGCGTGGCGTTGGCGGCAACCTCGACGAGCGCCGGGTCGCTACCAGCAAAAAAGGCGCAGACCGGCGTTGCGGCCACCCATAGCACAGCAGACACCGCAGCAAGCGTCACGACCTGGTACTTAAGCGTGCAGGAGAGCGTTTCCTTGAGGCGCGCCCACGCCTTGGCGCCGGCGTTGAAGGCGGCAATGGGCTGCAGGCCGTACGAGAAGCACTGGGCGACCATCATGGTAATGTAGAGGATGTAGCCGTTGATCACACCAAAGGCCGCGATGTAGAGCGAACCCATGTCGCCGCCGAGCTGGCCAAGCAACGAGTTGGCAACGGTGTTGAAGATGAACGTGGCAGCTTGCACCAAAAAGAACGGGAAACCAATCTTGATGATCTGGCCGCAGATGGCCATGTCGAGTTTGAGGTCGGCGGCGCTGATCTGGAGCTGCGACTTCTTACCGCCGATGAACCAGAAGATACCGATGGCCCAGATACCGATGGAAAGACCGTAGTACACGCCAGCTCCCATAACGCCAAGCTTGAGCACAAACGTGGAAAGCGCAAGCCAGCAGATAGCGACGATGGCAGACACGGTCATGAGGTTGGCCTGGATCTGAACCTTCTCGTCCACACGCATGACGGCGGTGACCATCTGACCAATGACCGTGAGCGGCAGCAGCACGGAGAAGGTGCGCACGCCGGCAACGGTATCGGCCATGATGTCGGGCGTGGCGCCGAAGAATGCGCAGATGGGCTCGGTAAACACAGCCATCACCACAGCAAGCAGCACACTCACAATCGTGGTAAGCCAAAAACCCTGGCTAAACGCCTTGCTGGCGCCCTTAATGTCGCCGGCACCCAAAAGGTTGCCCACCACGGCGGGCACGCCGGTGCCAAACAGGTTGCCAAAGGCCAGGTTAATGTACTCGACCGACATGATGATCGAAACACAGGCCAGGCCGTGTGCACCCAGGCCCCAACCCATCACGAGGCCCTCAAGGACCACCATGATAATCTGGGCGAGCATACCCTGGCCGGTGATGATGGTGTACTTGCGCACCAGGCCGGGAATCGGCTGCGAGGCAAGCTCACGCTCCTCCTCAACAGCGGCGGTTGTCTCTTCTGCCATTGTTCTCCCCTTTCCATGAGAGATTGATGAATGGATGGATGAATGGATGGGCGGCACGCACAGGCTGTGGCACCGCCCAGCGATGCAGCAGCCCCGCTAGGCCTCGTAGACCACCTTGCCGGCAATCATCGTGAGAGACGCCGTGGCCTCGAGGACCTCAGCCGGTTCGCAGTCAAAGAGGTTGCGGTCGAGCACACAGATATCAGCCTGTTTGCCGCACGCGAGCGTACCGATGCGATCCTCGGCATGCATGGCGTAGGCGCTGCCGTAGGTGTAGGCGCGCAGGGCCTCGGCCATGGTGATGCGCTCCTGCGGGAACCACCCTTCTGGGTTGGAGCCGTCCTCGAGCATGCGGAAGACCGCGCCGTACACCTCCTCCATGGGCTCCAAGCCCACAACGGGGAAGTCGCTGCCCAAGTGCACCACGGCACCGCTGGCAAGCAGGCTGTGCAGGGGCCACGAAAGCGCTGCACGCTCGGGGCCCACGGCATCGTCCTTGGCAAGGTCAGCCATATCGAGCAGCATGTGCCACGGTTGCATGCCGGGGCATATACCAAGCTCCGCGTAGCGCGGCAGATCCTCGGGCTGAACCGTCTCGTTGTGCTCCATGGAGTGGCGGCAACCCCGCTTACCATGCAAGCGCTCGCCCTCCTCAAAGCAATCAAGCACAAAACGCACCGAGCGATCGCCGATCGTATGGACGCGCGTGTCAACGCCCCATTCCTGCGCCCTGACAATGGCGGCACGGATGCGCTCTGGATCCTCCGCGGGCTCACCGCAGGTATCGGGCGCGTTGGAATAGGGTTCAAGCATCCAAGCGGTGTGGTCGGAGCACACGCCATCAAGAAACTGCTTAAAGCCGTGCCACTCGACCTGCGTACCCGAGAAGGCGTATTTCTCCTTGATCTGCTCGAGCGTTAAGGACTCGTTTTCGAACAGATCGGTGTACAGGAACACGCGCAGTGGCAAGTCGCCCTTGGCATTAAGACCTGCCAACACCGCATACGGGTTTTCCATGCTCACAAACGTAGGATTGACCATGCCGACCGTAGTGATTCCCAGGGCATTGGCGCGCCGGGCGGTTTTTGCAAACGACGCGTCAACAACCTCGGGCGCTGGGTCGTAGACCTCGTCCATAAAGAAGACGCCGGCGTTGTTGGAAAACACGCCCGTCAGATTGCCCTCGGCATCCTTAAGGATCTTGCCGCCTGCGGGATCGGGCGTCTGCGAAGTTACTCCCACCTTGTTGATGGCGCAGGTATTGGCACTAAAGGTATGCAGGTCAACCTGCTGCAGAAAGACCGGGCGGTCCGAGATGTACTCATCGATCATCGCGGCTGTGGGCATCTCGGGGACATCCCACTGGAACTGGATAATCTGGCAGCCCAGAATCCACTCGTTATCGGGATGGTCGGCCGCAAACGCCACGACACGTTCCATCGCCATCTCAAAACTGGTGCAGTCGATGAGGTTGACGGCAAAATCGGGGTCGGTCATAAGCGCGCCCTGGGCAAAATGCGTGTGTGAGTCGATCAGGCCGGGCATGACGAGCTGGTCGCCAAAGTCGCGCACCTCGGTATCGGGACCGATAAACGGTGCCAGGTGAGCATCGTCACCGCAGGCAACAATCTTATCACCGCGCACGGCAACGCCGCCCTTAAACGGCTCGAGCCCATCGCCGGTAAAGACGGCGTTGCTCTTGATAACTACATCAGCCTTGTCCATGTGAGCCTCCTCAGGCATCTTTGGTTGCAACGCGGACGCACCGCCCGCGTGGGCACTCGGTTGGGAGCGTAGCGCTCCCGCATCGGCGCGTGCCTACAAGCCGTGCTCGGACGTCTGTCCCACGTCCGCGGCTTCGCGCTACACCCATTGATACACAGGGGCAAATCCGTGCCAAGGCCAGGGATCGCAAACGGTCAGTTTAAGCAGGTTTACACGCTTTACCTGCAGGTTTATTGTCTGAGATTATTACCGCGTCATTACGCCCAACGGCGTGCCCGCCCACACGGCAAGACCCGCATGCAAGGAAGAATAGGACTAGGAACGCCAAAAGGCATCTATGAGGTCATCTCGGTTGGAGACACCGCTTTTAACGTAGATGCGATGCAAGTGCGCCTTGACAGTGCCAGGGCTGATGACCAACTCGCTGGCGATGTTTTGGGCGTCGTTGCCCTTCAGCACCAGCGTGAGCACCTCCTGCTCGCGCCGCGACAGCTTATGGGCATCGGCATAGATCACAACGCGTGATGCTAGATCGTCCCCAGAGCGTGCGCTCTCGGCCGCCACGTCCTCATCGGCACGCGGATGACGGGCATACACGCGCAGGATATGGCTAAACTGGCAAAAGAGTTGGACCGCGCATGCCACGAGCAGCACGTTTTCGGAGATATTGCGCTCGGACAGATACCACAAAAAGAGGCTGATGACGGGGTTTTGAGAGTCGGGGCGGCAGAGCAAAATCATGTAGGTGTCCTCGGCGATTACGCAAAACGCAAGAACGAGTGCCACCTTCCAAAAGAGCTTTGAGCGGTCGAGGTCGAGTTTCTCAACACGCGTGGCCCTGTGCCGGTAATGCCAGGCGGCATAGGCAAGACATCCTACATTTCCCAGGTCACGCGTGAGCCAAAAGAGATACTGCTGCATCTCTCCGGCAGCACCGCTGCGAGGCACCAGCACCAATTGCAAGATTGAAAACGGCACGATAACAAGTCCGAGCATGCGCGACGTCGGCCTTTTGCGCAAGCGCGCAAACATCCACAGTACCACGCAGGCATAGATGGCAATGCCGAGCACGCAGCGCAGCAAGGGGTGCTGCAACGGCTCGCTAAAGGTAACAGCGTAGTCGTATTTGAGCCGATTGTACTCGTCAAAAAAAATGACCGACATATCGAGCATGTAGAGCAAAAAGCCCGCCGCGGCCACTAGGCTGTCGCGACGGCGCGTCATGAGCCAAACCACCAATGCCACGGCACTGGTCACCAGAGCCACACCCATGATAATCGTGGTGTAGATATAGAACGCGAAACTCATGCCCGCCTCCCCTGTCTAGATGCCGTGAGGATGTTGACAGATTCTTTGCCGCAAGATTAGACTCACCGATTAAACGTACTGTATCGTTTAGATAAACAAGCTGTGTCTCACCGATGAAAGGAGATGCCATGGCGCTTATCGCACCGCTCAAAATACTCGTTGCCCCTGCCGCCAAGGCCATCGTCCACCTGTGCGACTCACTTACCTACAATGACGTCCCCTGTGTCGTCGAAGAGCGTTCGGACAGCTGCCCCTATCTGGGCCACGTCCCCTTCTTTGCGCCTAAGCTCGTTTCCGATCCCGAGCACCGCGAACAGTAATCCAAGATGCACCAAGCGCTGCGCAACTCGCGGCGCTTACTGTTTTGGTGCAAAGTAACCTGACCCCCGTGCACCAACGCCGGGATTGTCGACGCTTCGGCCGCGGCGCGATATGAGGCGCGAAACCTCGCCCAATAACAGGCCAATCACTACGCCCGCGAGAATCGGCAACTTTGCCATCTCGGCAGGTGAGCTGTTGAGCGGCACAATCGTAGCAACAATCGAAAGCACGAGCTCCACCACGGGAATCGCAAGCGCCACCGCGAGCACCTTGCCCTCGAAAGGCGCACGGAACACACGCGAGCGATTATCGTGCTTGCGCAGACGCCAAAACGCTGGGAACATGGGGATATAGCTCATGAGCAGAAAGACGACGTTCATCGAGAAGAAGACCCAAAAGACGTCGGAACCCTCACCCAGCGGAATCTGGAGCAGCAGCACCAGGCTGGCAAAACAGCCGTTAATGAGCGCCGAGCCGTTGGGCATGCCGGTCTTTTTGGACACCAACGCAAAGGGACGCGGCATGTTGCCATGGCGCGCGGCATAGCTCGCTACGTTGTTGACGCCAAAGCTCCAGCAGATCATATTGGCGAACAACGTCACCAAAAAGGCCACGCCCACGACCATCGTCAGCGGGTGGGTGCGCCCCACCATAGCGGCGACTGCGTCCACAATGCCCGAATCGAGTGAAAGCTGCTCGGTGGGAACCGCGGCTCCAATGCCAATGCCACAGATGATGTAGATCGCCGCAATGGCCACGCCACCGGCAATAACCGCCTTGGGGATATCACGCGACGGGTTCTTCATCGTGCTGGCAAAGGTCGCGACCACTTCGAAGCCCATAAAGTTGAACAGGATAATCGATAGGTACGTCAACGAATTGGTGTCGCCCAGATCTGGAATGAAGGTCTTAAACGACATGTCGTTGGCAAAGCCGTTATTGCAGGCAAACCAAATGCCGACGATTCCCACCACAGCGGTAATGAGCACCTTGATGACGGCGCCGCCATCCATGACCCAATCGGCCTCGGCCACCGGCTGCATTGCCATGACCGTGACGCCCCACACAAAGGCAAGCTCGATGGCAATTCGGACCCCAAGCGAAAATTCGATGCCCCATACCGCATTGATGACACTGGGGAACATGCAGGCGATACTTGCCACCCACAGTGGAAAGTTGACCCAATAGCACCAGGAGCAGCGGGCGCCCCAACGGTCGCCCAAGCCCAGGCGAACCCAATCGTACAGACCGCCCTCGGAATCGAACGCCGTACCGAGCTCGGCCACCACCAGGCCATAGGGAAGCAAAAACGTAATGATGAGGAAGATCCACCAGAAGAACTGCACGTTACCCATGGCAGATGCCGGAGCGGCCGCCTCGATGGTAAAGACAACGCAGATGACCGAGAGGATGACCTCGAACAGGGAGAACTTTTTACCTGCCATGGCACGCTCCCCCTACAGCAAAAAGGATGGCATCTGTACCGAAGGCGCAGCCCAAGGTAGGGTTGCAGGCCGCGTCACCGGTGCAGGTGCCATCCCAAAGAGAAGAGAGGATGCAATTGTTGGACCAACGCTCGCGGAACAGGCGCGTGTAGACAACGATACGCTGGTACATAGATACTCCGATCAAAACGGTCGCGCTCGCAACCGAAAACTATCAGCAATTGAATACGCGTCTGACCTGGGAAATTCAAGCGAACAATTGGCCTAACCCGCAATAAATCCCAGATCAGACGCGTATTCAATCAAAGAAAAAGGCACTCCGATGTGGAGGCAACGGAGTGCCCAAAGAAAACCCAACCGACCAAGACATCGGGCAAGCCGACCATCAATGCCCCAAGATGGTTCGATTCGCCGATTGTCCGATTGATCGGCTGGGTTTTCGAGGTGCCTCAGGTCGCCGCGAAAGAGGAGCGAAGCGTACTTTGGTACGCGAGCGACGGTTTGAGCGGCGAGATGGGGTGCCTCGGAAAGTCAGACGATTAAGCGGACGGCTCCTGCTGCGTAATGCAGTGGATATTGCCGCCGCCGAAGACGACCTGCTCGGACTGGACGCCGACGCACTTGTAGACGCCCTCGCCCCAGACCTCGTCATAGATCTTCTGGAGCGTGTCAACGGCCAGCTGGTCGTTCTCGTCGCCGTACTGCGGGACGATAACGCCGTGGTTGGTGACCAGGTAGTTCATGTAGGAGGCGATCAGCGGCTCGTCGGGAACGCGCGGCTCGGCGTTCTCGTCGGCGTCGATGGTGTCGCAGGAAGCCTGGTCCATGAACAGCGGGTTCACGGGCATGCAGAGCTTGTAGACCTTCATCTTGCGGCCCTTGGCGTCAACGGCGTTGGAGAGGGTCTCGTAGGCAGCGTGGCACTGCTCGTAGAACGGATACTCGGGATCGTCGGTCCAGATGCAGGCCATGACGCCCGGGGCGATGAACGTGGCGACGTCATCGATGTGGCCGTTGGTCTCCTCGGGGTCGATGCCCTCCTTGACCCAGATGACCTTCTCGACACCCAGGTAATCCTTGAGGTGCTCGTCCATGTAGGCGCGAAGCTCCTCGCTCCAGGGCTCAAACTTCTTCTTGAACTTGGGCCAGATGGACTCGAGATCCTCTTCTTCCTCGAGCACTGCAGAGCAGGTGCGGCCCGGGGAAAGCAGGCACTGGTCGGTCACGACAAGGGTGCCCTCGCCGTCGACGGTGATGGAGCCGCCCTCGAGGATCATGTCATCGGGACGATAGCGACGGCAGCCGGAAAGCTCAGCCATCTTAAGGGCAATCTGCTCGTCCTTGTCCCACGGGAAATAGAGGCCATCGACGAGACCGCCGTAGGCGTTGAAGTGCCAGTGGTTGGCGCGCTTCTCACCCTTGCCGTTGATGACGTAGGTGGCGGCGGTGTCGCGGAACCAGGCGTCGTCGGTGGTCATCTCGATGACGGTGACGTTCTCGTCCTCCTCGAAGACGGCCTTGCAGTTGGCATAGTCGACCTGGTTGGCGCACATGGTAACCGGGGTGAACTCGGCGATGGCGCGGGCGATGGCGGCATACTGCTTCTGAGCCGGCTTGGCGCCGTGGGCCCAGGTGTCGGTGCGGTGGGGCCAACCCATCCACACGCGATCCTGCGGGGCGAACTCAGCGGGCATAAAGAAGCCGTCGGCCTTGGGGGTGGACTCGGACTCGGTGATCGTACGCATAAGATTTCCTCCAAATCGAACGATCGCTTGCTGCGGGCGGGTTACCCGCAGCCTAAAACCAAGAGATGGTAGGCGCCCGTTCCCCGGCAAAGGTCGGGGCGCCCGGCGCCGGTTTTCACGGAGTCGCACCGGCAAGCGACGACGTAACCAAGTGCGCGGAGACAAAACGCACGAAGGATACGGAAGAGAGATTGGGGTGGGCGGTGGTTACCGGAGCTATCGCTCACACCCACCCCGGGGAATGGTTAGCAAACCTGTCGCTTGGGCACGTCTCCGAAGAGGCTAGAGTGCCCGGAGTCGGGAGCGACAAGCCCGACGAAGCGCACGTTGGTACGCGAGGAGGGTTGGAGCCCCAGAACCGGGTGCCCTAGTTCTCCTCGGCCTCGGCGGCCTCCTCAGCGAGACGCTGAGCTGCCAGCTCGGGAGTGAGGCCCTTGTACTCGGTCTCGCGGCCCTTGGCGCTGACGACGCGGACAACCTCGCCGATGAGCAGAAGCACGATGAAGATAACGATCATCGGGAGCTTGTCGCCAATTTCAGCGGCAGAGAGCGGCACCAGCGTTGCAACGATGGCCAGGATCAGCTCGATGCAAGGGATGGCCAGCATGACCTTCATCATGGCGCCCTTAAACGGGAACGTGAAGATACGCTCGCGGTTGGGGTCGTTCTTGCGAAGGTTGAGGAACGCCGGGAACATCGGGATGTAGGTCAGCAGCAGGAAGACGACGGAGGTGCCGAAGAGCATCCAGAAGACACCGTTGGAGATGGCGTCGATGGGTACGAGCTGCAGGCACAGCACCAGGGAGGCAACGATGGCGTTGACCAGGTTGGCGCCGTTGGGCATGTCGTCATCCGAGATCATCGAGGCGAAGACCTTGGGCATGTTGCCGTGCTCGGCAGCGTAGCGGGCGACGGAGTTGACGCCGAAGGACCAGGCGGCCATGTTGGCGAACAGGGTGATCAGGAAGGCGATGCAGATGACCTTGAAGATCATGGAGTCGCCCACCATGGTCTGGACTGCGACAATCATGCCATAGTCGGGGTCGATGGAATCGGCCGGCACAGCAGCACCGATGCCAAAGCCAGCGAACAGGTAGATCACGGCGATGGACAGGCCACCGACGATGATAGCCTTGGGGATATCGCGAGCGGGATCGGCCATGTCGTCGGTCATGGTGCAGATGACCTCGAAGCCCATGAAGTTAAAGATGATGATCGACAGGTAGCCGAGAGCGTTGGTGTTGGTGAGCTCGGGCAGGAAGGTGGCAGCGGACATGTCGTTCGCAAAACCGTTCTCCATGGCATACCAAATGCCCAAAGCGCCAACGATAACGGCGACGGCGACCTTGATGATGGCGCCACCGTTAAGGACCCACTCGGAGTCGGCCGCCTTGGAGCGGCCCATGAGGTAGACGATCCACACAAAGGCAAGATCGATACCCATCTTGGCGATCAAGTTGAACTCGACGCCAAAGACCATGCCAAAAATATCGGGGAACATGGTGGCCAGCGAGGCGATCCACAGCGGGTAGTTGACCCAGTAGTAGTACGAGATGCGGGCGCCCCATTTGTCGCCCAGGCCATCGCGTACCCAGTCGTAAATGCCGCCCTCGCCGTCATAGGTGGTACCGAGCTCGGCGACAACCATGCCGTAGGGAAGCAGGAAGGTCAGGATCAGGAAGATCCACCAGAAGAACTGCTGGTTGCCAATGGCAGCAGCAGGAGCGGCGGCCTCGCAAACGAAGACGACGCAGATGATGGTCGAAATGACCGTCAAGAAGGAAAGCTTTTTCTTTCCGTCGCTCATGATGAGCTCCTTCGCTCAGTCTTGGACAGATCCGAGGCCCTAAGGTATTAAGGCAATTGCTTGGGCCTCGGTGAGCGGGCGACAGGAGACGAGCATCCGCCGCCCGCAAACGTGCTTTTAGAAGCCTTGAGGCTTAGAGCTGCTCGAGAGCCTCGAGAGCGGCGTGGAGCTCAGCCTTGGCGGAGTACTCGACACCCTCGTCGTTGAGCGGGGTGCGCTTGCCCAGGGCGGCAAGGAGAGCACGGATGGAGTGCTTGCGGTTCTCGGCCTCGACCCAGCACAGGGAGCGCTCGGGATCGTCCATGACCTCGTCGACGACTTCCTCGTTGCGAGTGGCCGGCAGGCAGTGCATGAACTTGGAGTTGGGGCCGGCGAAGTTCATCATGTCCATGGTGACCTGATACTTGGGGTAGAACACGTCCATGTAGTTCTCGCCCGAGACCTCCTCGTCGTACAGGCCATACCACACGTCGGTGTAGATGAAGTCGGCGCCCTTGATGCACTCGATGTCGTCGGAGATGACGACGGAGCCGCCGGAGACCTTGCAGTTCTCCTCGGCGATGGCCATCATCTGCTTGCCGAACTCGGCGCGCTCCTCAACGGTGCCAACGTGCAGGCCGCCGTCGGGGATCTGGTGGCCCTTGGGTCCAAACTGGACAAACTTCATGCCGACCTTGGAGGCGATGAACATGAGGGAGACGCAGACCTGGGTGGCGTCGCCGATGAAGGCCAGGGTGCAGTCCTCGATCTTCTTGCCCTCGGGGAGGTTCTCGAGCATGGTCATGAGGTCGCCCATCTCCTGCGTGGGATGGTTGAACTCGGACATGCCATTGATGACGGGCACAGCGGAACCCTTGGCGAGGCCGACGACGTCCTTGTGACGGTCAACGCGAGCCATCATGATGTCGAGCAGGTCGCCCATGACGCGAGCGGTGTCGCCCAGGGACTCGTGGCCACCGAGCTGAATGGTGCCAGGGCCATAGAACTGAGCATGGCCGCCGAGGTCGCACATGGCGGTCTCGAAGGAAAGACGGGTGCGGGTGGAAACCTGCTGGAAGATCATGCCAAGGCTCTGGTTGCGGAGCAGGTGCGGATAATAACCGTCAACCTTGATGGCCTTCTTCATTGCCAGGCCAAGATCCTCGATAGCCAGGATCTGCTCTTTGGTGAAGTCGTTGGTGTCGATGAAATCCTTAGGCAGCGCCATGTCGATTCCTTTCCGCCGGTCGTGCCGACTATTGCTATGAGGCGCTCGAACATCACGCCTCGTGTTGACAAGACCATCATTCACCCGTATGCAATTTTTACCTAGTTTATTCGGGATTAAAGACCGTTCACGGAGTTACACCCCCTCTAAACCAATATAAACCCGCAGGTAGCCAGCTTGCAGGGGGTTTACTATCTAGAACCGCGAACGGTATACGGCTATGCTGTATCTCGGCGCCTAATCCGCAATGGAACGAAGGGTTGAGACGTCTATATCCCACAAGGTATACAGGGCTCGGCCATAGATGAAATGAGATGGGACGGTGGCAGATGAACACCCTGATGTTCTTCTATACCCTAGCGATACTCGTGATCTGTATTGTGACGGCAGTGCTTTCGCTTGCCGCCTATGCCTCGTCTCGTCGACGCTTCTTTATCTATGGCAGCGGCGTTTTTATTTGCTATGCCATCGAGATGACCGAGATCTTCTTTTTTGAATACACGTTGCAAAACCAGAGTTTTCCAGCCAGCGACTATTACTCAATTACCATGCCTGTGTTGCGGACCCTTGTGGCGACCGCTTCACAAGCTTTTATCTGGCTCATTGCCATGGATTTGCTCGACAAGCATTCAAAAAAGCAGTTTGTCATTCCCGTCGCAACGTTCTTGCTGAGCGAGCTGCTGATTATCGTCGCTGTCCCCTACGGCCCCATTCATCAATGGCTCTACTACACGATGCGTCAGGTATTCCTTGTTTTCGTGGGGCTATATATCTTTTGGACGGCACGCAAGAGCACACAAGTCGAGCTGAAGGCACGCGTTAACAACCAACGAAAGCACCTGATTATCGGCGCTATTCTGGTCGGTTGCATCGTTGCCGAGGATTTCTACAACATTCTGATTGTCCCCATGAGTCTGGCGCCCTCTTGGCTGCAACTATATCTGTCCGAGCGCAACTTTAGCGAAAACATCTTTGCCTGCTACTTTGCGATTCTGCTGATCATCTACTCCTACCACGTGCTTTCAATCCGCATGCAGGAGGCGCCCGAGGAAAAGAACGTCAGCGATCTTGACCGACACATCGAAGAGCAGATGCCCTTCTATCGCAACGCCTACAAGCTCTCCAACCGTGAGACCGAAGTTATGCGTCTGGTCGTACTGGGCAAATCGAACCAAGAGATCGCTGACGAGCTATTCCTTGCCGTGGGCACCGTCAAGACCCACATCCACAACATCCTGGTCAAAACCGAACAGCAAAACCGCACGACGCTCATCCTCCACTTTTGGAAGCGATAACCTGCCAAAAAGGGACAGGTTTATTTTGGCAGGTTTTATCTGGGCAAACGCCAAAAACCGCCGCGAGGGAGCTACTTTCCCTC